>Ga0116181_1001238_pt1 | contig 22339 bp, 27 predicted proteins | sample AD_UKC075_MetaG_FD_89752 | JGI IMG/M metagenome (GOLD analysis project Ga0116181, IMG submission 89752) | Active sludge microbial communities of municipal wastewater-treating anaerobic digesters from USA - AD_UKC075_MetaG | ecosystem: Engineered > Bioreactor > Anaerobic > Digestate | place: USA... | reverse complement strand
TTCCTGCCCTGGCTGCGCTCCGGCCCCGGCCAGCTGGTAGCCGCATCGCTGCGCGAGGCGGTTCCCTATCGCGGCGCGCCCTATGCTGCTCCGTGCTTCATCATGGTCGGCAACGAAAGCCGGGGCCTGCCCGAGGACTACGAGGCGGCCTGCGACCTGCGCGTCACCATGCCGATGAAGGGCCGCGCCGACAGTCTCAACGCCGCTGTCGCGGGCGCGGTACTGGCCTACGAAGTGCTGGCGGCATTGGACAATTAGGCCGCGTTCAGGCTGCGATCAGGCTGGCCGGTCCAGTTTGGCAGGCATGAAGTACATTTTTCCGGCTGCCGCCTTCGTCCTCCTGAGCGCTTGCGCCACCACCGCCCAGCCGCCGCGTCCGGAACTGGCGAACAGCCATTGGCGCTTTGAGCGGATCGACGGCGCCGCCCCCGTCTCCCCCCGCGCCCACCTCGAGTTCAAGCCGGACCGGATTTCCGCGACCGTCGGCTGCAATGGCCTGGGCGGTGACTGGCGGATCGACGGGAGCCGCATCGTCACCGGCCCCTTCATGTCGACGCGAATGTTCTGCGAGGGCCTGATGGAGCAGGAACGCGCGGTGAGCGATCTTCTGTCCGCTTCGCCCGGCTGGAAACTGGCCGGAAACCGGCTGGAGCTGGACGGCGCCGGACACCGCGCGGTGCTGGTCCGCGTCAGTCCCCCGCGACGAACGCCATGAGCCGCCACTCGCCTTCCTGCTTCTCGGCAACCAGCCGGTAATCGAGCGGACTGCGCAGCGCAGCGCTGGCAATATAGCCCTGCTCCTTGCGGCCCGTCAGGCTGACCTTGCGGAAGTCGCCGCGCTCATCGGACGCATCGACCAGATGCCATGACACCAGCGCCAGCACCGGCGCGGCCTGCTCGGGAGCGGCGCGCAGGGGCACCTTGTCCCCGCTCACCAGCAGGACCTGAAAGGGGTCAGCCTCGCCCAGATCCTGGTCGAAGAACCACGGCAGGACCAGATTGTCGCCTTCCGCGCCCTTCGCGCAGCCGAGCCGGAGGATCGCGTCGAGTTCCTCCCAGAGCCGCTTCCCCTCGGCCCCCGACAGCCGCCGCCGCAGTTCTTCCCGGCCGCTTCCGCCACCAAAGTCGAGCACGATTCCGGGATCGGCCAGCGCCGCAAGGGCAGCCGCATCGCGGCTCTTGACCGCTGCCGCGAGCCGACCGGCAAAGGCGCTCCAACCCGGCTCTGCTCGGCATTCATCGCGCGGACCATAGGGCCCGGCAATTTCCGGCATAGCGGGAGTTGGAGCAGGTGCCGCCGATGGCGCTTCGGTCGCAACCGCGACTGGCGAAGGCGCGGGTTCAGGCGCGGACGACTGCTGCTCTACCTTGCGCTCGCAGCCTGCCAGCAGCAGGCCGGGGAGGATCAGGAGAGCAAGGCGGCGCATGATCACTCCGCCGCCTCTTCGCCTGCCGGCGCTTCACTCGCCACCTCGAGCGCGGGCAGCGCCGCATCGCCATAGCGCGGCGCGGTTTCGACCAGCGCGACCTCCTCGCTGATTTCGCGCTTGCCGATCTTGATGTGCTTTTCCGTCAGGCGGCGCGCGCGGCTGAGCACATTGCCTTCATAGGTGCGGGCGAAATCATTGAAGGAATTGACCGCGCGGCCGAGATGGACGCCCGTCTTCATCAGGTCGTCCTGCGTCTTGGCGAGGCTGTCGTAGAGGTCGGAGGCGAGCTTGCCGATCTCGCGCGCTTCCTTGGCCAGCCCCTCCTGCTGCCAGACCTGAGCGATCGTGCGGGCAATCGCGACAAGGTTGGTCGGGCTGGCCAGCAGCACCTTGTTGCGGAAGGCAAAGTCCCACAGCGCGGTATCGTGTTCCAGCGCGGCGGCGATGAAATGCTCGCCGGGGACGAACATGATCACGTAGTCCGGCGCATTCTCGAACTGCGACTGGTAGCTCTTGGTGCCGAGCGTCTGGATGTGGTTGCGCATGGAGGCGGCGTGCTGATCGAGGTGAGCCTTGCGCGCTTCCTCTCCCTCCGCCTCGAACGCGTCCTGATAGGCATTGAGCGAGACTTTGGCGTCGATCACCAGCTGCTTGTTGCCCGGAATGCGCACGATGGCGTCGGGCCGCAGGCGCCCCTCCTCGGTGTTGATCGAATGCTCGGTGACGAAATCGGTGTGTTCGGACAGGCCGCACTGTTCCAGCACGTTGCGCAGCTGCTGCTCGCCCCAGCGCCCCCGCGCCTTGGGGGCATTGCGGAGCGAATTGCCCAGCCGCATCGCCTCGGCCCGAACGGCTTCCTGCCCCGTGCGCAGCGCCTCGATCTGGCCGAACAGCTGGCCGAAGGCGTCGACCCGCTGCTTTTCGAGGCCCTGGACCTGCTCCTCATAGCTTTTCAGGCGCTGGTCGACCGGTGCGAGCAGCGACTTCAGGCGCTCGGCGCTGGTTTTTTCGCTTTCGTCGAAGCGGGCCTGGGCGCGGGTGAGGAATGCCTCCTGCGCGCGTTCCAGCACCTTGTTGCCGGCGTTCTCGAATTCCTTGCGCAGCGTTTCCTGCGCCTCGATCAGCAGGCGTTTCTGTTCGGAGAAGTTTTCCGCGTCCGCCTTCAGCCGTTCCAGTTCGGCGCGAAGGCCTTCACGGTCGTCGCGCACCTGGGCAAGCTCGCTGCGCAGCACGGCGGCATCGGCGGCCTGCTGGCGTGCGGCGGCCAGCGCGGGGGCCAGGGCATCGCGTTCGCGCCGCACGTCCTGCAATTCGGCCAGGCTGGTTTCCAGAGCCCTCGCCCTTTCGCTCGTCGCGGCCAGATCGACGGTCATCGCCTTGACGACGCCTTCATTGGCGCGAGCCTCGGCCTCGCGGGCATCGGCCCGCGCGCGCCACTCGGCTACCGGGCGCGAGCCGAGGAACCAGCCGAGCCCAAGGCCGGCCAGCAGAGCAACAATTCCAATGATGAGCGACTGGTCCACGCAAGCCCCGCTAAAGAACGAAGCGAGAACCTAGTCCCTCCGGGCCGATCTGGCAACCGCTGCCTTGCGCCTGTTCCGCAAGGCGTGCGGGGATCACGCCGCCTTGCGCAGCTTTTCCAGCTTTTTCAGCGCCATCTGCCGCTTGAGGCGGCTGAGGTGGTCGATGAAGAGAATGCCTTCGAGGTGGTCCATCTCGTGCTGGAGACAGGTGGCGAGCAGGCCGTCCATTTCCTCTTCACGGACCGTGCCGTCGAGGTCCTGCCAGCGGGCGCGGATGCGGGCCGGGCGTTCGACCTCGGCATAGATTTCCGGCACCGAGAGGCAGCCTTCGGAATAGACCGAGTAGTCATCTGAGGGATCGAGAATCTCCGGGTTGATGAACACCCGGGGTTCCTGCTTGGTCGGCTGGTGGTGATGGTGGTGGCCGTCGTGATCGCAGGCGACCGGCTCGGCATCGGGATCGTCGGGCTGGAGATCGATCACCAGTACGCGCAGCGGCACGCCGACCTGGATCGCGGCGAGGCCGATGCCGGGGGCATCGTACATCGTCTCGAACATGTCGGCGACGAGCGTGCGCAGTTCGTCGTCAAACTGGGTGACGGGCGCCGAGATCTGCTTGAGCAGCGGATCGGGGACTTCGATGATTTCGCGAATGGCCATGGGGGGCCAGATAGTGCGCTTGCCCGCGAATCTCAACCCACCGGACGCCGTGCGCGCAAGGCCTGCGCCAGAGTGCCTTCGTCGAGGTAATCCAGCTCTCCCCCCACCGGCAGGCCGTGGGCAAGCTGGGTGATCCGCACGGGGTAGCCTTCCAGCCGCTCGGCGATGTAGTGCGCGGTGGTCTGCCCCTCCAGCGTAGCGTTCATCGCCAGCACGACCTCATCGATCCCGCCCTGCGAGACTCGCTCGATCAAGGGGCCGATCGAGAGGTCTTCGGGCCGCACCCCTTCCAGCGCGGAAAGCCGCCCGCCCAGTACGTGATAGCGCCCGGTGAACAGGCGCGCCCGGTCCAGCGCCCAGAGGTCGGCCACGTCCTCCACCACGCAGAGCGAGCGGGCGTCGCGGCGCGGGTCGGCGCAGATCGCGCAAGGGTTGGCGGTGTCGACATTGCCGCAGGTCTGGCACTCGACCAGCCGCTCCGACAGGCCCTCCAGCGCGGCCAGCAGCTGGACCAGCGCGGTTTCGCGCCGCTTGATCAGCCACAGCACCGCACGGCGGGCCGAGCGGGGGCCAAGGCCCGGCAGGCGCGCCAGGGCCTGGGTCAGCGTCTCGATCTCTTGCGATGCCATGCCGCGACAGATAGGGCGCGCTTTCAGGAAAGGCAAAGCCACCATGCGCGTGATCTTCATGGGAACCCCGGATTTTGCCGTCCCGGCGCTGAAAGCGCTGGCGGTGGCAGGGCACGAGGTGGTCGCGGCTTATACCCAGCCGCCCCGCCCCGGCGGTCGGCGCGGCAAGGAACTGACCCCCACCCCGGTCCACAAGGCGGCCGAGGAACTGGGCATTCCCGTGCGCCACCCCGCCAGCCTGAAAGACGCCGACGAACAGACAGCCTTCGCGGCGCTGGGGGCCGATATCGCCGTGGTCGCGGCCTACGGGCTGATCCTGCCTCAGGCGGTGCTGGACGCGCCCCGGCATGGCTGCCTCAATCTCCACGGCTCGATCCTGCCACGCTGGCGCGGGGCGGCGCCGATCCAGCGGGCGATCCTGGCCGGAGACGCCGAGACCGGGGTCGACATCATGCGGATGGAAGCCGGGCTCGATACCGGGCCGGTGCTGCTGGAAGGCCGCACGCCGATTGACCGCAAATCAGCGGGCGAGCTGACCGAGGAACTGGCCCGGATCGGCGCGCGGCTGATCGTGGAAGTACTGACCGATCTGTCCGCCTATCCGGAGCGGCCCCAGCCGGACGACGGGGTGACCTATGCGAAGAAGATCGACAAGGCCGAGACCCGCATCGATTTCTCACAGGACGCGGTGCAGGTCGAACGCCAGATCCGCGCTTTCGCGCCCGCGCCGGGGGCCTGGTTCGAATATCAGGGCGAGCGCTGCAAGGTGCTGGCGGCCGACCTTGCCGAAGGCAGCGGCGCACCGGGCGAGGTGCTGGACGAGGGGCTGACCATCGCCTGCGGAAGCGGCGCGATCCGCCCGACGCTGGTCCAGCGGGCCGGCCGGCCAGTGATGGGCGTGGCAGAACTGCTGCGCGGCTGGGCGATCCCTTCGGGGACTGCGCTCACTTGACCCGCTTCGCGCTCACTCTCGAATTTGACGGCACGCCGTTTCACGGACTGCAGCGTCAGGCGCATGGGCCGTCGATCCAGCAGGCGGTGGAGGAAGCAGCCCAGCGCGTGACCGGCGAACGGGTGGTGCTCCACGCCGCCGGGCGGACCGACGCGGGCGTCCACGCCCTTGCCATGCCGGTCCATGTCGACATCGCGAAGGACATCGCGCCGTTCCGGCTGATGGAGGCGCTCAACCATCACCTTCGGCCCGATCCGATCGCGGTGCTGGCCTGCGAGGTGAAGGCCGATGACTGGCACGCGCGGTTTTCGTGCCTGGGGCGCAGCTACCTCTACCGCATCGCCAACCGCCGCGCGCCGCTCACGCTGGACCGGGGCCGCGCCTGGCAGGTAGCACAGCCGCTGGACGAGGCGGCGATGCACCGCGCCGCGCAGGCGCTGGTGGGGCGGCACGATTTCACCACCTTCCGCTCGGTCCAGTGCCAGGCCGCCGATCCGGTCAAGACGCTCGACCGGCTGAGCGTGGAGCGGGTGGGTGAGGAAGTCCACATCCGGGCCGAGGCGCGCAGTTTCCTGCACCACCAGGTCCGCTCGATGGTCGGCTGCCTCGCGCTGGTCGGCATGGGGCGCTGGCCTGAGGATCGGATGGCGCAGGCCCTCGCCGCGCGTGACCGGCAGGCGCTGGGGCTCAACGCGCCGAGCGAGGGGCTCTATTTCGTGCGCGCGCTTTACCCCGGTGATTGAGGCATTAGGTTGCATTCCGCAACGCCGTGATGAGCGGCAAGGATTCGGGAGACAACCATGAGCTTTTCAGGCCAGCAGCTTACCACCCAGCTTGATGCCGACGGCACCCTGACCGTCCAGCTGAACGACAAGACGTGGGAGGCCCCCAAGGCGGGCCAGGTGCTGATCAGGGTCGAGGCGACGCCGATCAACCCGTCGGACCTTGGCCTGCTGTTCGCTTCTGCCGATACCGACAACGCGGTCTATTCCCCCGGCAAGGTCGTGGCGAAAATGCCTGACAATGCCACCCGCGCGATGAAGAGCCGCCACGGGCTGGCCATGCCTGCGGGCAACGAGGCGGCGGGCGTGGTCGTCGCGGCGGGCGAAGGGGCCGAGCACCTGATGGGCAAGCGGATCGCCTGCGTTCCGGGCACGGCCTATGCCGACTATGCCATTGCCGAGGCGCAGATGGCCTTCGCGGTGGACGACAGCGTGACCGCCGAACAGGCCGCCAGTTCCTTCGTCAACCCGATGACCGCGCTGGGCTTTGTCGAGACGATGAAGCTGGAAGGCTTCACCGGGATCGTCCACGCCGCCGCCGCATCCAACCTTGGCCAGATGCTGGTCAAGATCTGCCTCGAGGACGGCATTCCGCTGGTCAACATCGTGCGCAGCGAAGCGCAGGTGAAGCTGCTGAAGGATCTGGGCGCGACCCACGTGCTGAACATGACCGACGCGGACTTCATGGCGCAACTGATCGACGCGATTGCCGAAACCAAGGCGATGATCGGCTTCGATCCGATTGGCGGGGGCACGCTGGCCGGGCAGATCCTCACCGCGATGGAAGCCGCCGCCAGCCGGGGCGCCGCCTTCAGCCGCTATGGCTCGTCCGAGGCGAAGAAGGTCTACATCTACGGCGCGCTCGATCTGGGGCCGACGATCCTCAACCGCGCCTTCGGCCTGACCTGGGATCTGGCCGGATGGCTGCTCACCCCGTTCATGATGAAGGCCGGCCCGGAGATCGTCGGGCGGATGCGCGCGCGGGTGATGAAGGACCTGACCACCACTTTCGCCAGCCACTACAAGGCGCGGGTCAGCCTGGAAGGGATGCTGACGAGGGAAGCGGTCAGCGAATACAACGCGCGGCGCACCGGCGAAAAGTATCTGGTGGTGCCCTGATCCTGAGCCGATTTGACCATCCGGCGGCGGCAGGGTAGCTTCCCCAAAATAACGGATCGCATCGCGGACAGGCATTTCGCCTGCGCGCCATGGGGAAATCCGTATGACCCTGCTGCCAAAACCGGGGGTGCCGTTTCTGACCGATGCCGGGCTGGAAACCTGCCTTGTCTTCAAGGAAGGCTTCGAGCTGCCGGCCTTCGCGGCTTTCGTGCTGCTAGACGATCCGCGCGGGCTGGACAGCCTCAAAGCCTATTACCGGGGCTTTCTCGACCTCGCGGAGCGGCACGATACCGGGCTGGTGCTCGACATGCCCAGTTGGCGCGCCAATCCGGACTGGGGCGCGGCGATCGGCTTTGACCGCGATGCGCTGGCGGCGGCCAACCGGGCCGCGCTTGCGATGATCGCTGGCCTGCGCGATCAATCCGCCATGGCCGACCGCGTGGCGCTCAATGCGGTGATCGGCCCGCGCGGCGATGGCTACCGACCGGATGCGATGATGACCGAGCAGCAGGCGCGCGACTACCATGCTTGGCAGATCGGCTGCGCGGCGGAGGCCGGGGCGGACATCGTCACCGGCCTGACAATGAATTACGTCGACGAGGCCCAGGGCATTGCCGCTGCCGCCGGGGTAGCGGGGCTGCCCTGCGTAATCTCGTTCACAGTCGAAACCGATGGCCGCCTACCCGATGGCACGACCCTGGCCGAGGCGGTGCGCCGGGTCGACGATCGTCACGGCAGCCGAGTGCCCTATTACATGATCAACTGCGCCCACCCTTCGCACTTCGCCGGGGTGCTCGGCGATTCCGAACTGGCGGAGCGGATCGGGGGAATCCGGGCGAACGCCTCACGCATGAGCCATGCCGAACTGGACGAGGCGGAGACGCTGGACGAAGGCGATCCGAGCCAGCTGGCGCAGGACTACCGCGACCTGCTTGGCGATCTGCCCATCCTCTGCGTGCTGGGCGGGTGCTGCGGCACCGATCACCGCCATGTCGACGCAATCGCGCGGGAATGCCTGCCGCTGATGCGCGGCTAGGCGCCGAAGGCACCTGCTGCCAGCGGATCAGCGCGGCGGCGGCGCCAGCTTGCTCAGCCAGTCGAACACCCCGGCCTCGTCCCGGCTGTCGGCATTGCGCCAGTCGAGCGCGTCCTTGCGGCTGTTGAGCTGCCGCCCGTCCGGGGCAATGGCGAACATCGCGGGCGTGCCCTTGAGCCGGGTCACGCCAAAGCGCGGCAGCAGGCCCTCGTTGTGGCCCTGCCCGGTCTGCGGCTTGCCGGCGTCGATGAATACCGCGGCGTAGTGCACGGCAAATTCGCTGCGGAAGCGGTCGGAGGTGAGCACCTTCGCCAGCGACCGGCTGTCATGGCACCAGTCGGCGCCGAAGATGACGAGCAGCGTCTTGCCACTCCCCGCGGCGTCGGCGAGCGCCGCATCCAGCACGGCGCGCGCGTCGGTTCGGGCAGGATAATAAGCCGTTGCCGCCGCCTGCGCCGCGTCCGGGGACGCAGCCAGCGCGGGCGAAGCCGCGCCCAGCGCCAGCAGCAGCGGCGCCAGGCGCGCGCCAATCACGCCTTGGCAACCACGCTTTCGGGCAGGTCGGTGCCGAACACGCGCTGGTAGTATTCGGCCACCAGCATCCGCTCGGTATCGTCGCACTTGTTGAGGAACGAAAGGCGGAAAGCAAAGCCCGGATCCTTGAAGATCGCGGTGTTCTGCGCCCAGGTGATGACCGTGCGCGGGCTCATCACGGTGGAAATGTCGCCGTTGATGAAGCCCTGGCGGGTCAGGTCGGCGACCTTGACCATGTTGGCGACCACGTCCGGCGCGGCATCGGTCACCTTCTTGAGGACGATTTCGCCTTCGACCTGGGCGGGCAGATAGTTCAGCTGGACGACGATGTTCCAGCGGTCCATCTGCGCCTGGTTGATCGCCTGGGTGCCGTGATAGAGGCCGCTGGTATCGCCCAGCCCCACCGTGTTGGCGGTGGCGAACAGGCGGAAGTTGCGGTTCGGCCGGATCACCCGGTTCTGGTCGAGCAGGGTCAGCTTGCCTTCGGTTTCCAGCACGCGCTGGATCACGAACATCACGTCAGGGCGGCCCGCGTCATACTCGTCGAACACCAGCGCCACCGGATGCTGGAGCGCCCAGGGCAGCAGGCCTTCGCGGAATTCGGTGACCTGCAGCCCATCGCGCAGCACGATCGCGTCGCGCCCGATCAGGTCGATGCGGCTGATGTGCGCGTCCAGATTGATCCGCACGCAGGGCCAGTTGAGCCGCGCGGCGACCTGTTCGATGTGAGTCGACTTGCCGGTGCCGTGATAGCCCTGGACGATGACGCGGCGGTTGAAGGCAAAGCCCGCCAGGATCGCCAGCGTGGTATCCGGATCGAACACATAGGTGTCGTCCACGTCGGGGGTGCGTTCATCGGCCACGCTGAAGGCCGGAACCTTCATGTCGATATCGATGCCGAACATCTCGCGCACGTCGATTTCCATGTCCGGAGCGGCCAGGATGGTGTTGTCGCGGGTGTCGGCTTGCAGGTTCGGAATGTCAGTCATCGCGCGCAATCGCCTATACGCGCGCGCGCCGCGCTGCAAGCAGGCTTTGCGCCGCGCACAGCGACTTGTTGCACAGGGTCAGGCGCGCGCGGCGATCCCTCCGGCAAAGCCGGTGGCGCGGCAGCTGCGATCGCGCCCATCGGCCTTGGCCCGGTAGAGCGCGGCGTCGGCCAGCCGGTACAGCCGCTTCCATTCGTCCTGCGATCCCACGGGCCCATCGGCAAAGCCGAGGCTGGCCGTAACCGCCAGTCCATGCGCCATCGGCTTGTCCCGGATCGCGTCGAGCACCCGGTCGGGCGGGCACTCCGCCTGGCTTGCCAGCGGCAGGAGCAGCGCAAATTCCTCGCCGCCCATCCTGACCGCGAGGCTGCCGGGAATCCGGACCGACTGGATCGCGCGGGCGATATCGCACAGCACATCGTCACCGACATCGTGGCCCATGCGGTCGTTGATCGCCTTGAAGCTGTCGATGTCGATCAGCATCAGGCGGTGCATGCCGGGACGCCCGACCGCGCGGTCGATGAAGGCGCGGCGGTTGAGCAAGCCGGTCAGCGGGTCGCTGCGTGCCAGCCGCAGTGCCGATTGCTCCCCCTCGCGCGCCAGGTCGCGCTCGCTCGACAGCACGCGCAGCCGGGCGATGATCAGCAGGCTGGACAGCAGGGATTCGATCGCCAGGGCGACCAGATTGCCGTTATCCAGCCAGAAGCTGTAGGGCAGCAGGCCAAAGCCATAGGCCGTCCGCGCCGCGGTAATCAGGATCGGCGGCGACCAGGCCAGCAGGAACAGGCCAAGATAACGGTCGCCCTGCCTGCGCGCCTGCCACAGCACCGGCACGATCGCCACAAACAGCACCAGCCCGCCGAACGAATAGAACCGGTCGAGCAGGTGGATCTGCCAGGGCGCGAGCAGCGCGAACAGGACGGCGCCGAGCATCAGCATCGCCCCCGCCGCCATGGTAAACCGGCGCACCCGCGCGCCGCACGCCGCATCGCTGAAGAATTCGCGTACGAACTGCACCGCCGCCAGCGCGGTCACCGCCAGCAGGACATAGTTGATCCGCAGCCGGTCGTTGTTGTCGAGCCCGGGAAAGGCCAGCATGGCAATGCCCGACGATGTGAAGGTATAGGCCATCAGCAGGCCCACCATCGCGCAATAGGCCAGCTGGAAGCGGTGGCCCAGCGCCACCCACAGCGCCGAATTGTAGGTCAGCAGCGCCAGACTCAGCCCCGCAAAGCCCGCGTAGAGCGCGACCAGCCAGGCCTTGAGCGCGAAGGATTCGCTGCGGGTCATCAGTTCCGCGCCCAGCACGACGCCGCGCAGGTTGGCGCTGTTCGTCACCTCGATATGGATCGCCTCAAGGGGCGCGGCATGGGTCGGGACGGGAAATTCGAAGATCGCGCCGATGGTCATGTAGCGCGCGGCGGTGGCCGAATTCCACTCCAGCGCCTCGGTCGTGCCGTCGGCATAGCGGTAGACGATTCGCTGCGCGTCCTGCCACACGCTCGACATGCGCAGGACGAGCGGATCGTCGGCCTGCGGACTGAGCGGGGCAAGATCGAACCGCACCGCGTAATTGCCCGGCCCGCGATCGGCCTGGCGGGCGGCGCAATCGTAGTGCCGGGGCGCCGCAAGCAGGCGTTCGGCCTCGGTCGGAGCTTCGGGGAGACGGGCGATGCAGGCTTGGAGCGGCACGGCGGCGCTGGCGCTGCCGGACACGGCGCCACCCAGCAGCAAGGCCGCCAGCAGCCATCCCAGCAGTTTCCAGGTCCGTTCCATCGCGCCCGCCATAGCCAGTCGGAGCGAAGACCAGGTTAACGCCGGGGTGCGCCGACTGCGGAAAATGCCCGGTGGGTAGGAGGAACGCCGTCGCCCGTCTGGCGCGGAGCGGCGCAAAGCGGGTGACCGTGCCCTGCAACAGGGTTAGAGTGCAAGACGGGCGGCCAAGGGAGAAGCACCATGGCCTATATCGATGGAGTGATCGTTCCCGTCAAACACGCGCAGGCAGAGGCCTATCGCGAAATGGCGCGCATGGCGGCGCCGATCTTTCTGGAACACGGCGCCCTGCAGGTAATCGAAAGCTGGGGCGAGGACGTGCCCCACGGCAAGCAGACCGACTTTCACCGCGCGGTGGCCGCCGAGCCGGACGAGAACATCGTCTTCTCGCTGGTGGTCTGGCCCAGCCGGGCCGCGCGCGACGCCGGCAATGCCGCCGCGCAGGAAGACCCGCGCTTTGCCGGGATGATGGACCAGCAGGTGTTCGACGGCAAACGCATGATCTTCGGCGGATTCGAGCAGATCCTCGACACGCGGGAGGCATGACCATGGGCACCCTGCAAGGCAGCTGGATCTGGTACGAGCTGATGACCCCGGATCCGCAAGGAGCCCGGGAATTCTACCAGGCGGTGGGTGGCTGGACGATTTCCCCCGGCCACGGCGATCAGGACGACTACAGCCTGATCGCCCGCGCCGATGGCGGTCTGACCGGCGGCGTGCTGGGGCTGACCGCCGAAATGCTTTCGGGCGGCGCAAAGCCGGGCTGGCTCGGCTATATCGCAGTCGACGATCTCGACGCCTTCCTGCCGCGCCTGCAGCAGGAAGGCGGCAAGGTGCTGATGCCGGCGCGCGAGGTGGCCGGTGCCGGGCGGATCGCGCTGGTTGCCGATTGCTGCGGCGCCCCCTTCTACGCCATGACCCCCAGCCCTCCGCCCGGTGGCGGGCCAAGCACGGCCTTCGATCCGCAGCAGGTCGGCAGCTGCGGCTGGAACGAGTTGCTGGCCACCAGCGACGAGGCAGCCGTGACCTTCTATACCAGCCTGTTCGGCTGGTCGCTGCCCCAGACGATGGACATGGGCGAACACGGACCCTACCACTTCATCGCCCATGACGGGGTGCAGATCGGCGCGATCATGCGCAAGGGCCAGGCGCCGGCGGCGATGTGGAACCATTATTTCCGGGTTGCTTCCATTCCCGTTGCCGCCGAGGCTGCCATGGCCCGCGGCGGGCGCATCGCCAACGGTCCGATGGACGTGCCGGGCGGCGACTGCATCGTCCAGGGGTACGATCCGCAGGGCGCGTTCTTCAGCCTGGTCGGCAAGAACGGCTGAGGAGCAGGGCAATGGCCGACTATACCTTCTACACCAATCCGATGTCGCGCGGGCAGATCGCGCGGTGGGCCCTGCACGAAGTCGGCGCGGACTATGCGCAGGTGCTGGTCGACTGGGGCGCGCGTCCCCCTGCCCTGCTGGCCGCCAACCCGATGGGCAAGGTGCCGGTGCTGGTCCACCACACCGCGCAAGCCGACCGGGTGGTAACCGAATGCGCCGCGATCTGCGCCTATCTGGCCGATGTCCATCCCGACAAGGGCCTCCAGCCGCGCGACAGCGAACGCGCGGACTATTACCGCTGGCTGTTCTTCGCGGCAGGGCCGGTCGAGCAGGCGGTGGTCGCCCGATCGATGGGCTGGGAAGTTCCCGCAGCGCGCGAGGCGATGGTGGGCTTCGGCAATTATGACCGGGTGATCGACACCCTGGAACAGCACCTTGCGGGCCGGACCCATGCCTGCGGCGACCGCTTCACCATGGCCGACGTCTACCTGGGCAGCCAGGTGGACTGGGGCCTGACTTTTGGTTCGATTCCCCCGCGCCCCGCGCTGGTCGCCTACGCCGAACGGCTCCAGGCCCGTCCGGCCTGGCGCGCGGCCAAGGCGATCGACCATGCCCTGATCGAGGAAGCAAGCAAATGACCGGCGTAACCCTGTGCCTGTGGTATGACGGCGAGGCCGAGGCGGCCGCGCGCTTCTATGCCGAGACTTTCCCCGACAGCGCGGTCGGCGCGGTCCACCGCGCGCCGGCCGACTTTCCTTCGGGCAAGGCGGGCGATGCGCTGACCGTGGAATTCACGGTGCTGGGCATTGCCTGCATCGGGCTCAACGGCGGGCCGATCTTCAAGCCCAACGAATCGTTCTCGTTCCAGGTCGCCACCGGCGACCAGGCCGAGACAGACCGCTACTGGCACGCCATCGTCGACCACGGCGGCGAGGAAAGCGCCTGCGGCTGGTGCAAGGACCGCTGGGGCTTTTCCTGGCAGATCACGCCCACGGTGCTGACCCGGGGCATGGCCGATCCCGATCCCGCCGTCCGCGCGCGGGTGTTCGAGGCGATGATGACCATGCGCAAGATCGACGTTGCCGGGATCGAGGCGGCGGTGCGCGGCGACGGGGCCAGCGGACAGGCAGCGGGCGGACAGGCGGCCGGCGGACAGGCGGCGGGCGGACAGGCAGCGGGCGGACAGGCAGCCGGCGGACAGGCGGCGCAGATCTGATGCTGGCGCTCTATGGTCATCCGTTTTCCTCCTACACCTGGAAGGCGCTGATCGCGCTTTACGCCAACGGCACTCCGTTCGAGTTCCGGATGGTCGACCCCGACCACCTCGAGAACGCGGAATTCGTTGCCGCCGCCAGCCCGCTGGGCCGCTTCCCGGTGCTGCACGACGGGGAAGAGGTGGTGTTCGAGGCAAGCGCGATCATTGAGCACCTGCATTGCCACCACCCCGGCCCCGCCCCCCTGCTCCCCGCCGATCCGGCCGAGGCGGTGCGGGTCCGGATGATCGACCGGGTGTTCGACCTGTCGGTGATGAGCCCGGTGCAGGATCTGGTGGGCGAGGCGATCCGCAGCTCCGGAAATCCCGCCGAAGCGGTGCGCGAGCGGGCCTACGATCAGCTGGCGCGCGCCTATCGCTGGATCGACACCTGGCTGGCGGGATACGGCCAGCGCGGCGCGATCACCCTGATCGAATGCGCCGCCGCGCCCAGCCTGTTCTATGCCGACTGGGTCCTGCCGCTTCCGGCCGAACATGCCCGGCTGCGCCAATGGCGCGCGCATCTGCTGGCGCTGCCGGCGGTTAGCCGTTGCGTCGAGGACGCGCGCCCCTATCGTGGGTTCTTCCCGCTCGGCGCGCCGGAGCGGGATTGAGAGAGGACCAGCCGATGTACGAACTTTCCGTCACCCGCCTGATCGACGCCCCGCCCGCCCGGGTGTGGGATGCGATGGTCAACCGCACCAACAAATGGTGGTGCCCCAGGCCGTGGCGCGCGGAGATGGACTTCGGCTCGCGCCAGCCGGGCGGCTTTTCGATTGCCGTGATGCACGGCCCCGACGGTGAGGTGAACGAGCATCCCGGCTGCCTGCTGGCCTGGGACGAGGGCCGGCGCTTTGCGATGACCGACGCGGTCCAGGAAGGGCTCCAGCCCGCCGGCCCGTTCATGCTGGGCATCTGGGAAATCGAGCCCGAGGGCAGCGGCACCCGCTATACCGCCCGCGCCCGCCACTGGACTCCCGAAACCATGGCCCACCATCGCGAGATGGGCTTCGAGGAAGGCTGGGGCGCCTGCGCCGACCAGCTGAAAGCGCTGTGCGAGGCAGGCTGAGCAGGTGACTGCGCTATGGCTCCGCCTCACCGCGCTGTGCGGCCTGGCCGATCTTGCCTATGCCCTGCTCGCGGCGCAGCTGCTGGGCGGGAGCGTGCCGGGCACCCTGGCCAGGGTTGCGGCCGGACCGTTCGGCGACGCGGCGTCGGGCTGGGGCCCGGCCGGCGCCTTGCTGGGAATTGCCGTCCACTTCGCGCTCATGGCGGCAATGACCGGGGTTGGACTGGTACTTGCCCAGAGGACGATCCTGGGCCAGGTGGCGCCGTGGAAGGCAGGCACGCTCTATGGCCTGGCTCTCTACATGGTGATGTACGGCTTGGTGCTGCCGTGGCGCTTTGGAGTGCCTTTTCCCAATCCCGACCGCCTCCGCCTCGCAATCGGCCTCGCGCCCCACGTCCTGCTTGTCGGCCTGCCGATCTTTATCCTTACGCGGCAGACACTTGGCCCACCCACTCAAGCAAACAGCGCGGACTTGCGCAGCAGCTGATAGGCCTCGACCACCGCCTGCAGGCGCTTTTCCATCGAACGATCGCCCTGGTTGATGTCCGGGTGATACCGCCGCGCCAGCGTGGTATAGCGCGATCGCAGATCATGCCGCGAGGCGTCGACCGGCAAGTCCAGCAGATCGAGCGCCTGCCGCTCTTCCGCCGTCACGACCCGCCCGTCGCTGCGCTGCGCCGGCTGCCGCGCCCTGGCCCGGGCGGCAATCGCCTCCAGCGGGTCCTTGAAGTCGGCCCAGCGCGGCGCCACGTCGATCCCCGCAGTGGGCGAAAAGGCCCGGGTCTGGCGCTCCCAGCCGTGAACCGGAGACTGGGCCGCGAAGATTTCCTCCGGGCTCATTCCCTCGAACCAGTCATAGCCCGCGTTGAATTCGCGGACGTGATCGAGGCAGAACCAGCGGTAGTCGCCCGGTCCGTCGAAACTGCTGCCGCGCGCGCCGGGTGCGCGGAATTCCCCCGCCTCGGGACAGCCCGGGCGCTCGCAATGCTGGCCGGCGCGATTGACGCGCCCGTGGAACCGATCGTGCTTCACACCCTTCCACATGGCGATTGTTCGGCTAGAAGGAAAGACCAAGGAGCATGAGCATGAACGGCCCAGTTGCCACAGAGATCGAGCGTCTGCTGACAGCCGCCCTCGCCCCCACCCACCTTGCGGTGATCAACGATACTGCCCGCCACCACGGCCACGCGGGGGATGACGGGTCGGGCGAATCGCACTTCACGGTCGAGATCGAAAGCCCTGCCTTCTCAGGCGTTTCGCGGCTTGAGCGACAACGCATGGTGAACCGCGCTCTGGGCGACATTCCCGGAACGCGCGTCCATGCCCTGGCCATCAAGGCTCGCGCCCCGGGCGAAATGCGGTGAACCCCCAGGCCACGATCCGGCCGGTCACGCACGATCTGGGCGCCTTCAAGGTCCGGCGGGTGCTGCCCTCTCCCGGACGGATAATGGTCGGTCCGTTCATTTTCGTCGACCAGTTCGGCCCGGCAGTGATCCCGGCGGGGCAATCGATGGACGTGCGGCCGCACCCGCACATCGGCCTGGCAACGGTCACCTGGCTGTTCGAAGGCGCGATCGACCACCGCGACAGCCTCGGTTCGTTCGCGACGATCCGGCCCGGGCAGGTCAACCTGATGACTGCGGGCGCAGGCATTGTCCATTCCGAACGCGGCCTCCCTGCCCAGCGCGACCTGCCCAAGCCGATCTACGGAATGCAGACCTGGCTGGCCCTGCCGGACGGCCAGGAAGACATCGCCCCCGCCTTCGAAGCCCACGCCGACCTGCCGCTGGTCGAGGATGCCTGCGCCTCGGCCCGCGTGATCATGGGCTCGCTGTGGGGCAAGCGCGCGCCGACCACCTGCCATGCCGAAACGATCTATGCCGAAATCCTCCTCGCGCCCGGCGGCTCGATCCCGGTCGACGCCGAAGCGGACGAACGCGCGGTGATGCTGGTTGGCGGTGCGGCCAGCATCGATGGCCAGCCGCTGGAACTCTATACCCTGGCCGTGCTGGCTCCCGGCGCGGCGGCGCGGCTCGATTCGGCCGAGGGCGGGCGGGTCATGCTGCTGGGGGGCGAGGCTTTTCGCACCCCCCGCCACGTCTGGTGGAACTTCGTCCACTCCTCGCGCGAGCGGATCGCGCAGGCCAAGGCCGACTGGAGCGCCGGACGCTTCCCCAAGGTTCCCGGTGACGAGGAGGAATTCATCCCGATACCGAGCGTACCGCTGACCAACAGCGACTGAAAACAAAGACATAACAGGAGAGGACATGACATTTGCAGGACAGGCCGCGTGGATCACCGGCGCTTCATCGGGGATCGGCGCGGCACTCGCCCGGGGGCTGGCGGGGCAAGGCGCCCGGCTGGTGCTGTCGGGCCGCAACGTGGAGGCACTGGAAGAAGTCGCCGCGCAATGCGGCGGGAATGCCCTGATCCTGCCGTTCGAGACGACCGATCGCTCGGCCCTGGCCGGGGCGGTCGAACGGGCCTGGGACTGGTCGGGCGGGATCGATCTGCTGGTCAACAACGCGGGCATTTCCCAGCGCTCGCTCGCGGTCGACACGGCCATGGCGGTCTATGACCGGATCATCGACGTCGATCTGCTCGCCCCCATCGCGCTCACGCAGGAACTGTTGCCGCGCATGGCCGCACGGGGAACGGGGCGGATCGCGATGATCTCGTCGATCGCCGGCAAGGTCGGCGTACCGATGCGCACCGCATACTGCGCCGCGAAGTTCGGCCTGGCCGGCTATGCCGACGCGCTGCGCGCCGAGACAGCGCACCTGGGCCTGAAGGTCCACACCATCTACCCCGGCTCGATCCGCACCGGCGTATCGCGCAATGCATTGACGGCCGATGGCTCGGTACGCGGCACCAGCGATGCCGCGATCGAGAACGGGATCGATCCGGACGTCGCCGCCGCAGACATGCTGGCCGCCATGGCCCGCGACGAGCGCGAGATCATCGTCGCCATCGGCAAGGAACGCGAAATGGGCGAGGAACGGAAGACGTCCGACAGCTTGCTCGACTATGTCGCGGGGCTGGTCGCGGCCGGCTATGCGCAGAAGATGAACGCAGGGGAGCAATGACCATGCAGCGAGTGAAACTGGCCAGCGGGATCGAGTTGGACGTGGTGGACCAGGGTCCGCGCGATGCGCCTGCGCTGATCTTCCTGCACGGCTTTCCCGAAAGCCACCGCACCTGGCGCCACCAGATCGCCCACCTGTCCGACCGCTATCGCTGCATCGCCCCGGACCAGCGCGGCTATCGCGGCTCGTCCAAGCCGCAGGACGTCGCCAGCTACACGCCCGACAAGCTGATCGGCGACGTGTTCCAGCTCGCCGACGCGCTGGGGGTCGATAAATTCACCATCGTCGGCCACGATTGGGGCGGCGCGATCGCCTGGGGCGTGGCGCTGATGGGGCAGATGAATGGCCGGGTGACCCGCGCGGTGATTGCCAATGCCCCGCATCCGCTGGGCTTTTCGCGCCTGGTCTGGCTCAACCGCCACCAGCGCGAGGCCAGCCAGTACATGCGCACCTTCAAGGATACCTCTCACGACGACCTGGTGCGCGAACATGGCCTGGGGGCCATGCTGCTGCTGGCCTTCGGCGACCGTCTGGACGGCGGCGAGGACAGGATGGAGCCGGAAGAACGCGCGGCGCTGACCCAGGACTGGCTGGACCGGGATGCCGCCTTCGGCATGCTCAACTGGTACCGCGCCAGCCCGCTCTATGTCCCGGCAATGGACGAACCTTACGAGATTCCGGCCGATCGCCCCCTCCCCGCCGTCCCGCCGCTTGCCATCCCGACGCTGGTGGTCTGGGCGCTGGAGGACTTCGCGCTGCCGCCCGAGAACCTTGAAGGCATCGAGGAGCTGGTGACCGACCTCACCCTGGTGCGCGTCCCTGGCAGCGGCCACTTCGTGCCATGGGAGGCGCCCGGACCGGTCAATGCCGCGATGGACGAGTTCCTTGGCCGCACCGGCTGAAGGCCAGCCCGCGGGCGGCATCGGCGCGGCGGTCGCCGCCGCCAACCTGCGCGCCCGCAAATCAGTCCTGCGAGGCCACGGAGGAGGGCATGCGCCGGTCAGCTATCTGGAGCTGTTCTTCGACCTGGTGTTCGTCTTCGCGATCACCCAGCTGTCGCACAGCCTGCATCATCACCTGACCTGGCACGGCCTTGCGGAGAACGCAGCGCTGTTCCTGGCGGTGTGGTGGGGCTGGATCTACACCTCCTGGGTCTCGAACTGGGCCGACCCGGACCGCCTGCCGATCCGGCTGCTGCTGCTGGGCGTGATGCTGGCCAGCCTGGCCATGGCGGTTGCGATTCCGGATGCCTTCGCGGGCAATGGCCTGCTGTTCGCCGGCAGCTACGTGACCCTGCAACTGGGCCGGTCCTTCGCGGCGACGCTGATCTTTCGGCCCGAGGGCGCGGCGCGGATGCGCAACATGGCGCGGATCACCGCGTGGTTCGTGGCTTCGGCGCCGCTGTGGATCGGCGGCGCGCTGGCCAGCGATCCCAACCTGCGCCTGCTGCTGTGGCTGCTCGCCCTGGCCATCGAATATGCCGGGCCGATGACGATGTTCCGCACGCCTGTCCTGGGCCGATCGAGCGGGAGCGACTGGGACATCTCGGGCAGCCACATGGCCGAACGCTGCGCCCTGTTCATCATCATCGCGCTGGGAGAGGGGATCGTCGTGACCGGCAGCGCAGTGGCAGATGCCCCGTGGGGCGCGGGGCTGGCCTTGGCCCTGGCCTTCGCCTTTGCCGGGTCGGCGCTGATGTGGTGGCTCTACTTCGATCTCGGGGCGCAGCGCGGCGCGCAATTGATCTCTGGCCACGCTCAGGCGGGACGCGTTGCGCGCAACGCCTATACCTATCTGCACATGCCGATCGTGCTGGGCGTGATCATCGCGGCGGTTGGCGATGCGCTGTTGCTGGAGCACTGGCACGATACGGCCGGCCATGACCTGGTCCTGGTCCAGACCGGCGGAACCGTGCTGTTCCTTGGCGGAATTGGCCTGTTCAAGCGCTTCGCGAACACGATTCGCAACTTTCCGCTGTCCCACATGGTCGCGATCGCCGCGCTCTTGCTGCTGGGATTGCGGGCCTGGCTCGTTCCGATCGGCGCCCTGTCCTTTGTGGCGGGAGGCGTTGGCATCCTGCTGGTCACGGCCGTGTGGGAATGGGTCTCGTACCACGGCGGGTGGATGGAGCGGATGGAACGGCTTGGCCTGCCTTATCCGCAGTTGGTGCGGGACCGGTTCGAACGGCGGCGGCGCGAGCGCGCTGAACCATAGGCAGCGATCACAGCCACTCGATTTCGGCCCCGTGGGCATGGCCGCGCGCCAGCATCCTGGGCTCGCCGGTGCCCGGCCAGAAACGGACCACCAGCTCATGCTTGAGCTCCGCCCGGTTCGCCTCGAGCGCGATCCAGGCCAGTGCGCGCTGCGGCGTCGCCCGCCTTCCCGCAGCTTCCATCGCGGCGGCAACCCGCGCCTGCTGGTCGGCCGGGACATATTGCCAGACGATCGAGTGCATCAGCACCCGGGTCGTGCCCTGCTCCTGCGGCCGGCCCAGTTCCGCCTCGACGAAATCGGCGGCATTCATCGCGGCGACGTCCGGCTTGTGCGCCCGCGCCGCCTCGATCGCGGCATCCATCCGGGCAAAGCGTTCCGTGGCCTCTGGCCAGATATAGGCACGCAGCCGCAGCGCCTCTGCCGGGTCGGTCAGGTCCACCGGGGCAACGTCGCACCCGCGCAGGGCAGCGAAGGCGATGTCTCCGGCGGGAGGCGGATTGCCAATCCAGCGCGGCGCGATCTGCATCGCGGCCAGTTTCGGGCCAACTTCCACCCCGCCCAGATCGTAATGATAGCTGGGCAGCATCAGGTTGATTCCCGCGCTCGACCCGATCTCCAGGCATTCGAAGCGCGCCGGCAGGCCCTGCCCCGCCAGCCACAGCATGCCCGCAACGAAACTGGCCGAGCGGCCGGCCTCGTTGGTCTGGGGCGGCCCATCCAGCCAGGGCAGCAGTTCGCCCTCATGGCGATGAAGGGCATCGGCAATGATCCCCTCCACATCGGCCTCGGCTTCGCCGGAGTAGACCGGCGCAAGCGCCGGTTCCCGGCCTGACAGGTGCAGCGCGTGCAAGCCGCCAGCGATCCGCAGCGGCAAGGCGTCAGCCAGGGGTGAACCCGGCCAGAACCTGATCCGCTCCATCACAGCCCCGCCTTTCTCGCCGCGCAACAGGTCCAGCAGCGCCGCGCAGATCCTGCCAGTGATCGGCGCGCCATTCGCGCGGCAATAGGCAACCTGGTTGGCGAAGCTGTCGGCGATTGCCTGCGCTCCGCTGGCCGTGTAATTCACGTTGCGAAAATCGTCAGCCATATGCCGCTCCTTGCCCTTTCGCCCTGCCCCGCCTAAACGCCGGCCAGCCATGACCAGACCGCTGACTTTCGCCGTGCCCAAGGGCCGTATCCTCGACGAGGCGCTGCCGCTGATGGCGCGTGGCGGAGTGGTGCCCGAACCCGGCTTTCACGACAAGGGCAACCGCGCCCTCTCGTTCGCCTGCGAAGACCCGGACATGCGCCTGATCCGCGTGCGAGCCTTCGATGTCGCGACCTTCGTCGCCCACGGCGCGGCCCAGGCCGGGATCGTCGGCTCCGACGTGGTCGAGGAATTCGCCTATTCCGACCTTTATGCGCCGGTAGACCTCGATATCGGCCACTGCCGCCTATCGGTTGCGGAGCCTGCCGAGCAGGTGGGCGATCAAGCGCGGGTGAGCCACCTCAGGGTCGCCAGCAAGTATCCGGGGCTTACCCGCAAGCACTTCGAAAGCCTGGGAATCCAGGCTGAAGTGGTGAAGCTCAACGGAGCGATGGAACTTGCCCCGGGGCTTGGCCTGGCCAGCCGGATCGTCGATCTCGTTTCCACGGGCCGCACGCTCAAGGACAATGGCCTGGTCGAAACCAGCCGGATTCTCGACGTTTCGGCCAGGCTGATCGTCAACCGCGCCGCGCTCAAGACCGATCCGCGCGTCGGCGCGCTGGTTGAGCGGTTCCGGGCGCTGGTTGCCGCTGACGAGGCTGCTGCCTGATGCTGCGGCTGAACACTTCCTCGCCCGATTTCGAGCGCGCATTCCGCCGACTCGTGGCCGACCGCCGCGAGAGCGACGGCAATGTCGCGCGCGACGTGTCCCTGATCCTCGACGATGTCCGCACGCGCGGCGACGAGGCACTGGCCGAACTGACCGAGCGGTTC
>Ga0116181_1001237_pt1 | contig 22371 bp, 20 predicted proteins | sample AD_UKC075_MetaG_FD_89752 | JGI IMG/M metagenome (GOLD analysis project Ga0116181, IMG submission 89752) | Active sludge microbial communities of municipal wastewater-treating anaerobic digesters from USA - AD_UKC075_MetaG | ecosystem: Engineered > Bioreactor > Anaerobic > Digestate | place: USA... | reverse complement strand
CGGCCGGATAGGGTGCCTCGGTGAGCGGCGACCGCAGGGTGCACCTCGATCGGCTGGCGGTGTCGCTCGTCATCGGGTGCACGGTCGTCTGGGGCCTGGGCCAGGTCGCCTCCAAGATGGCCCTGGACGAGGTGCCACCGCTGACCCAAGCGGGGCTCCGCTCGATCGGCGCGGCCCTGTTGGTACTCGCATGGGCGAAGCTGCGCGGCATACCCCTGTGGGAACGGGACCGCACGCTCGGGCCGGGGCTCGTGGCCGGAGCCCTGTTTGCGGCCGAGTTCGCCGCCGTGTATTCGGCCCTGCAATTCACGACCGCGGGGCGGATGACGGTGTTTCTCTACACGGCGCCGTTCGTCGTCGCCATCGGCATGCCCTTCATCGCGCGCGCCGAGCGGCTCACTGGGCTGGCCCTGGCCGGCCTGATCGCGGCCTTCGCCGGTGTGGGCTTCGCGTTCGCCGATAGCTTCACCTCGGCCGGCGCCGGATCACAGCAGTGGCTCGGTGACCTGCTAGCCGGGCTCGCCGCACTCGGGTGGGGAGCGACGACGCTGGTGATCCGTGCGACGGCTCTCGCGCCCATCCACCCGGCCAAGACCCTGCTCTATCAGCTTGGCGTTTCTGGCGTCGGCCTGACCGCCATCGGCTGGTTCGTCGGGGAACGAGCGCAGTGGCCGCTGTCCATGACGGTCGCCGCGGCCCTGGTGTTCCAGGTCGTCGTCGTCGGCTCCACGAGCTTCGTCGTGTGGTTTTGGCTCATCCGGACCTACTCCGCGACGAAACTGTCGGCCTTCACGCTGTTGACCCCGGTCGTCGCGCTCGTCGGTGGCGCCGCGCTGCTGCGCGAGCCGGTCAGTCCCCGCATCGTGGTTGCGCTCGTCGGCGTCTGCCTCGGGCTCGTCGCCGTCAACCGCCGCTGATCCCTCTTCGCCGCCCTTTGCCGGGTCGAGGTATTCCGCCATTACCTGCTGATGGCGGAATACCTCGACCGAGCTAGATCTTGGCGGCCAACTCGACGATCTTGCCCAGCACGGCAGCCAACTCGTCACGGTCCAGCGCGGCGTTCGTCGCAGCCACGGCACCGACGGCGTCGGCGACTCGGCCCATCTGATCATTTGCTGCACTTAGGGCGACGTCGAAGGCCAGTCGAGACTCGTGGGCGGCGTCGGAGTGGTCGTCGGAGCCGTCTTCGGGGCGGTCGCCGGTGACCGCCCCGTTGCCAGCCTCCGACCCGTCGTCGGTAACCGACCCGTCGTCGGTAACCGACCCGTCGTTGGTGGCAGCCCTCGGCATGGTGCTCTCGAGGAGGGAGCGCCACGCGACGGTCGTCTCGCGCGCCCCGGCCACCTCGGTCGCCAGCCGAGCCACCCGATCGACATAGGCAGTGGTCGCCTCTCGATCGGTCAGCAGGTCGGCATCAAGGATGGCCAGCAGTGCCGTGCTCAGACTCGACAGCGCGCGCTCGGACACGCGCGGGTCCTCGGCGCCGGCCTCGACAGCGACCACGTATCGCCCGATCGCCTCCGCCTGCATGCGAGCGATCGCGCTGCCGAGCGCAAGGTGCTTGCGGGCCCGGACCACGGAAGCCAGTTCGTCGCCTGCGCGCTCGACGTCGTCGCGCAACGAGCCGAGTCGGCTCTGGATGATGGGCACCAGTGCGGCCACGTCGGCCTCAACGGTCCCAACCGCCCCCACGGCCCCAACGGTCATGTCTGCCGAATCGGCCACCGGGTCGGACGCGTAGGTCACCATCGTGGACCCGGTCGCCATGGCAGGCGTGGCTGCGGTCAGAGTCTGGGCTGCACTGGCCACCGCGCGATCCAGCCCGGCGAGGGCGGCCCCCAAGCGGCGCAGGTCGCGAGACAGGGTGTCGGTCAGCGTGAGCGAATCGGCGATATCGGCGGCGAAGGCCCCGAGTGAACTGCGTGCCGCGGTGACCTGGGCGAGGATCTTGCGTGCCGTCTTGGACCCGTCAGGCAACTGCGGCAACGGGGGACAGACCTGTTCGCGGGCCGTCACCTCGACCGGGACGAGATCCAGTTGGAGTTCGGTGTAGGAGCCGAAACCGTTCTCCGCGAGCGCTTTCCCGAGCACCTCACTGCCCACGTCGGCCGCTTCGCGGGCGCTGGCACCGGCGTCCCGGGCTGCGATCTCGGCTTCGCGCACCGTGGCATAGAGCGACTCGAACAGGTCCCTTGCGGTCCGGTCGCACGGCGTTGCTCGCACCGAGAGGAACCTCCCTGCGATGGGAACGATGGTCGCGAACGCCCAATAGGTGCTGCCGTCGCGCGCGAGGTTCTTGACGTACGCGCACACTGGATGGCCCGCGCCGAGCAGATCCCAGGTGGCCTTGAAGACGGCACCAGGCATGTCGGGGTGGCGGATGATGTTGTGGGGCGCTCCGAGGAGCTCACTTCGCTCATAGCGGGAGTTGCGGGCGAAGACTTCGTTGGCCTCGTCGATGACGCCTTTGGCGTCAGTCGTCGAGAAGAACAGGTCCTCAATCGGGACATCGTGGAACAGGCCGGATGGCGTCGGTGACATGGGGGAGAGACCTCGGCGTGCGAAACGGATGGCGGGCCGAAGCGCGCCGGGGGAGACGGGGCGAGCCTAGCCATCGCGTCGGCGCACGTCGAGAGAAACCGGGTGAATCGGCACAATGGGCCCATGGACGGATCAGTGGTGCGGCATGCGCCAGGGTGTGCGCTCGACCCGGTGAACTGGTTCCGACACGCCATCGCCGTTGCTGCCCGACTCGCCCTGCAGGACGTCGACCGGGCTCAGCACGACCAGGTGTCGGCCGCGGCGCTGTTGGACACCCTCGGGCTGATTGCCGAATTGCCCGAGTGGGGCGAGGTGACGCTGCGAGAGGTCGCTCGTCAGGCGACGATCATGACCGACGACGTGTTCGTCGGGATGTGCACCTGCGGCGCAGCCCGCGACGCCGGCCTCTAGGGTCGGTACGTCGGTCGCCGCGGCACCCGCATCGCGCTCCTGACCCGGAGATAGCGCTCGCACGGTCATTTGTGGGGGCGCGGGGCGCAGTGGGGGCCGGAGATAGCGCTCGCACGGTCATTTGTGGGGGCTGAGGCTCCCGAGGGTGTGACGGAGTGCGATCGAGGGGGTGATCACCCCACCAGACGCACTCCGTGGCGCACGCGGGCGGCCGTGCACGGCATACCCCGCAAACGCAGGTATGCCGCGCTCCCGGTGAGGGGCGCGGCATACCTGGTGATCCTGATCCAGACTTCTCACTGCGGGGCTACAGCACGATTCCGCAGTTCAGAGCGACTATCAGATATCGAAGTACATCTCGAACTCGTGGGGGTGCGGGCGGAAGCGGATCGGGTCGACCTCGTTCTTGCGCTTCCACTCGATCCACGTCTCGATGAGGTCCTTGGTGAACACGCCACCCTCAAGCAGGAAGTCGTGGTCGACCTCCAGGGCGCTGAGCACCTCGGGCAGCGAGCCGGGGACCTGCTTGATCTCGGCGTGCTCCTCCGGGGGGAGCTCGTAGAGGTCCTTGTCGACCGGCTCCGGGGGCTCGATGCGGTTCTTGATGCCGTCCAGGCCCGCCATCAGCTGAGCGGCGAAGGCGAGGTACGGGTTGCACGAGGGGTCCGGGATGCGGAACTCGATGCGCTTGGCCTTCGGCGACGCCCCGGCGATCGGGATGCGGATGCAGGCCGAACGGTTACGGGCCGAGTAGACCAGGTTGACCGGAGCCTCGTAGCCCGGCACCAGGCGGTGGTAGGAGTTGACCGTCGGGTTGGTGAAGGCCAGCAGCGCCGGAGCGTGCTTGAGCAGACCACCGATGTACCAGCGGGCCAGGTCCGAGAGGCCGCCGTAGCCGCTCTCGTCGTAGAACAGCGGCTTGCCGTCCTTCCACAACGACTGGTGCGTGTGCATCCCGGAGCCGTTGTCGCCGAAGATCGGCTTCGGCATGAAGGTCACGGTCTTGCCGTTGGCCCAGGCGGTGTTCTTGATGACGTACTTGAACTTCATCATGTCGTCGCCGGAGTGCAGCAGCGTGTTGAAGCGGTAGTTGATCTCCTGCTGCCCACCCGAGGCGACCTCGTGGTGCGAACGCTCGACCTCCATGCCGACCTCGGCCAGCCGCAGGCACATCTCGTCACGCAGGTCGGCGAAGTGGTCGACCGGCGACACCGGGAAGTAGCCCCCCTTCATGCGCGGCTTGTAGCCCAGGTTGCCACCCTCCTCGACCTTGCCGGTGTTCCACACGGCGGCCTTGGAGTCGACGTAGTAGTAGCTCTCGTTGGCCGACGTCTTGAACCGCACGTCGTCGAACACGAAGAACTCCGCCTCGGCGCCGAAGAAGGCCGTGTCGGCGATCCCCGTTGACTTGAGGTAGGCCTCCGCCTTCGCCGCGATGTTGCGCGGGTCACGGCTGTAGGGCTCGTCGGTGAACGGGTCGACGATCGAGAAGTTGATGACCAGGGTCTTCTCGACGCGGAACGGGTCGAGGTATGCCGTCGCCACGTCGGGCAGGAGCTTCATGTCCGACTCGTGGATCGCTTGGAACCCGCGGATCGAGCTGCCGTCGAAAGCCTGGCCGACGGTGAAGAAGTCCTCGTCCAGCGTGTGCGCCGGAACGTTGAAGTGCTGCATGACCCCGGGCAGGTCACAGAACCGGATGTCGACGAACTTGACGTTCTCGGCCTTGATATAGGCCAGAACCTCGTCGGCTGAAGTGAACAAACCAACCTCCTCCAGAGTGGACCCGGATCGCCGCAGGACACAACGCAATGCGACGCCCGGTGTGGTGCTTCGCCCCGACGCTAGGGCGGACGGATTTCCCGGTCGTGTTGCTGATGTTTCGCCCCTGTTAACTGGAGCCCGGGTGCGTGCACGCACGACGCTGTGCTGCGGACTAGGCTATCGGGGTGGTCGATCGTCGTGACGTCGCCTCCTGGTTGGAAGGGCCCCGGGCCCGCACTCAGGCTCCAGGCGAGTACCCCGGACAAGACCTGGGTATGCCGCCATCCGGCCCCGGATCGATCGCCCGGTTCGGGCGCCGACTCGTCGCAATCTGCATCGACTGGGCGTTGTGCCAACTCATCGCCGTCTTCGTGTTCCGCGCCGAGCTCGGGCAGGGCGGCCCTGGCAGTTTCGCTCCGCTGGCCGTCTTCGCCGTCGAGAATCTCTTGCTGCTGCCCACCCTCGGCGCCACCGTCGGTCAGCGGCTGCTCGGGATCGTCATCATGACCGTCGACCGACGCCGGATCTCGGTCGTCCAAGCGACCCTGCGGACGCTGCTGCTGTGCCTTGCCGTGCCCGCCCTCATCTGGGACCGCGATAGTCGCGGTCTGCACGACAAGGCGGCGGCGACCGTGCTCGTGCGCCGGTGAGCGGCTCGCCGGCCGACCTCGCAGACGTCCTGCGGTCGGCGGCCAAGGGAGAGTTCCCGGCGGCCGACGGAGGCTGGGAACGAGCCTCGCTCTGGTTGCGCGGAGTCGAGGCGGTCGTTGCCATGACTGGGCACGCCTACCTCGCGGTGGGCCAGGACCTTGCCGACGTCGAGTTGGACGCCTACGGCGTCGACGGCTACGGCGGCGCACACCACCCGCGGGTCGCCGAGCTCATCCGCGGATCGGGTTGGGCGGACGCCCTCGACGTCCTGCTCGTCCGCCCTCCGGACGCCCCCCGCCCCACCGCGACCGGCCCGGACCTCGTGTCCAGGGACGACCTGGCAGGGCACCCGCGGGTCGCCGTCGCCCAGCACGTCCGCAGCGGCATCAGAGTCCTCGGTATGCCGTCCCGCCGGGTCCGCTCGGTCGTCACCGTCGCGTCGGGGCTGGGTGGACTACCCGAGATCGGGCTGCAGACCGAAGGGCCGACATCGGGGCGCGAGTTGCTCGACGCCGCGCTGCGGTGGGTCGATGACGAACTCGGGCACTCTGACCCGCTCGTCGCCGCCGTCGCCCCCGGCAATGCCCGGTCCCTGCGGCTCTTCCTGCACGTCGGCTTCGTCCCCGTGGGATCGGTCCAACTCTTCCGACCCGAGCGCCACCCCTGGCAGGACGACACCGCCGCCGAGTAAGCGGCGTCCTCAGCGGGCCGCTAGATCCTCACCGGCCGACTCGCTAGATCCTCACCGGCTGTCACATAGGCCGGTTCCTCGCCCTCGGTGACATTGCCGGCTCGTCAGCGCTCGCTCGTTCCTCGCTCGCTAGATCCTCGCTCGGCCGACTCGCTAGATCCTCACCGGCCGTCACATAGGCCGGTTCCTCGCCGCTTGCTTCGCTGCGCTCACCTCGTCACCGGCCGCCACTACGGGCCGGCTCGTCAGCGCCCGCTCGTTCCTCGCTCGCTGATCCTCACCGGCCGCGCATACCCTTGCGGTCCGGGCGTGCCCGCGCCGGGTCGATGCCCTGCGGCACCGGCAGCTTCACGCCGCCCAGAGCCCGCAGCCGCTGGTTGACCTTGAGGACGTCGTCCTTCGAGAGCGTCGCGCGCATCCGCTGCACCTTCGAGGTGAGCTTGCGGATCTCGACGACCCCCTCCTCCTTACCCGAACCGACCCGATAGACCGTCACCGGAACCCCAGGCGCCACCCGCTCGGTGCGCTTCTTCTCAGCCAGCAGCAGCCGCTGCGCCCGCGCCTCAGGCCCCTCGGCCACCAGCACGACACCCGGGCGCCCGACCGCGCGATAGACGAGGGCGGCGTCGGCCATGCTCCCTGACCGGGCACCCTCGACGGCCACCGGCTCGGACGAGGTGAACCACCCGCCACGCAGCGACGTCAGCGCCGCACCCGCGGCTCCAGGCTGCCCCTCGAGCTTCGCGTATGCCGCCCCCTCGGCTCGGCGGCTCATGACGATGGTGGCGGCCAGGGCAGCCAACGGGAGGCCGAGGATTGCGGCATACACCGGCCAGTTGACCAGCCACCCGATGCCGACAATGACCGCGAGCGTGAGGACGAACGCCCCCGCCATCCACCAGACGATCTTCGGATCGAGCGCCTTGGACTGCTGCAGGACGGTGCGCAGTTGAGCGATCCGCCCGGGCTTCTTCGGGGCGGCGGTGCTGGAGGGGTCCTTGGCCATGGGAGTCAGGATACGGGGGCGCCGGAGCGCTCTGCGAATGCCGCGACCACGGCTACGGCCTCCTGACGCGCCGGGGCTCCGGCAGCCTCCGCCAGGTGCGCCAAATGCTCGGGAACCGGCCGACCCCACCGCGCCATCGCCTGCGCCCACAGCCGCCCCGCGCGATACGACGAGCGCACCAACGGCCCCGCCATGACGCCCTTGAAGCCGTGCTCGGTGGCGACCGACGACCAATGCAGGAACTCTTCGGGCTTGACCCACCGGTCGATGGGGTGATGCTTGGCCGACGGACGCAGATACTGCGTGATCGTGAGGATGTCGCACCCGGCGTCATGCAGGTCGACGATGGCCGCCTCGATCTCCTGCGCCTCCTCGCCCATCCCGAGGATGAGGTTGCTCTTGGTGACCAGACCAGCCTCGCGGGCCATCGACAACACCCGCAGCGACGTGTCGTAGGTGAACGCCGGACGGATCCGCTTGAAGATCCGCGGCACCGTCTCCAGATTGTGCGCGAACACCTCCGGCCGGGCGTCGAAGACCTGGCCGACCAACTCCGGCTTGGCGCCGAAGTCCGGGGGCAGGATCTCCACACCGGTGTTCGGGTTGAGTTCGTGGATCGCGCGGATCGTCGCGGCATACAGGCCGGCCGCCCCATCCGGCTGGTCGTCGCGCGCGACACCGGTCACCGTGCTGTAGCGCAGCCCCATCCGGCGCACCGACTCGGCCACCCGGCGCGGCTCGTCGGGGTCGAGTGGCTGCGGGCGACCGGTCGCGATGTCACAGAAGTCGCATCGCCGCGTGCAGGTGTCGCCGCCGATGAGGAAGGTCGCCTCACGGTCTTCCCAACACTCGAAGATGTTGGGGCAGGCGGCCTCCTGGCACACGGTGTGCAAGCCCTCGCCCTTGACCATCGAATGCAGTTCGGTGAAGGCCGGGCCCATCTTGGCCGTCGTGCGGATCCATTCGGGCTTGCGTTCGATCGGGGTCTGCGCGTTGCGCGCCTCGACGCGCAACATCCGCAGCCCCTCGGGTGCGATCGTCACCGGGTCCGTCCTTCCTGCCGCAACGGGTCAGGAGTATGCCGTCCGCGGGTCTCCCAGTTTACGTCCGGCGTGAGCTCAGATCGCCCGACGGTTTGGCGCCAACGTGCCCAGCACGTCGGCAAGGTGCTTCTCGATGTGGGGGAGGACCTCGCGGACCGGCACGTCACGGCCCACTTCGGCTGACAGCGACGTGACCCCGGCGTCGGGGATGCCGCAGGGGATGATGACGTCGGCCCACGCCAGCGACGGGTTGGCGTTGAACGCGAACCCATGCATCGCGACCTGACGACTGACCCGGATGCCGATGGCGCCGATCTTGCGGTTCGGCCGACGCCGGGGATCTGCGGGGTCGGCGAGGATCCACGTCCCCGACTGCCCGTCCACGCGCCCAGCCGACACCCCGAAGTCGGCGCAGACCCGGATCATCATCTCCTCAAGGAGTCGCACATAGGCGACGACATCGATTGGGGCCGGCAGGCGGACGATCGGGTATCCGGTGACCTGACCCGGCCCGTGCCAGGTGATCTTGCCGCCTCGGTCGACATCGACGACCGGTGTGCCGTCGTTCGGTCGCTCGTGCGCCTCGGTGCGCTTCCCTGCCGTGTAGACGGGTTGGTGTTCGAGGAGCAGCACCGTGTCGGGTTCCTCCCCGGACACGACCTTCGCGTGCACCTCGCGCTGATGCGCCCACGCCCATTCGTAGTCCACGAAGTCGGGATCGAAGCCGAGGTGGACGACGCGCATGAGGCCCACCTTAACCCGGCGCGACGGCATACCCGAGGGTGTATGCCGCCCGCCTCGGTAGGGTGGGCACCTCGCCGCCGCGGCGGGAAGGGAGGCACGTGATGACTCGCGTTGGACTGGTGGGATACGGCTCGTCGGGTGCGGGCTTCCATGCGCCGCTGCTGCGGGAGGCGGGGCTGGACCTTGTGGCCGTCGTCACGGGCAACCCGGAGCGCGCAGACCAGGCGCGGGCCGAGAACCCCGGCGTCGTCGTCGTGCCTGACCTGGCCGCGCTGGTGGCCGTGCCCGACCTCGATGTCGTCGTCGTGGCGTCCCCGAGCGGTCGCCACGTCGAGCATGCCGAGGCGCTCCTCGAAGCCGGCATCGCTGTCGTCGTCGACAAGCCGATTGCCACCGACGCCCACCAAGCCCAGGGTTTGGTCGACCTGGCTGCGGGTCGCGGCGTGCCTCTGACGGTGTTCCAGAACCGTCGCTACGACCCGGAGTTCGCGACGATCCGCGACCTGCTGCATCGCGGCGTTCTCGGCGAACTGCGTCGCACCGAGATGCGCTGGGATCGCTGGCGGCCAGTCCCCAAGGACCGCTGGCGCGAGCGCGCCACGGCGGCCGAGGGCGGCGGCTTACTGCTCGATCTGCACACGCACCTGCTCGACCAGGTTGTCCTCATGCACGGGCCGGTGGCGACGGTATATGCCGAGCTCGCAGCCTGGACGGTGACCGCGGAAGACGTCACCTTCGTCGCGCTTCGGCATACCGACGGCTACTCCACACACCTGAGCGCCAGCAGTGTGGCGGGAGCCCCGGGCCCGCGGGCTCGGATCACGGGGAGCGCCGGGACGTTCCTGCTCGGCTCGGCCGGCGGCGAGCCCACCGCGTTCCACGACGCCGACGGCGGCCCGGGCCAACACGGCTGGCTCGTGCGTGGCGACGAGCGGGAGGCGGTCCTCGCCCGCTCGAGCGACCCGGCCGACTTCTACCGCGAGGTGGCAGCAGCCCTCGCGTCGCCGGACCCGCAGGAGAGTATGCCGGTCGACCCCCGCGACGCGGTCCACGTGCTGGCCGTCATCGACGCGGCCCGGATCAGCGCCGCCGACGGCCGGGTCGTCGACGTCATCACCCCCGGCGAAGACCCGCACTGATCGCACGCCAGATGGATGGGCGAGGCCGGGGTGTCACCTGGGTCCAAGCGTGCCAGCAGGGCTGTGGATAACTTCTGCGGAGGATCGCTCGTCAGCGGCACCATGAGTGGGTGAGCGCTGCCAAGACGATCCCACCCTCGGTTCCCGGGCTGGTCCTCGGCCAGGTCATCGGGCGCGGGGCCACGAGCACCGTGTGGTCGGCCGTCCGGGTCGATGACGGGCGGGCCGTGGCCGTCAAGATCACGTCGCCCGATCGGTTGCACGTCGGCCAACTCATGGAGTTGGCGGCCCGGGAGACCGCCATCCTGGCCACCGTCGAGCACGATCACCTCGTGCGGTTGCACGAGGCCCATGCCCTCCCGGACGGGTCGGTCGCGGTCGTCCTTGATCTGGCACCGGGGGGCAGCCTTGCCGATCTGGTGGCGGCCCGTGGGCGCCTGGATGGCGGTGAGGTGGCGACGATCTGCACACCGCTCGCCGGCGCCCTGGCCGCCCTGCACGCAGCCGGCGTCGTTCACGGCGATCTCTCGCCGGGGAACGTCCTGTTCACGGCTGACGGGAAACCGCTGCTGAGCGACTTTGGGGCAGCCCGGCTAGTGGGGGAGGGTCACCCGCCGCTCGTGGCTGGGACCTCGGGTTTCGTCGCTCCGGAGGTGGTCGCGGGAGATGTGCCCGGTGAGGCCGCGGACGTCTTCGGCCTGGGGGCGCTGGCGTGGTTTGCGTTGACCGGCCGATCCTGGTCGGTCCGGTCCTGGGCAACGCCGTTGGGTGGCGCGGACACGTCGGTGCCGGGCCCGGTGACGGTGGATGAAGCTGTGGCAGTGCTGGGTGCCGGGTTCGGGCCGGTGGTGGCGGCGATGCTCTCGCAAGATCCGTCCGGTCGCCCGGAGGCCCAGGAGGCCGCCGTGCTGGCCTATCAAGCCGCCAGCCCGGTGGCCGTTCGCCTGGTGGGTTCGGCGGCGGGTGCCGATCCTGACCGGGTCCTCACCCAACGCCTGCGAGGCGCGGCGGGTCGGGTGACACCGGGCGTCGGGGCAGGTCCGGGCAGGAGCCAGGCAGTGCGCCGGGGCCAGGCAGCGCGCAGGGGCCGGGCCGGCGGCAGGGTGCCGGGTCCGAGGGTGGGGCGCAAGGCCCGGCTGGGTCTCGGAGCAGCCCTGGCCATCGTGCTGGCCGCAGTCGTCGTCAGCGTGTTCCTCCGCTTGAGTCCGGCCGCCGCGGCGGAGGGTTCGGCAGGAGAGGTCACTCGGGTGCTGGGCTCCGCGGCGGCACCAGCGGGTGAGGCCAGGGCGGTGCTGGCCACCCTGGTCGGCCGCCGGGCCCAGGCGCTGACCGCCCGAGACCTGCGGGCGCTCGCGGCCGCTGACGGGCAGGCTTCCACGTTGCTGGCCGCCGATGAGGCCATCGTCGCCGAGTTGGTTCAGGCCGAGCAGCGCTATGTCGGGCTGACCTTCACGGTCACCGTCGCCGAATGGGTCAGCGTGGATGCCGGGTCAGCGCGCATCCGGGCCGTCGTCGAACGCAGCGGGTATCGCGTGCAGGGTCCGGGTGATCGCGAACAATCCATCGGGGCCGACAGTGGCCGATCGCTGCTCTACTCGCTGGTGCGGGTTGGTGAGGAATGGCGGATCTCAACTGTCACGGGATGACCGTGGGAGTGGCCGGCAGATCAAAGAGGGTGGCAGGTCAGCGAGTCACGAGGATTCGCGGACCAGCCATGCGGCGGCCGGGCGCAACATCGAGTGTTCGAAGGTGAATCCGCTTCCGGTGAGCGCGAACGGCATCACCCGCTGCGAGCCCAGGATGTCGTCCGCGAACTCGCCGAGCGCCACCCGCAGGGCCACCGACGGGGCCGGGAGCATCGCCGGCCGATGCAGGGCGTGACCGATCGCGCTCGCCACAACCCGTTGGGGGCGAGGGTCGGGGCCAACGATGTTGACCGGGCCGGTGAGGTCGGGTCGGTCGATGAGATGACTGAGCGCCCGGACGCTGTCAGCCAGGGTGATCCATGACCAGTACTGACGTCCCGACCCCAGCGGGCCGAAGAGCCCCCAGCGAGCCAGGCGCAAGAGGCGGGCGAACGCGCCACCCCCTGGACCCATGACCAGCCCGTGGCGGGCGAAAGCGACGGGTGCGCCGGCAGCGATTGCTGGTTCGGCGGAGCCCTCCCAGGCCCGGGCGACCTCGGCGAGGAACCCGGTCCCCGGGCCGCTGAGCTCAGTGAGGATCTCATCGCGGCGATCGCCGTAGTAGCCGATCGCCGATCCGCACACGAACCGGATCGGCCGACCCGTCTGGGCGATCGCCGTAGCGACCGCGGCGGTTCCGTCGACGCGCGAGCGGAGCACGAGTTCCTTGAAGGCGGGGGTCCAGCGGTGATCACCGACACCCGCCGCGGCGAGATGGACGATCGCGTCGACGTCGTCGATCGCCCGCGGGTCGAGGCCTCCGCGCACCGGGTCCCACCGGCGCTCCGACGGCTGCGTCGGCTGATGCCGGACCAGCCGCACGACCTCGTCGCCACGACCGGCGAGGTATGCCGTCAACGCGCCGCCGATGAAACCGGAAGCGCCGGTGACGGCAACCCGCCGACCGCTCACAAGACGTTCCTTACAGGCCCAGGTCGGGCTCGAAGTTGCCCTCTTCCAACCGGTGCTTCATCGTCTCGAGGAAGCGGGCCGCGTCGGCGCCATCGACGATCCGGTGGTCGTAGGACAAGGCGAGATACATCATCGAGCGGACGGCAATCGTCTCGCCGCCCTCTGCATCGCTCACCACAACCGGACGCTTCACCAAGGCCCCGGTGCCGAGGATGGCCACCTGCGGCTGGTTGATGATCGGGGTGTCGAACAGGGCCCCACGGCTCCCGGTGTTGGTGATCGTGAAGGTGCCACCGGTGATGTCATCGGGCGTGATCTTGTTGGTGCGGGTCCGATTCGCCACGTCGGCGATCCCCCGGGCGAGACCGGCGATGTTGAGGTCACCGGCGTTCTTGACGACGGGGACGATCAGGCCACGGTCGGTGTCGACGGCGATCGACAGGTGCTCCTGACCGTGGTAGATGACCTCGTCACCGTTGATGCTCGCGTTGACCATCGGGTGGACCTTGAGGGCCTCCACCGCGGCGAGGGCGAGGAAGGGCAGGTAGGACAGGCTGGTGCCCTCGCGGGCCTGGAAGGCGGCCTTCGAACGTGCCCGGAGCCGGGCGACGCGGGTGAGGTCGACCTCAACGACGGTCGTGAGCTGTGCCGAGACCTGCAGCGACTCGACCATGCGCGAGGCGATGACCTTGCGCAACCGCGACATCTTCTCGGTGGTGCCGCGCTTCGAGGACGGCTGCAGCGACGGGCGTGCCGATGCCGGCGCAGCCGAAGCAGCAGGGGCCGCGGCAGCGGGCGCTGCGGCAACAGGAGCTGGGGCAGCGGGAGCTGGGGCGGGGGCAGCGGCAGCAGGAGCCGGGGCAGCCGGAGCCGGAACGGGGGCGGGTGCGGCCGGAGCGTTGCGAGCGGCCTCGGCGGCGTCGAGCACATCCTGCTTGCGGATGCGCCCACCGACGCCGGTGCCGACGAGCGAAGCCAGGTCGACCTTGTGCAGCGCAGCGAGCTTGCGGACCAGCGGGGTGACGTAGCTGGCGCCTTCACCGTCGGAGTCACCCTCGTCGCCGGAAGCAGCCGGTGCGGGGGCAGCGGCGGGTGCGGGGGCAGCCGGCGCGACTGTCTGCGGAGCCGGGGCAGCGACAGGTGCCGGGGCAGCGACGGGAGCCGGGGCGGCAGCAGGCGCAGCGGCCGGAGCGGGCGCGGAGGCCGAGCCGCCGATGATCGCCAACGGAGCGCCGACGGCGGCCACCTCGTCCTCACCGACGAGGATGCGGCTCAGGACTCCGGCGAACGGGCTGGGGATCTCGGTGTCGACCTTGTCGGTCGACACCTCCAAGAGCGGCTCGTCGACGGCGACCGTGTCGCCTTCCTTCTTCAGCCAGCGAGTCACGGTGCCTTCGGTCACGGATTCGCCGAGCGCGGGCATGGTGACCTCGTGGCCATCGCCGGACGCCTCGGCCGCAGCGGGGGCAGGCGCGGGCGCAGGCTCAGCGACGACCACCGCGGCCGGCTCCGGGGCAGGAGCGGGAGCGACAGCCGGAGCAGGAGCGGGAGCAGCTTCGACGGCAGGCGCCGCCGGCGCAGCCGCGGCCCCAGAACCGTCGCCGATGACTGCGAGGTCGGCTCCGACGGCGGCGACCTCGTCCTCGGCGACGAGGATCGCCTCGACGATGCCCGCGAAGGGGGACGGGATCTCGGTGTCGACCTTGTCGGTCGACACTTCGACGAGCGGCTCGTCGATGGCGATCGGGTCACCGACCTTCTTCAGCCAACGGGTGACCGTCCCCTCGGTGACGGATTCACCCAGGGCCGGCATGGTCACGCGATTGGACATCTACGTCATCTCCTCGTCGATGGTTCTCGGTCGTCAATCTGTCTGCGCTGCAAAAGGTTCTCGGTGCGGTCAGGCGTGGGCGTGCAAGGGTTTACCCGCCAGCGCCAGATGGGCCTCGCCGAGAGCTTCGTTCTGGGTCGGGTGGGCGTGCACGAGTGGGGCCACGTCTTCAGGCATGGCGTCCCATCCGACGACGAGTTGTGCCTCGCCGATTTGCTCACCCATCCGAGCCCCGATCATATGGATACCGACCACCGGCCCGTCGACCACTCTCACCACGGACACGAATCCGCTGGTCCCGAGGATCTGGGACTTGCCGTTGCCGCCGAGGTTGTACTCGTAAGCGCGGACCTCGCCGTGCTCTGCGCGGGCGGCTGCTTCTGTGAGGCCGACGCTGGCGATCTCGGGGTCGCAGTAGGTGACCTTGGGGATGTTGCGGTCCAGCACGGGGGCGGGGTTCAAGCTGGCAATGTCCTCGGCGACGAACACTCCGTGGGCGAAGCCGCGATGCGCCAACTGCAGACCGGGGACGAGGTCGCCCACGGCATACACCCCGGGGATATTGGTGCGCAGGCGCTCGTCGGTCGGAACGAAACCCCGGTCGGTGTGGACTCCCGCCTCCTGGAAACCCATGCCGTCGGAGACCGGTTCGCGGCCCACGGCGACGAGCAGCAGGTCTGCCGACAGGGTGGAGCCGTCCTCGAGGCTGACCGTGACGCTGGCGTCGTCCTGGGCCACGGAGGCGAATCGTGCATTCGTGCGGCTGACGATGCCGCGCTTGCGGAAGGCCCGTTCGAGGGCCTTGGAGATGCTTTCCTCCTCAGCCGGCACCAGCCGCGGCAGGGCCTCGATGATCGTCACGCTCGCGCCGAAGGAGCGGAAAACGGAGGCGAACTCGACTCCGATCACGCCGCCCCCGAGGACAATGACCGAGGTCGGCACCTGCGTGAGGCCGAGGGCCTGGTCGCTGGTGAGCACCCGGCCGCCGATCTCCAGCCCAGGCAACGAGCGGGCTCGCGACCCCGTGGCCAGGACGAGGCGCCGGCCCGTGAGGGTGCGGTCGCCGACACGGACCGTCGTGGGCGAGGTGACCTCGCCGAACCCGTCGACGTAGTCGATGGTCGCCGCTGAGATCAGCCCCTGCAGACCCTTGTGCAGGCGGGACACGACTCCCTGCTGATAGCGCAGGACGGCCGACATGTCGATCGACTCAACGCTGGAGTTGACCCCGAACCGGGCGCCTTCGCGGGCCGTGTCGGCCACTTCAGCGGCGTGCAGCAGGGCTTTGGTGGGGATGCACCCGCGGTGCAGGCAGGTGCCGCCGAGCTTGTCGCGCTCGATAAGGGCAACCCGCAATCCCAGTTGGGCGGAGCGCAACGCACAGGCATATCCGCCGCTACCGCCGCCGAGGACGAGGACGTCGTAGATATCGGGCGCCTCGTCCGTCATCTGGGCTCCTGTCCGTGTGCGAAGGTCCACCCGCATCTTGTCACTTCGCGTGATGCCGTGTCACAACTGTGTCGGGTGGACGCGCCGTGGCGATCAGCTGACGGCGAACTGTCGCAGCATCGTGCAGCCGGGCCCGAAGGCGGGCAGGAGATCGCGCCGTGCGGCATCGAACCAGGCAACCTTGTTTCCGCTGTCGGTCCGTTCTGCGGTCGGCAGGTTAGCCCGGTCCGGCTCGTCCTCGTCGTAGGTGCACCACATGGCGAAGGACTCCGCGAAGTCCTCCAGGGGGTGCCAGGCGGCGTACTCGGTGATGAAGGAATCGCTGTGGTTGTCATAGAAGTCCTGGTATGCCGCGCGCCGCGCCTTTTCGGTGGACTTGCCGTCGGCCTTATCCCAGTCATCCCAGAGGGCGTCGTCCCATGTGTTGCTGAGGTAACGCCGCAGGAACGAGTCCGCCAGCAGGCAGCCGGTGCCGGTGTACCAGGTGGCGCAGACGTCGGCACCGACGCCGCTGAGCATCTGGTCCTTGTTGAGGCTGGCGACATGGGCGAGCTCGTGCGCAACCAGCCAGGCGAGCTCGCCGCGGTCCAACCCGTTGGGTGCGAACGACACGCGCCAGTGGTCGTCGTCGAACGTGTCGGGCGCCGTCTCCTTGGGGGCCGACTCGCCCTCGATGATGAACTCGCCCGTCGCCGGATCGGGGTCGGCATCGAAGACGAGCAACTCGTCGATGTGGCCGAGCAGGGTGGGGGCGGTGGCCTTGACGAGCGACCACAACTGCTCGTCGCACGGTCGTGGCGCCCCGAGGCCGTCGAGCGGGACGAGCGCTCCGCTCTGCACGGCATACAGGCGCTGCAACTCGGCCTTGTCGCCCAGGTCGGCGATGTCGTCCCCGAACGGATCGTTCGCGGGGATCTTCGCTCCCGTGGCGGGGTTGTCGCGGCGCAGGCAGGCCCGGTCGTATGCCGGCATGGCCGGCACCGCCGTCGGCGCCAGATCGGTCGCGGCGGGCGAACTGGTCGAGCTGAGGGACCCCGTGCCGCCCTGCCCGGACGGGACAGTCGTCGGGGTGGACAGTGCGCCGGTCGAGCGTGAGGACGCGTCTGCTGCCTGGATGAAGCCAGGAATGAGAAGGGCATGCGCCCCGATGCTGGCCAGGCTGAGGATGATGACTCCAGCGACGCCGACACCCGCCCATCGCCCTGTGGAGGTGCCCCGAGTGCTCACGCGGACAGCATAAGGTTCGGACTATGGGACTCTTCGACCGATGGCGTCGGTCGTCGCTGCCTGACCTGGGTCGATCCGACGGGCCGGCGATGCGCGTCGATCTGGCGACCGTGCGCGGGCACTTCGCCCAATTCGTCCAAACCCGACGCGGGGTCGAGGCATTTCTCGAGCCGGCCACCAACGTCAGCACCCAAAGCGTGGTGCTCGTTGCGACCGACGGGGAGTGGACTCGGCGGGCCGTCGGGTCGCGTGCGGCGGCCTATGAGATGGCGGCCGCTCTGGGGATCCCGATTTACGACGTCCTCCTCACCGGCTATCCCAGCCGGATGCGCGAATGGAGTTCACGCCAGCGCCGAGACAAGCGCGGCGACACCCGACCGGGTTCCCGGTCGGACGACTGACGGAAGGACGAACGAGCATGAGCAAGAACGCCAAGTCCGGTAAGGCCCCCAAGGCCGCCGGCCCCTCGGACGAGATGAAGGCCAAGTTCCGCGAGGCCCTCGAGCGCAAGCAGGCCCATGCCGGCCGCGAGAGTGCGGGCGAGGGCGAAGGCAAGGTCCACGACGCTCACGGCCCGGCCGCGGCGCAGCGCATGTTCCGGCGCAAGTCTGGCGGCTAGGCCAACCTCTTGATGCACGCGAGCGGCCAGGGCCATGACGGCCCCGGGACCGGCCCGTTAGGCTCGTTGGCATGGCCGATCTCGCGCACTCACCGCTGCACGACCGTCACGTTGCTCTGGGGGCCAAACTGGCCGACTTCGGTGGGTGGGAGATGCCCATCGAATACCCCGGCGGCGGAGTGGTCGCCGAACACACCGCGGTTCGCGAGCGGGTCGGGGTCTTCGACGTGAGCCACCTGGGCAAAGCCACGGTGTCCGGGCCGGGTGCGGCCGACTTCGTCAACGCGTGCTTCACCAACGACCTGCGCCGGGTCGGTCCGGGTCAGGCGCAGTACACGCTGTGCTGCGACGCCACGGGCGGGGTCGTCGACGACCTCATCCAATACCTGCGGGCCGACGACGACGTCTTCCTCATCCCCAACGCCGCGAACACCGCAGAGGTATGCCGTCGGCTGCAGGCCGCGGCTCCCGAGGGCATCGAGGTGGTCGACAGGCACCGGGACTATGCCGTGATCGCCGTTCAGGGGCCCCGATCGGACGAGGTGCTCGATGCGCTCGGCTTGCCGACCGGACACGACTACATGCAGTTCCGTGAGGCCGACTGGCAGGGTCGTCCCGTGATCGTCTGTCGCACCGGCTACACCGGCGAACGCGGCTACGAGTTGGTCCCGCGGTGGGACGACGCAGCCGACCTGTGGGACGCGATCATCGAGGCGATGGTCCCCTGGGGAGGTATGCCGTGTGGCCTCGGCGCACGCGACACCCTGCGGACCGAGATGGGTTATCCGCTTCACGGTCAGGACCTGTCGTTGGATATCACCCCTGTCATGGCCCGGTCGGGCTGGGCGGTGGGCTGGGCCAAGCCGGCCTTCTGGGGTCGGGAGGCGCTGCTGGCCGAGAAGGCCGCGCCCACGTCGCGGATCTCGCGCGGGCTCCTGGTGACCGGACGCGGCATACCTCGGGCGCACTGCCAGGTCACGCTCGATGGTGAGGTGATCGGGGAGGTGACGTCGGGGACGTTCTCGCCGACCCGCAAGCAGGGGATCGCCCTCGCGTTGCTGGATCGTTCGGTGCCGTTGGACGCCGAGGTCCTCATCGACGTGCGCGGTCGCGGGGTGGAGGCCACGGTGATGAACCCGCCGTTCGTCCAGGTGCAGACTCGCGAGGACTAGTCGAAGCGGACGACCTCGCCGAAGGCGGCCCGTCGGACCGCTCGGCGCAGGGTCGCGAGGATCGAGCGTCCGGCAACGAGGATCAACACGGCGGTGAGCACCGCCCGAGGGACGTCCCAGCCGAGCGAGGTGGCGACGTAGAAGACGGCGTAGTGGGCGAAGTTCGCCGCCGCCGAGTCGCCGGGCACGAAACCGGCACCGGTGGGCGCGGATGCGGGAGCCAGGAACGGCCAGAACCACAGGTTGAGCAGCACGCCGTAGGCGAGCCCGGCGAAAGCGCCGTACCCGGCGAGCATCGCGAGCTCCACTCGCCCCGTGGCCCGCGGGAGCATCGCCGCACCGAGCGCGACCCATCCGGCGCCGAGCATCTGGAACGGCAGCCACGGGCCGACCCCGGCGGTGAGGAAGGCCCCGGCGAGCATCGCCAGCGACCCCATGAGGAAACCCATCGAGCGACCGAGGACCCGGCCGCCGAGGACGAAGATGACGAAGATCGGCTCCAGCCCGGCGGTGCCGGCCGACAGGACACGCAGGGCTCCTCCCGCGGCGGCAAGCACCCCGAGCACCGCGACGGTCTTGGCGTCCAGGCCGTTCGCGGTGACCTCGGCGAGGACGACGAAGGCCATCAACCCCAGCAGGGCCGCGAACAGCCATGGCGCGTCCTGGCCGTAGCTCGTCGAGAAACCCGGGGCGGCGAAGAACGGCCAGAGGTATGCCGCGAGCCTGACGACGGTGGTGAGGGCCAGCGCTGCGGCAGCGGCGGGGCGAAACCTCACGACGCGGGGACCAGGGCGGCACTGACGTCGTCGACGGTCAGCAGCGGCAGCGGGTGCAGGATCTTGGCGACCTGGGGAGCGAACGCGGGGGAGCCGGTGAGCACCTCGTGGATCGGCCCGTCGACGACAACCTCACCCTCAGCCAGGACGATGACCTGCTGGGCGACCTCGGCGACCAACTCGACATCGTGGGTTGCCACGATGACGGCATGGCCCTCGGCGGCGAGGTCGCGCAGGATGCCGACGAGCCGGCGTTTGGCCGGGTAGTCAAGACCCCGCGTCGGTTCGTCGAGCAGGACGACCTGGGGGCGTCCGGCGAGGATGATGGCGAGCGCCAGAGCAAGTCGCTGGCCTTCGGACAGGTCCCGGGGGTGCTGATCACCGTCGACCTCGCCCGCGATCCGCGCGAGCAACGCGCGCGTCGTCCCGTCCGCCGCGGCGAAGTCCCGGTCTGCGGCCCGGCACTCGGCGGCCACGGAATCGGCATACAAGAGCAGGTTGGAGTCCTGGGGGACCAGACCGACGACGCGGACCCGATCGTGCGGGGCGAGGCGCCGGGGTGACGAGCCGGCCACGGAGACCTCGCCCGAGGTCGCGGCGAGCTGACCGGCCATCGCGGCCAGGAGGGTCGACTTGCCGGCACCGTTGCGGCCCATAACGGCCGTGACCGACCCGGCGCTCACGCCGAGGGTGACCTTGGAGAGGGCCTCGACGGTTCCGCGGCGCACGACGAGCCGGTTGACCGACACCAGCGATCGCGAGGCGGCGTCCTTGACGGGTGCGGAGGCCGCAGGCGTGCCGTCCAAAGCCGCCAGCCGGGCGCGCAGCGAGCCGGCCCGACGCCGGGCGTCGCGGATCGTCAGCGGCAGCGGTGACCATCCCATCCGTCGACCCAACTCGACGATCGGCGGATGCACGGGGGAGAGAGCCATCGCCTCGGCCGGGTCGAGTGGCGCGGAGACGACGCCGTCGCGGACCAGGACGATCCGGTCGGCGTGCTGCACGACCCGTTCCAGCCGGTGCTCGGCGAGGACGACGGTGTAACCCAGGTCGTGGACGAGCCGGTGCAGCGCCGACAGGACCTCTTCGGCAGCCACGGGGTCCAGAGCGGAGGTCGGCTCGTCGAGCACCAGCACCCGTGGGCCGGCGGCCAGCACGGCGGCGATGGAGACGCGTTGCTGCTGCCCTCCGGACAGCTCCCGCAGGCTGCGATCGCGCAACTCGGCCAGGCCCATGATGTCGAGGGTCTCCTCGAGCCGCCGGCGCATCGCGGTCGGCTCGACGCCGAGCGTCTCCATTCCGTAGGCGATCTCGTCCTCGACCGTGTCGGTGACGAAGGCGGAGGTCGGGTCCTGCACGACGAAGCCGACCAGGTCGGCCAGATCTCGCGGTCGGTGCGCCCGGGTGTCACGTCCGCCGACGACGACCGATCCGGTGAGGGTTCCGCCGGAGAAGTGGGGGACCAGCCCGTTGAGGGTCCGCAACAGGGTCGACTTGCCCGAGCCGGTCGGCCCGACGATGAGGACGAGTTCGCCCTCCTCGATGCGCAGATCCACGTCACGCAGGCTGGGACGGGACGCACCGGCATACGTGACGCCGACGCCGCGAAGCTCGATCATGCGGTCTCCAGCCGGGCGGGAAGGGTGGTGGCTCGCGCTCGAGCCAGCCGGGGAGGGACAGGAGTCACCCACGCCACCAGCACCGCCGCGAGGATCGCGAGGGTCGGGAGCGCGGGCAGGGGCGGCCAGTCGAGGGGGACCTGGGAGATGGTGATCCCCGGCCAGGCGTCGGCCTCGGCGTGCACGAGGAGCACGGCCGGAAGCAGACCGAGCGCGCAGGTCGCCCATTCGGGCGCGCGCCATGGGTCGCGTCGGTATGCCGTCCGCGCGTCTCTGCGGGAGCCCAGGACGAGCGAGGTGGCCAGCAGGGCGAGCCCGCTGACGAGCATCGGCAGGCCAAACCATCCCCCGGACGACGCGGACATCACGCCGAAGAGCCCGGCGACCGAACCGCATGCGCCACTGAGGGCGAGTGCGCTGCCAACGATCCGTTCGCGTCGACCACGCACGGCGGTGCGGCCGTAGCCGCGTGACTCCATCGATGCTGCGAGGTCCAGGGACCGGTCCAGAGCCCCTTCGAGGACGGGGACGCCCAGCCGGGCCAACTCTCGGACACCGGTTCCACTGTGGCCCCGAAGGCGTCGGGCCGAACGCACCCGTCCGGCCAGGTCGACGAGCGCGGGCGCGAAGGTGAGCGCAACGACGATGGCGGTGCCGATGTCATAGAGGGTGGCGGGTGCGTAGCGCAGCAACCGTCGTGGGCTGGCCAGCGCATTGGCCGCCCCCAGGCAGGCCAGCGTCGTGGCCAGCCGAAGCCCGTCGATCCCTGCCGCGACAACGGACTCGAGGGTCACGGGGCCGCCGAGGCGCAGCCCGGCGAACCAGTCCGGGAGCCGGACCTGGGGGAGTTCGACAAGGACGACCTGGCCGGGGACGCCGTTGCCCAGCAGGATCGTCAGGGCGACCCGCAGCCCGATGGCAAACAGGCCGATGATGAGGAAGGGCCGGAACGAGTCCAGCGCGCCGACTTCACGGCGTTCCAGGACGACCCAACCGGCGACCGCGATGACGAGCAGGAGCAGCCAGGGGTTGGTCGTGTGGGCGGCTGCGGTCGCCAGGCCGACGCCCCACACCCACCACGCCACCGGATG
>Ga0116181_1001235_pt1 | contig 22391 bp, 16 predicted proteins | sample AD_UKC075_MetaG_FD_89752 | JGI IMG/M metagenome (GOLD analysis project Ga0116181, IMG submission 89752) | Active sludge microbial communities of municipal wastewater-treating anaerobic digesters from USA - AD_UKC075_MetaG | ecosystem: Engineered > Bioreactor > Anaerobic > Digestate | place: USA... | reverse complement strand
CACGGGCCGCGACAAGGAACTGGCGAAGTTTCAGGACAAGCTGACCCGGCTTACCTTTTTCGATCCCGCCTGCGGCTGCGGCAACTTCCTGGTGATTGCCTACCGCGAAATCCGGCGGCTGGAACTGGATTGCCTGAAAGCGCAATACGGCGACCAGCAAATTGACGCGGCGCTGCTTTCGCGCGTGACGGTCGATCAGTTCTACGGGATCGAATATCAGGAATTTCCGGCCCGCATTGCCGAGGTGGCCATGTGGATGATGGACCATATCGCCAACAATGAAATCAATGAGGCGTTCCGGCTCAACTATGCCCGCATTCCGTTGAAGGACAGCGCCCATATCCTCCACGGGGACGCGCTGGAAACGGACTGGTCCAGCCTGTTGCCGCCTCAGCGGTGCAGCTACATCATGGGCAACCCGCCGTTTGTAGGCGCCAAGTTCCAGAGCGAATTTCAGCGCAAGCAAGTGCGCGCCGTCGCGGGGCTGGGGGGCAGCGGCGGAACGCTGGACTATGTGGCGGCTTGGTTCATCAAGGCAGGCCAGTTCTGCGCGGTCAACCGGCGCATTCGCATTGCCTTCGTTTCGACCAATTCGATCTGCCAGGGCGAACAGGTTGCGCAGCTCTGGCCGATCCTGTTTGACCGGCACGGGCTGGAAATCGCCTTTGCCCACCGCACCTTTTCATGGGGCAGCGAGGCGCGCGGCAAGGCGCACGTGCACGTGGTGATTGTCGGCCTGGCCCACCGCGACCATGAGCCGGAGGAAAAGCGGCTGTTCTCCTATCCCGACATCAAGGGCGATCCGGTGGAAACGCGGCATGGGGGGCTGACCGCCTACCTGTTCGACGCGCGGGGCGTGGCCAACCGGCACCTTGTGGTGCTTGAATCGACAAGAGCGCTGTCAGCGCGGCCTCCAATCGTTTTCGGCAATATGCCGAATGACGATGGCAACCTTATCCTTTCTCCGGCGGAGCGAAGCGATTTGCTTGCCAGCTATCCGCAGGCGATGCCGTTTGTAAGGCCGCTGTTCGGCGCGAAGGATTCCATTGATGGCAACTACCGATATTGCCTTTGGTTACCCGATGCCGATCCTGCGGTAATCAAATCAATTCCGCCGATCATGGAACGCTTACGCAGGAACCGGGAATATCGCGCTGCCAGCACCCGCAAAACCACAAGGCAGCTTGCTGACTATCCAGGACTGTTCGGTGAAATCCGACACACAGAGCAACCCTATGTTTTGATCCCGCGCCATTCTTCCGAGCGCCGCGATTTTGTCCCATTCGGCTTTTGTCCTGCCGAAAGCATTGCCCATGACAGCTGCTTGTTCATGCCGAACGCAAGCCTGTTTGATTTCGCTATCCTTACGAGCCGCGGCCATATGGCCTGGCTTGCCCATATTGGCGGGCGGCTGGAAAGCCGTTTCCGCTATTCCATCGGCCTCGTTTACAACACCTTCCCCTGGCCCGATGCCTCGCCCGCGCAGCGCGCCAAGGTGGAGGCACTGGCCCAGGCCGTGCTGGACGCCCGCGCCGCGCACCCCACCTCCAGCCTGGCGGACCTTTACGACCCCGACACCATGCCCGCGAACCTGCGCAAGGCCCATGCCGCGCTCGATACCGCCGTTGACCGCCTCTACCGCGCCGCCCCCTTCGCCAGCGACCGCGACCGCGTGGAACACCTGTTCGGGCGCTATGAAGCCCTCGTAAACCCGCTGGAACGGCTGGGCGCCGCCCGGAACAAGCGCAATGCGCGCAAGGCTCAACCCACCGAACTTAATTGAACGCCCTTGAATGTTCCCGGAAGTGGAGCGGGGCTGGCTATCCTTTCCATATCAAGCCTGTCCTATCCGGTGCGGCTGAACCGCTGCCGGGCGGTTGCCGCGCGGTCAAGGCTGGCGGCGACTTGCCGGGCCAGTTCGGTGCCCGATCGCCAGGCGCCCTCGATGCAGCCGGCCATGCACCAGTCGCCGCAGGCACCCAGGTTCAGATCGCCGTTCCACTGGGCGCGCCCGCTTTCGCCATAGGACAGGGCAAAGCGCCAGCGGTGCGCCTTGAGGAAGGTGGGCGCTGGCGGGGCGATCCTGGCCTGGGCGGCGAACAGGGCCAGCAACCGCCCGGCCACGTCCTCGCGCTCGCACTCGAGGTTCTGCGCGGACCATTCCGCGCCGGCCTGGATCACCCAGCATTCCGCGCCGATCCGCCCGGGCTTGGACGAATTGCGCGCGGCCCAGGCAATCGGGCCGGCATCGCGCAGCACCGATGGCACGCCGACCAGCGGCTCGGCAAAGGCGGCCATCACTGTCCAGCAGGGGTGCGAGCGGGCGGCGGCGGCCTCGCGCGCCATGGCCAGATCATGGAGCGACAGCAGCGGCGCGGCCTGCTCGGCGGGAATGGCGATCACCAGCGCCGCGAAGGGGCCTTCGCGCCAGCCGGGGCCGCTCACGTGCCAACCCTCGGCGTCAAGCTCGGTCCGTTGGACCTGCGCGTCGAAGCGGACATCGTGGCCCGCGCACTGCGCGGCGACGAGACTGCTCATCGCCGGCACGCCGACCAGCGCGCCTTCCGGTCCTTCCGGCCAGGCGGCGATCAGCCCGGCCTCGCGCCAGGCGGAAACCTGCGCGGCGAAGGCTCCGTCACCGGCCAGCAGGAACTGTGCGCCGATATCCCAGGCCATGCCTTCGAGCTGGAGCGAGGAGAGCCGCCCGCCGGGGCGGCGGCCCTTGTCGAACAGCACCGGTTCGTACCCGCTGGAACGCAGCGCGCCTGCGCAGGCAAGGCCCGCGATTCCCGCTCCGACGATTGCGACTTTCATGTTTCGCCTGCCTGGTCGCTCAGCCGTGGCCCATCAGCGACAGCACTTCCTTGCGGCTGCTGGGATCGTCGCGGAAGCAGCCCAGGACCTTGCTGGTCACCATATCGACCCCGTGGGTGCGCACGCCGCGCCCGGTCATGCAGCCGTGCTGCGCCTTGATCACCACGGCCACGCCCTGCGGCCGGAGGTTGTCCCAGATGCACTGGGCGACATCGGCGGTCAGGCGCTCCTGAATCTGGAGGCGGTGGGCAAAACCGTGCAGCACCCGCGCCAGCTTGGAAATGCCGACCACGCGGTCGGTCGGCAGGTAGGCGATCGAGGCCGTGCCGGTGATCGGCGCCAGGTGGTGTTCGCAGTGCGACTGGAACGGGATGTCGCGCAGCATGACGACTTCGTCATAGCCGCCGACTTCCTCGAAGGTGCGCTGCAGGTGGATCGCGGGATCATCCGCGTAGCCCGAGCAATATTCCTTCCACGCGCGGCCGACGCGCGCCGGGGTATCGAGCAGGCCCTCGCGATCGGGATCGTCGCCCGCCCAGCGCAGCAGGGTGCGGACCGCTTCTTGTACTTCGTGCGGGACGGGGGGCTTGGCAGCAGCTGCCTCCGGCACCAGATGGCCGTGCATGACGTTCATGGGAAATCCCCTGTGCGAGAGTTTTTGCGAGAGTTTTGCCGGCCACCGCATGGGAGGGGGTTGGGAGCGTGCGGTGACCGGCAAGAACTGTCTAGGCTTTGCCTTTAGTCTCTGCGATATGGCCTTACGGGCAGGGATTGTGCTGCTGCTGGAGAACCGATGACCCCTGAATCCCTGATTGCCAGCAGCAAGGTCGCCGCCGTGGTCAGCGACCCGCGCTTGCCGGACAACCCGATCGTTGCCTGCAACGAAGCCTTCATCGAACTGACCGGCTATCCGCGCGAGGAAATCCTTGGGCGCAACTGTCGCTTCCTGCGCGGCGAACGGACCGAGGCGGAACAGACCGCGATGCTGCGCGAAGGCGTGGCCGCGAGCCGTCCGGTGATGGTGGAACTGATCAACTATCGCAAGGATGGCAGCGCCTTCCGCAACGCGGTGATGATCGCGCCGCTGTTCGACGAGAAGGGCGATCTCGCCTATTTCCTGGGTTCGCAGATGGCGATCGATGATAGCGGCGACAGCCGGCACGATCGCGCGCGGGCACTGGTTGACGGGCTCAGCCGCCGCCAGCGTCAGATCCTGGAAGCGCTCGCCAAGGGGCGGCTCAACAAGCAGATCGCCTATGAGCTGGACCTGACCGAGCGGACGATCAAGATGCACCGCGCCGCCATGCTGCGCGCGCTGGGCGTGCGCACCGTGGCCGAGGCGATCCGCATCGCGATCGAGGCGGGGCTCTAGGGCTAACCGATCGGGCAGCCCGCAGAACTTGGAGTCCAGCGGGCGTCAGTGCATCCGGCTGACGGCGAACCGCGCAAGATCGCGCAGCGGCATGGCGCGCGGGCCGAACGGGCTCAGGGCCTCGTGGCAGGCGCTTTCCAACTCGCTTGCCTGGCGCGCCGCGCCTTCAAGGCCGAGCAGCGAGGTTGCGCCCTTGCGGCCCGCCGCCTCGTCCTTGCGCAGCGCCTTGCCCACCACGTCGGCATCGCCGATGGTATCGAGCATGTCGTCGCGGATCTGGAACACCAGGCCCAGGTTCTCCGCAAAGCGCAGCAGGCGCATCCGCTCTTCCGCCGAACAGCGGCCCAGCAGGGTTCCGGCCTCTACCGCAAAGCGGATCAGCGCGCCGGTCTTGCGGGATTCGCATTCGAACATGTCCTGCGCGGTGGGGCGGGCAGGGGGGTAGAGGTCCATCATCTGCCCGCCTGCCAGCCCATCCTGCCCGACTGCGCGGGCCAGCGACAGGACCAGCTGCGCGCGTACGGCCGGATCGGGATGGGTCGGCTCGTCGGCCAAAAGCTCGAAGGCCAGCGCGAGCAGCGCATCGCCTGCCAGAACTGCCGTCGCCTCGTCGAACTTGCGATGGAGGGTGGGGCGTCCCCGGCGCAGATCGTCGTCGTCCATGCAGGGCAGGTCGTCGTGGACGAGCGACTGGGCGTGGACGCATTCGATCGCCGCGCCGACACGCAGCGCCTGCGCGGGCGATCCGCCGACCAGTTCGCTCACCGCCGCGACCAGCAGCGCGCGGAACCGCTTGCCCCCGCCGATGGTGGCATAGCGCATCGCCTCTGCCAGCCGCCGGTCGCGCCCTCGGGCCTGGCCGATCGCGGCGTCGAGCGTGGCGTCGATTTCGGCGCGGAGGCGCGTCAGCCGCTCCTCCAGCGATCCGCTTTGCGGCGCCGGATGGAGCGGATCGAGCGAGACGGACCTGAACCGGACCTTCTCGGACAGCCCCTCGGTCTCTTCCAGCGCAAAGCCCTGCGCCGTCAGCGCGGCGCAGACGCCGTCGACCGCGCTGGCGGGGGTAGAGGCCGCGGCGGTCAGGCCCACGGTGGTTGCGGCGGCCAGCAGGTCCATCGGCAGGCCATCTGCCCCGGCGATCAGCACGGCACGCGGCGCGCCTGCCGCTTCGGCCACCTCGGTCAGGCGGCGGGCGTTCGAGGACATGACATCGCCCACCACCAATACCAGGTCGCAGGACGCGGCCAGCGCCTCGACCGCCTGCTGGCGGTTGGTCGTGGCATAGCAGATATCGCTGGAGCGCGGCCCTGCCACGTCACGGAACCGGGCCTTGATCGCGGCGATCGTCTCCTCGGCATCGCGCACCGCGAAAGTGGTCTGCACGGCATAGGCGACGGCGGAATTGGGGGGGAGGTCCAGCGTGTCGAGGTCGGACGGCTGCGCAATCACCGAAACCGCGCCCGATGGCACCTGGCCGAGCGTTCCGACCACTTCGGGATGGCCAAGGTGGCCGATCAGGAAGACGTGGCGGCCGGCACGATACCATGCCTCGACCTCGGCGTGGACCTTGGCGACCAGCGGGCAGATCGCATCGACCATCCGCAGATGCCGCGCCTCGGCGGCGTGGCGCACCGCGCGGGCCGAGCCATGGGCGGAAAGGATCGCCACCGCGCCTTCGGGAATCTCGTCCACTTCCTGCACGAAGATCGCGCCCAGCCCTTCGAGCCGCTCCACCACCGCGCGGTTGTGAACGATGGCGCGGCGAACATAGACCGGCGCGCCGTGGCGGGCGAGCGCCTGCTCTACCGTGTCGATCGCCCGCTCGACGCCTGCGCAAAACCCGCGCGGGTTGGCCAGCAGGACGCGCCGCTCTGGCGCCGTGCGGTGTGAGTTCGCCATCGTGATCGTGGTTGCAGCCATCTTGACTATATGATGCAGCCGTTCGTCGATTCAGCCCATCCACACCTTGGGACAGGTTGATTGTGTCGGGCAACCGGATAGTTGGAGTGAGATGGAAGAAAGAGTCTCTCCCGCCGCGTTCGTCTCCTCGGACGATGGCACGGCAGCCGCTGGTCCGGACATTGCTGGCACGGGGAGGCAGGCGACCAGCGCGATTGTCATCGGCTCCGGTTTCGGCGGGCTCGCCCTGGCGATCCGCCTGCAGAGCGCGGGCATCGCCACCACCGTGATCGAAGCGCGTGATCGCCCCGGCGGCCGGGCCTATGTATGGAACCGCGACGGCTTCACTTTCGATGCGGGGCCGACCGTTATCACCGATCCCGACTGCCTTAGGGAACTGTGGGCGCTGTCGGGCAGCCGGATCGAGGATGACGTCGACCTGCTGCCGGTTGAACCGTTCTACCGTCTGATGTGGAACGATGGCACCCGGTTCGACTACACCAACGATGATGCGCAGCTGAACGCCGAGATTGCCAGGCTCAGTCCCGGCGACGTTGAAGGCTATGCCCGGTTCCTTGAATATTCGACCGGGGTCTACGAGGAAGGCTATCTCAAGCTTGGCGCCGTGCCGTTCCTCGATTTTGCCTCGATGCTCAAGGCCGCTCCGGCGCTCGCGAAGCACCAGGCGTGGCAGTCGGTCTATGGCAAGGTGTCGAGTTTTGTGAAGGACGAGCGGCTGCGCCAGGCCTTCTCGTTCCACACCCTGCTGGTCGGCGGCAACCCGATGAAGACCAGCAGCATCTACACCCTGATCCACCGGCTGGAAAAGCTGGGCGGGGTGTGGTTCGCGCGCGGGGGCACCAATGCGCTGGTCAGCGGCATGGTCGCCCTGTTCGAGCGGCTGGGCGGCAAGCTGCTGCTGAACGAAAAGGTGATCCAGATCACTCCCTCGGGCAAGCGGATCACCGGCGTGGTGACCAACACCGGGCAGGTGCTCAATGCGGACATGGTCGCCAGCAACGGCGACCTGGTCCACACCTATGGCCTGATCAAGGCGTCGACCTATGCCGAACGGCAGGTCCGCAAGCTGAAGCGCAAGAAGTTTTCGCCCAGCCTGTTCGTGGTTCATTTCGGACTGGAAGGCAGCTTCCCCGACATTGCCCATCACTCGATCCTGTTTTCGGACCGCTATGGGCCGCTGATCGACGACATCTACAAGCATGGCAAGCTGGCGCCCGATCCCTCGCTGTACCTCCATCACCCCAGCGCGACCGATCCGACGATGGCGCCCAAGGGGCACTCGACCTTCTACGCGCTGGCGCCGGTTCCGCACATGGGCCGCGCTCCGGTCGACTGGGCACGCGAAGGGGTGCGCTACAGCGAAGTGGTGCTGAGCCGGGTGCGCGACATGCTGATCCCGGATCTCTACGAGCGGCTGGTCACTTCGTTCCATTACACACCGCAGGACTTCGCCGACGATCTGGGTGCGCACCTGGGCAGTGCCTTCAGCCTCGAACCCCTGCTGACGCAGAGCGCGTGGTTCCGCGGGCATAACCGCGACGATCACTATTCCAACCTCTACTTCGTCGGCGCGGGCACTCACCCGGGCGCGGGCATCCCCGGCGTGGTCGGCAGCGCCAAGGCGACCGCCAGCCTGATTGTGCAGCCGCACGATCGGGGCTAGGCGTTGGCCATGGAAGGCTTTGCGCTCGTCGGGATATTCCTTGTCACCGTGCTGGGCATGGAACTGTTCGCCTATGCCATGCACCGCTGGGTAATGCACGGGCCGGGCTGGTTCCTTCACGCCAGCCACCACCGCGAGCGGCACGGGCCGTTCGAATGGAACGACCTTTACGCGGTGATCTTCGCCGTCCCCTCGATCACCCTGCTGTGGCTGGGCGAGCGGGGGGGCTGGGGGCCGCAGACCAGTGCCGTCGGTGCAGGCATCGCCGCTTATGGCGCGATCTATTTCGGCTTTCACGACTGGATCGTCCATCGCCGCTTGCCGCACCGGATCGTGCCGCGATCGGCCTATTTCAAACGGATCGTCCAGGCCCACCGGCTCCACCATGTGGTCGAAAGCAAGCATGGCACGGTCAGCTTCGGCTTCCTGTGGGCGCCTCCGGTCGAGCAGCTTCACGCGCAGCTGCGCCAGTCAGAGGCTGGCCGCCTGCGCCGCCCGGCCGGTCGGGACTGACTGTCAGCCCTGCCGGGGCCGGGTCCATAGATCGCTGCGAGAGGCCGGGACGGGAGATGCCAGGGCGCGGAGCATGGCCTGCCCCAGCAGCCGCAGCTTGCCCGCGCCGCTGACCCGCACCCGCTGGTCCCAGGCATGAGTGCCGAGGAGGAGCACCTGCTCCCCGATCTCGCCATAGATCGCATCGGCTGCCAGCACGGCCAGCCGCGAGCGTCCGGGCAGACGGGCCGCGCCCACGCGGGCGGACAGCCGGTAGGGCCGCGCCATTTCGACCAGTCGTGCCGCCATTGCGGCAATCGCGGGCAGGGCTTCGGGATTCGCCAGTTGCTCTGCGGACAACCGCGCCGCGTCGAGCCATTCGGACGGCAGATAGCAGCGCCCGGCCTGCGCATCCGGCACCACATCCCGCGCGATATTGGCCAGCTGGAAGGCCAGGCCCAGATCACAGGCGCGGTCGAGCGTGTCCTCGTCACCGGGCGGAACGCCCATGACAACGGCCATCATGCAGCCGACCGATCCGGCCACGTGATAGCAATAGCGCAGCAGGTCGTCGCCCGTCCGGGGGCGCCAACCTTGCGCATCGAGCGCGAAGCCGGCGAGGTGGTCCTCGATGAAGTGGCGCGGCATGCCCGTCTCGCGGGCTACCTGGCGCAGGGCCGCGAAGGGCACCGGCACCGGCTCCTCGCTGTAGAGCGCCAGTGCGGTGAGGGCCTCCAGCCGGGCCTGGGCCGCTGCCGGATCGTCGAGCGCGGAGGCGCCGTGGCCCAGTTCCTGCCCGTCGGTCATGTCGTCGGCGGCGCGGCACCAGGCGTAGAGCAGCCACGCGCGCTCGCGGGTCGGCCGGGCGAACAGGCGGCTGGCGGCAGCGAAGCTCTGCGATCCCTGGGCAATCGTGTCGCGGGCGGCGGCCACGAGTTCGGTGCGCTCGGTCATGCCAGCAGCGCCTTCAGCGCTGCGCCGATCCCCACCGGCGGGCGGCCCGACAGGATGCGCAGCCGGTCGATCGGGGTGAGTTCGCCTGCGTAGAACCGGGCGATCCGCTCGGCCGGCAGGCGGTAGAAATGGGCGAACACGCGCCAGCGCTCTCCGGGCTTCGCGGCATGGAACAGCATACGATTAAGCAGCCGGAAATACCAGGTTTCACGCCAGTGCCGCAGGAACCGCGCGCGGGTCCAGCGCGCCAGCTCGGCCGAGCCGAACTCTCCCGGCAGCCGCGCAAGTTCGTCCGCCAGCCGCAGCGCGAGGCCGAATGAATAGCCGGTGGTGGCGTGGAAGAACCCGCCCGCCAGCCCCAGCCGGGCCACTGGATCGTCAGCGGGCCAGAACCGATCGGGATCGCCGCCTATCAGGATCGGCAGGACGCCGGCTTCCTGCCGCAGTTCCGAGCCAAGCAGGCCGCGCTCCGCAGCAAGCACACGCACCCGCCCGCTCACCGCTTCACGGTCTAGTTCCGCGTCGTTGCTGTAATAGGTGTCCTCCACCAGCACCCGGTCTGGCCCGAGTGGCAGGACATAGACGAAACGGTAGCCGTCCAATTGGGGCAGGCAGGCGTCCATCACGGTCGCGCAGTCCGGTTCGGGCGAAGCTGCGGCAAATTCGATCCCGACGAACTTCTGCCAGCCCAGCTCAAGCCCCGGCATCGCTCCTTGCGGTCCACGCGCATCGATCACCCCGCGCGCGCCGATCCGTTCGCCGCCCGCCAGCTCGATCCCGTCGGAAGCAATGCGAGTGACCTTTGTGCCAAGCCGCAGCCTGCCTGCCAGCCTTTCGCGCACCAGCGCATCAAGCGCGGGCGCGGCAACCGAATTGTAGGCCATGGCAAATTCCCGCGTCCGCCCCGGGAAATGCACCCGGTGGCGCGGCCAGCGAACCGGCGCGAGCGCCGCGACCAGGTCTTGCAAACCGTCAGGCACATCGCTGTCGAAGAACGACCAGGTGTGATTGCCGCCGATCGCATCACCCGATTCGACCAGCAGCAGGGGCAGGTCCGGGTGAAGTTCCGCCAGCCGCACGGCCGCAAGCGCGCCGGCCAGCCCGCCTCCGACGATCACCAGAGGTAGCGCGCCCTTCATTGCGTCCTTCTAGCCGCGCCGCGTGCAAATACCAGTTTCCCGAAAGGGCAGGCGCAAGGTCTTTCGCCCGAAGGCGGCAGGCCCTAGGGTGGGGAAATGTCGCGCCTTGCCCTGTTCGCCCTGACGGCCGTGTTGTGTTCCAGCACCTTGCCCGCCGAAACGCCCGCACCGTCCTCGCTGGAAATCGTCGTCACGGGGGCCAAGTCCAACAAGGGGCTGATCCGCGTTGCGGTGTGTCCGGCCCAGGCCGGGTTCCCGGATTGCGGGTCGAAGGCGGTCCGCACCGTCAGCGTGCCGCTCAGCGCGGGTGGTGCGCGGGTGGTGCTGGGCGGGCTGGCGCCGGGCAATTACGCCGTCAGCCTGTTCCATGATGCCAACGCCAACGGCAAGCTGGATACTTTCGCGGGCATTCCGCGCGAAGGCTACGGCTTTTCTCGCAATCCCCCGTTCAGGCCGCGTGCACCACGCTTCGATGAGGCTGAAATCGCGGTCTCAGGAGAGACGCGCGCGGCGATCGGGCTGAGGTACATCCTTTGATCCCGCTTCCGCCCGCGCCATCCACAGGGCTGCGACGAGCCGGGATTGCATCGGGCCGGGACAACCCCATATCCCGAAGCAAAGCCGGGATTGACCCGGACGGCCCTGCGGGGCCGCATTGGATGGATTGACATGACCCAAGTGCTTCCCCTGCTGCCCCTGCGCGACATTGTCGTGTTTCCCGGCATGGTCGTTCCGCTGTTCGTGGGGCGCGACAAGTCGGTCGCCGCGCTCGAGGCGGCGATGGCTGGCGAGGGCGAGAAGGACATTGTCCTGCTCGCCCAGCTCGATCCCGGCTGCGACGATCCCGAGCGCGACGACCTCTATGACGTGGGCGTGATCGCCAGCGTGCTGCAGCTGCTCAAGCTGCCGGACGGCACCGTGCGCGTGCTGGTCGAGGCGCGCCATCGCGCGCGGCTGGAGGATCTGCGCGAGGAAACCGGCTCCAGCGGCACGATGATGGTTGCGGCGGTGGAGAAGATCGAGCCGGTCAACGTCTCGGGCAGCGAAGTCGCCGCGATGATGCGTTCGGTGGTCGATACCTTCGGCGAATATGCCAAGCTCAACAAGAAGCTGGCGCAGGATGCGGGCGAGAATCTGGGCGACATCGTCGATGCCGCGCTGCTGGCCGATGCGGTGGCCGCGCATATCCAGGCGCGCGTGGCCGACAAGCAGGCGATCCTGTCCGAACCCGATCCGCTCAAGCGGCTGGAAATGACCCACTCCTTCATGGAAGGCGAACTGGGGGTGCTGCAGGTGGAGCGGCGCATTCGCGGGCGCGTGAAGCGCCAGATGGAAAAGACCCAGCGCGAATACTACCTCAACGAACAGCTCAAGGCGATCCAGTCGGAACTGGGCGGCGGCGACGGCGAGGAAGCGAACGAACTGCAGGAACTGCAGGAGAAGATCGACAAGCTCAAGCTGTCGAAGGAAGCCCGCGCCAAGGCCAATGCCGAGCTGAAGAAGCTCAAGTCCATGCAGCCGATGAGCGCCGAGGCGACGGTGATCCGCAATTACCTCGACGTGCTGCTGGGTCTGCCATGGGGCAAGCGCTCCAAGCTCAAGAAGGACATCGCCGCTGCGCAGCAGGTGCTCGATGCCGATCACTACGCGCTCGACAAGGTCAAAGACCGGATCGTCGAGTATCTGGCCGTCCAGGCCCGCACCAACCAGCTGAAGGGGCCGATCCTGTGCCTCGTCGGCCCTCCGGGCGTGGGCAAGACCAGCCTCGGCAAGTCGATCGCCAAGGCCACGGGCCGCGAATTCATCCGTCAGTCGCTGGGCGGCGTGCGCGACGAGGCCGAGATTCGCGGCCACCGCCGCACCTACATCGGCTCGCTGCCGGGCAAGATCATTTCGAACCTGCGCAAGGCGGGGACCAGCAATCCGCTGTTCCTGCTCGACGAGATTGACAAGCTGGGCCAGGACTTCCGGGGCGATCCGGCCTCGGCGCTGCTCGAAGTGCTCGATCCCGAACAGAACGCCAAGTTCCAGGACCACTACCTGGAATTGGACTACGACCTGTCGGACGTGATGTTCGTCTGCACGGCGAACAGCCTCAACCTGCCGCAGCCGCTGCTTGACCGCATGGAGATCATCCGGCTGGAAGGCTACACCGAGGATGAGAAGGTCGAGATCGCGGAGCGCCATCTGATCGCCAAGCAGGTGAAGTCGCACGGCCTCCAGAAGGGCGAGTTTACGCTCACTACCGAGGCGCTGCGCGACCTGATCCGCTATTACACGCGCGAATCCGGCGTCCGCACGCTGGAGCGCGAGATCGCGCGGCTGGCCCGCAAGAGCCTGCGCCAGATCCTGGAAGGCAAGGTCAGCAGCGTCACCGTGACTCCCGAGAACCTTGATGAGTTCGCCGGGGTGCGCAAGTTCCGCCATGGCGTCTCCGAAGAGGAGAACCAGGTCGGTGCGGTCACCGGCCTCGCCTGGACCGAGGTGGGCGGCGAACTGCTGACCATCGAAAGCGTCACCGTGCCCGGCAAGGGCCTGGTGCGCACCACCGGCAAGCTGGGCGAGGTGATGAACGAGTCCGTCCAGGCGGCCTTCAGCTTCGTGCGGGCGCGCAGTCCGGCCTATGGCATCAGCCCGGCGCTGATCGCCCGCAAGGACATCCATATCCACTTGCCCGAAGGCGCGGTGCCCAAGGATGGGCCGAGCGCGGGCATCGGCATGGTCACCTCGATCGTCTCGACCCTGTCCGGAGTGGCGGTGCGCAAGGACGTGGCGATGACCGGCGAGGTCACGCTGCGCGGGCGGGTGCTGGCGATCGGCGGCCTGAAGGAAAAGCTGCTGGCCGCGCTGCGCGGCGGGATCAAGACCGTGCTGATCCCCGAAGAGAACCGCAAGGACCTGGTCGACATCCCGGCCAACGTCATCGCGGCGCTTGAAATCATTCCCGTCAGCCATGTCGACGAGGTGCTGGCGCGTGCGCTGGTCGCGCCGCTGGAGGCGATCGAATGGAACGATGCGGACGACCAGGCCAGCCAGCCGAGCGGGGCCGCCGCTTCCGCTGCCGGAGGTTCGGTCACCGCGCACTGAACCCCTGCCCGGGATGCGGGTTCGCCGCCCGCTCCCCCCGGCCTGCCGAAAACGCCCGAAAAACGGGGAGAATCCCCGTGTGGCCGCGCTGTTTCACTTTGACAGCAGGTGGAAAAGTCGCTCAATTCCGCCGCAGCCTGAGGCGAATCAATAGTCGTCCAGCGAATTCAGAAAGGTAAGGGGGTTCCCGTAATGAACAAGAACGACCTGATCAGCGCTGTTGCCGATTCCAGCGGCTTGTCCAAGACCGACGCGACCAAGGCTGTCGAGGGCGTCTTCGAAGCCATCAGCGGCGCGCTCAAGAGCGGCGACGAAGTCCGCCTGGTCGGTTTCGGCACCTTCTCGGTCGCCAAGCGCAAGGCTTCGACCGGCCGCAACCCGCGCACCGGCGAGCCGATGAAGATCAAGGCTTCGTCGCAGCCCAAGTTCAAGGCCGGCAAGGGCCTCAAGGACGCCGTCAACTGATCGGTGCCCCCGGATCGTGACGCCTCGCGATCCTTCACGGTTTTCAGCGCCGCGTCTGCATCCCGCAGGCGCGGCGCTTGCCGTTGTGGGCCGGGAAGCCAAGCGGTGCTGGACGCGGGCCGAAGGCCTGACTATATCCGGCGTGTAATGAACCGGATTTTCCTTGCCATTCTCGCGCTGTTCGCGGGCCTCGCTGCAGAAGCGTCGCCCGTTTTCGCGCGCATGGCGGGCTCCGGTGACACCGAAATCGGCGCGACTGAAAGCGGACGCGGCGCGGCCCGTCCCTCAGCCATCCAGGCATCGCCGATCGAAGCGCCCGCAGCGCGGCAGGAACGCCGCGACCGCGAGGCAATGCGGGTCCGCCCGGCACGCCCGCGCATCTTCATCCCTTCGGTCCAGCTCGGCGTAGACCGCGCGCTGGAATAGCGCGTCAGCCGCAGCCCCCATTCCAGCCCGCGCGGCGCCCACTGACGGCACCGGCGCGGCGCATTATCCTATCCCTGCAAGACATCAGGAAATCCCCATGATCGGCGCCATTGCCAAGGCCATTTTCGGCTCGTCCAACGACCGTTACGTCAAGTCCCTCGACAAGATCGTCAAGCAGATCGCGGCGTTCGAACCGACGATCGAGGCCCTCTCTGACGAGGAGCTGGTCGCCCAGACCGACAAGTTCCGCCGCCTGCTGGCCGGCGGCAAGTCGCTGGACGACATTCTGCCCGAAGCTTTCGCCACGGTGCGCGAGGCTGCCCGCCGCGTGCTGGGCATGCGCCACTTCGACGTGCAGATGATCGGCGGCATCGTGCTCCACCGCGGCGAGATCGCGGAAATGCGCACCGGCGAGGGCAAGACCCTGGTCGCGACCCTGGCGGTCTATCTCAACGCGATCGAGGGCAAGGGCGTCCACGTCGTGACCGTCAACGATTACCTGGCCCGCCGCGACGCCGAATGGATGGGGCAGATCTACAAGTTCCTGGGCCTGACCGTCGGCATCATCGTGCCGAACCTGACCGAGGAAGAGCGCCGCGAAGCCTACAACTCGGATATCACTTACGCCACCAACAACGAGCTTGGCTTCGATTACCTGCGCGACAACATGAAGCACGAGCGGAGCCAGATGGTGCACCGCCCCTTCAACTTCGCGATCGTCGACGAGGTCGACTCGATCCTGATCGACGAGGCGCGCACCCCGCTGATCATTTCCGGCCCGACCGACGACAAGAGCGAGCTTTATGTCGCGGTCGACGCCATCGTGAAGCAGCTTCCGGCCGACCTCTACGAGGCGGACGAGAAGACCAAGAACATCACCCTGACCGAGGACGGCGTCGAATGGGCCGAGCGCCAGCTGGAGGCCGCGGGCCTGCTGGTCGGTTCCAACCTCTATGACGTCGAGAACACCCAGGTGGTCCACCACCTTGACCAGTCGCTGAAGGCGAACGTCATGTTCAAGCGGGACATCGACTACATCGTCAAGGACGACAAGGTCGTGATCATCGACGAGTTCACGGGCCGCATGATGGACGGCCGGCGCTGGTCCAACGGCCTGCACCAGGCGGTCGAGGCCAAGGAAGGCGTGCGGATCGAGCCCGAGAACCAGACCATGGCCTCGATCACCTTCCAGAACTATTTCCGCATGTATCCCAAGATCGGCGGCATGACCGGCACCGCCGCGACCGAGGCGGCGGAGTTCTTCGACATCTACAAGATGAACGTGGTGACGATCCCCACCAACGTGCCGGTGCAGCGCGTCGACGAGGAGGACGAGTTCTACAAGAACACGACCGACAAGTTCCAGGCGATCGCCAAGCTGATCCGCGAGAAAAGCGAGACGGGACAGCCGGTGCTGGTCGGCACGGTCTCGATCGAGAAGTCGGAACTGCTGTCCGAATATCTCAATCAGGAGGGGGTCAAGCACGCGGTGCTGAACGCCCGTTTCCACGAGATGGAAGCCCACATCGTTGCCCAGGCCGGACGTCTGGGAGCAGTGACCATCGCCACCAACATGGCCGGGCGCGGCACCGACATCAAGCTGGGCGGCAATGCTGAATTCCGGATTGAGGACGAGCTAAGGGACATGCCCGAGGGGCCGGAGCGCAAAGGCGCGATCCGCAAGATCGAGGAAGAGGTCGAGGAGCAGAAGCAGCTGGTGCTGGCCGCCGGTGGCCTGTGCGTGATCGGCACCGAACGCCACGAAAGCCGCCGCATCGACAACCAGCTGCGCGGGCGTTCGGGCCGTCAGGGTGACCCGGGTCTCTCCAAGTTCTACCTGTGCCTCGAGGATGACCTGCTGCGCATCTTCGGCCCCGATACGCTGTTCTCCAAGATGATGAACTCCAACCTCGCCGATGGCGAGGCGATCGGATCACGCTGGCTGTCGAAGGCGATCGAAACCGCGCAGAAGAAGGTCGAGGCGCGCAACTACGACGTGCGCAAGCAGGTCGTCGAATACGACGACGTGATGAACGACCAGCGCAAGGTGATCTACGAACAGCGCGCCGACATCATGGACGCCGAGGCGATCGACGACGTGGTGGTCGACATGCGCCACGATACCGTCAACAGCCTGGTCGGCAGCGCCTGCCCGCCGGGATCCTATCCCGAGCAGTGGGATCTGGAAGGCCTGCGCGCGCGCTCGATCGAAGTGCTGGGAATCGATCCGCCGTTCGAGGAATGGCTCAAGGAAGACGGGATCGAGCCTGACGTTTTCGAAGAACGTATTGCCGAGGCTGCCGACGCCAGGATGGCCGCCAAGATGGGCGAGGACCACACGGTCTGGCGGCAGATCGAGAAGCAGGTGCTGCTGGAGCGGCTCGACCATTACTGGAAGGAGCACCTCGCCACGCTCGATGCGCTGCGCCAGGTGGTGTTCCTGCGCGCCTATGCCCAGAAGACCCCGATCAACGAGTACAAGCAGGAAGCCTTTGGCCTGTTCGAACGCATGCTGGAAGCGATCCGCGAGGACGTGACCCGCATCCTGATGAACGCCGAGCTGCGGATGCCGGAGCCTGCCACCCTGCCGGACCTGCCGGACTTCCTGACCACCCACATCGATCCCTTCACTGGCGAGAACGACGCCAGCGGCCAGCGCATGGCCGGGGCCGACGCGATGATGGGCATGCTGGGCGCGGCCGAACCGCTCGCGCTGGCCCAGGGAAGCGAGGATCCCTACGCCCACCTTGGCCTGTCGCGCAACGCGCCGTGCCCCTGCGGTTCGGGCCAGAAGTACAAGCACTGCCACGGCGCCGCCGGGTGATGCAGGCGCGATGCGAAAGCATCGCACCACAAATCCCCCTCCCGCCTGCGGGAGGGGTTAGGGGAGGGCGTGTTGTGCTTTCCCCGTACCCTTGGTTGACGAACATTCCCTTCCCCGGCCCCTCCCGCAGGCGGGAGGGGAGCCTGTTGGCATCCGCGCTGCGCCGGCCGGTTTGATCATGGACTGGCTGCCCCCCGCCTTTTTCAGCACCGCGCTGCTCTACGCCTCGGTCGGGTTCGGCGGGGGCTCGACCTATAACGCGCTACTTTCGCTGGCGGGGTTCGATTACCGGCTGCTGCCGATCGTCAGCCTGTGCTGCAACGTGGTGGTGGTGACGGGCAGCACGATCCGCTTTGCCCGCGCGGGTGAAATGCCGTGGAAGCGGGCACTGCTGCTGGCGCTGGTCGCCGCGCCGCTGGCGTTTCTGGGCGGGTTGACCCCGATCCGCGAGGCAACGTTTCTGATCCTGCTGGGCCTCAGCCTGGTGGCTGCGGGGCTGGCGCTGTTCCTGCCGCGAAGCGACGAGGGCGAGCCCACCCGCGCCGCGCGGCTGATGCCGCTTGTCGCAGGTCCGCTTGGCTACCTGGCCGGGCTGGTCGGGATCGGCGGCGGGATCTTCCTCGCTCCGCTGCTCCACCTGACCCGCTGGCAGGGCGCGCGGCGGATCGCGGCCACGACCAGCCTGTTCATCCTGATCAATTCGCTGGCGGGGCTTGCCGGACAGCTCGCCAAGAGCGGACCGCAGACATTCGGCCTGGCCCTTTCGGGCGCACTGCCGCTGCTGATCGCGGTGGTGCTGGGCGGCCAGCTTGGCAGCCTGCTGGCGCTGCGCTGGCTGCCCGAACGCGTGATCCGCTGGCTGACCGCCGCGCTGACAATCTGGGCGGGGAGCCGCCTGCTGCTGGGCTGAGCCGCCTCAGGCCAGCGCCATCAGGCTGGCGTTCCCGCCCGCCGCCGTGGTGTTCATGGACAGCGTTACCTCTTCGAGCAGCAGGTGGAGCGGCCAGAGCGGCCCGCCGGCACCGGGCAGCGCAGTGTGCAGGGTGACGACCGCGCCATCGCGTGCGGCCAGTTCACGGGAAGCGGCGCGGACCAGATCGTCTGGCCCTTCGACCAGCGCGGCGGAGAGGTCCGGTGCCTCCGTGAGACTTTCGCCGGTGACGACAATCCGGCTCCGCAGCATGGCGGGGAGGCGCGCCAGCGCGGGCACGTCAGGATTGCCGCGCACGACCACGGCCACGTTGCCGGTCGCCAGCACCGCCGCGATCTGGCTCCACAGTGCCGTCTCGCTCGCTGCCAGCAACCCGATCCGGCCGCGCGGGTGAAAGCGCAGGACATTGCGCTCACCGACCGGGCCGGGCAGTTCGCAGGCCTGGACCAGCCGCGAGCCTTGCGGAAGCGGCACATCCAGCCCCGTTCCGGCGCCCCAATCGGCAAGGGCTGCCAGCGCCGGATCGGCCTCGGCCGGGGAGCCGGGCAGCACTGCCCTGCCATCCCGCGTCAGGCGCGGCACGTAGAGCGGGCCCCCGGCCTTCGGCCCGGTCCCGGACAGGCCGCGCCCGCCGAACGGCTGCACGCCCACCACCGCGCCGATCATGTTGCGGTTGACGTAGAGGTTGCCCGCAGCGACCCGCGCGGTCACCCGCTCCACGGTGGCATCCATCCGGGTGTGCAGCCCGAATGTCAGGCCGTAACCGGTCGCGTTGATGGCATCGATCAGCGCGCCCAGCCGGTCGCCACGGAACCGCACGACGTGAAGCACGGGGCCGAACACTTCGGTTTCCAGTTCGGCAATCGATTCTATCTCGATCAGCGTCGGGGCGACGAAGGTGCCCCGCGCGGCCTGGATGCCGAGCGGCACCTGCGTCACCCGGTGGCCGCGCGCGCGCATCGCCTCGATATGAGCGAGGATCCCGCGCTGCGCCCGCTCTGAAATGACCGGGCCGACATCGACTTCCTGCCGGTCGGTGCTGCCCACGCGCAGCTGCGCCATCGCTCCTTTCAGCATGGCCAGCGTGCGGTCGGCCACGTCTTCCTGCAAACACAGCACGCGCAGCGCCGAGCAACGCTGTCCGGCGCTGTCGAAGGCCGAGGCGAGCACGTCGGCCACCACCTGCTCGGTGAGCGCGGAGCTGTCGACCACCATCGCGTTCTGCCCGCCGGTCTCGGCAATCAGCGGGATCGGCGCGCCATGGGGAGAGAGGCGCCCGGCAAGCTGGCGCTGGATCGAACGGGCTACCCCGGTCGAACCGGTGAAGACCACGCCCGCCGTTTCCGGCGCGCCGACCAGCGCGGCACCAATCGCGCCGCCGCCGGGGACAAGGTGCAGCGCGTCCTGCGGCACGCCTGCGCCGTGGAGCAGGCGCACGGCCTCTGCGGCGATCAGCGGGGTTTCGCTCGATGGCTTGGCCAGCACCGGGTTGCCCGCCGCCAGCGCGGCGGCGACCTGCCCGGTGAAGATCGCCAGCGGGAAATTCCAGGGGCTGATGCAGACCACCGGCCCCAGCGCCGCCGCCTGTTCGCAGGAAAGCCGCGCCTGCTGCGGGTAATAGCGCAGGAAGTCGACCGCTTCGCGCACCTCCGCAATGGCATTGGCGGCGGACTTGCCAGCCTCGCGCATGATCAGGCCCATCAGGCGCGGTATCTGCGCCTCCATGGCGTCAGCGGCGCGTTCCAGCATGGCGCAGCGCTGGTCCAGCGGGGTGGCGGCCCAGCCGGATGCGGCGGCGCGGGTGGCTGTCTGCAGAGCCTGATCCTCGCTCATTGGCCAGACATGGCCGACGATGTCGCCGTGATCGGCGGGGTTGCGGATTTGCTCGGGATCGGTTCCATCGACCGACTGTCCGGCGCGCCAGTCTTCGCGGGCAGATTCCCGCAGCGCTTCGCCCAGTTCGGCCAGGACCGCCTCGTTCGACAGGTCGAGCCCGGCGGAATTGCGCCGCTCGGCGTAGAGCGCGCTGGGCAAGGCAATCGCCGGATGCGGCGCTCCCGGCTCCGGCATGGCCAGCACGGCTTCGGCGGGATCGGCGATCAGTTCCTCCACCGGCACCTCCGGATCGGCGATGCGGTGGACGAACGAGGAATTGGCGCCGTTTTCCAGCAGGCGGCGCACCAGATAGGCCAGCAGCGTCTCGTGCGTGCCCACGGGGGCGTAGATCCGGCACGGGCGGTTCAGGCCTTCGCGGCCAACGACCTGATCGTAAAGCGGCTCGCCCATGCCGTGGAGGCACTGGAATTCGTAGTCCCCGGGGGTGAAGTCCGGGCCGGCGAAGGCCAGTACCGAGGCCACGGTCTGGGCGTTGTGGGTGGCGAATTGGGGGAACACCGCATCGCGCGCGGCCAGCAGCTGGCGGGCGCACGCAAGATAGGCGGCGTCAGTGTGGACCTTGCGAGTGTAGACTGGAAAGTCGGCCAGCCCGTCGACCTGCGCGCGCTTGATCTCCGCATCCCAGTAGGCGCCCTTGACCAGCCGCACCATGATCCGCTTGCCCGATCGGCGGGCGAGGGCGACGATCCAGTCAATCACCGCTGGGCAGCGCTTCTGATAGGCCTGGACGACGAAGCCGAGGCCATCCCAACCCGCCAGTTCGGGATCAAGCGCTAGCGCCTCCAGCAGGTTCAGCGACAGCTCCAACCGGTCGGCCTCTTCCGCATCGATGTTGAGGCCCATGTCATGGCTGCGTGCCAGCAGGGCGAGGTCGCGCAGGCGCGGCAGCAGCTCAGCCATCACCCGGTCCGCCTGCGCGCGGGCGTAGCGCGGATGGAGCGCGGAGAGCTTGATCGAGATGCCGGGGCCGCCATGGACCCCGCGCCCGGCCGAGGCTGCGCCGATGGCGAGGATCGCCGCCTTGTAGGCCGCGCAATAGGCCGCCGCATCCTCTGCCGTCGCCGCTGCCTCGCCCAGCATGTCGTAGGAGAAGCCATAGCCGCGCGCCTCGCGGCTGCGGGCATTGGCCAGCGCCTCGGCGATGGTCTGGCCGGTCACGAACTGCTCGCCCATCAGCCGCATCGCCACGTCGACCCCGCGCCGCACCACCGGCTCGCCCAGCCGCGCGACCAGCCGGGTGAGCGAGGCGGCAAGGCCGCTGTCGTCGACGCTGGCGGCGAGCTTGCCGGTGAGGACCAGTCCCCAGGTCGCGGCATTGACGAACAGCGAGCGGCCCGATCCCAGGTGCGCCTGCCAGTCGCCGCCGGCCAGCTTGTCGCGGATCAGCGCATCGCGGGTGGCGTCGTCGGGAATGCGCAGCAGGGCCTCGGCCAGGCACATCAGCGCCACGCCCTCGCGGCTGGAGAGCGAGAATTCCTGGACCAGCGCCTGAACCCCGCCGGGGCGGTGGGCGGCGCGCAGCCGTTCCACCAATTGGCGCGCCGTGGCGGCTATCGCGGCGCGGGTCTCTGCATCCACCTGCGCGGCACGCGCCAGCGGGGGAACGCAGTCAGGCTCGGGCGGGCGGTGCAAGGCAGTGATCGCCGCGCGCAAGGGATCGCAGGCATGAAGCGGCGGGGCGAAACGGGCAAAGGCCTCGTAAGGGCGGTCGCTGGACATCGGCGGAGGATAGCATTTGGCGCTTGGGCGATCCGACCAAACATCGCTATCAAAACGGGCGATCTTACCAGAAAGGCCCGAAGCCATGCCCCAATCGGCAAGCAGATTCGCCGCAAACAGTGATCTGGACCGTCATGACCGGGCCATGATCGATGTTCTGGCGCAGGACGGACGGATATCGATCACCGACCTTGCTGAGCGGATCGGCCTGTCAAAGACGCCGACCCAGGTGCGGCTGCGGCGTCTGACCGAGCGCGGCTATATCCGCGGCTTCCGCGCAGTGCTGGACCCGGTGCTGCTGGGTATGGACCATGTGGCCTTTACCGAGGTGAAACTGTCCGACACCCGCGAGGCGGCGCTGGAGGAGTTCAACCAGGCCGTGCTGCAAGTGCCCGAGATCGAGGAATGCCACATGATCGCGAGCAATTTCGACTATCTGCTGAAAGTCCGCACCGCAGACATCAAGCGCTACCGGATGGTGCTGGCAGAGAAGATCTCCGCCCTGCCGCACGTCGCCAGCACTTCGACATATGTCGTGATGGAAGTGGTGCGGGATGCGTGGCGCTAGACCGACAGGAGACGCGGCAAGCCGTGCTGGCTGCGCCGTTGGGTCAAAAGCTGGAGCCGGATTTTCCGCCCTGCGGCGCTTTCGCCGCAGCCGGAAAATTAGTGGCTCCCCGAGTAGGATT
>Ga0116181_1001231_pt1 | contig 22411 bp, 16 predicted proteins | sample AD_UKC075_MetaG_FD_89752 | JGI IMG/M metagenome (GOLD analysis project Ga0116181, IMG submission 89752) | Active sludge microbial communities of municipal wastewater-treating anaerobic digesters from USA - AD_UKC075_MetaG | ecosystem: Engineered > Bioreactor > Anaerobic > Digestate | place: USA... | reverse complement strand
TACACGGAGGATCAGCAGGAGATTATTAATGCGGCGCTGGCCAAGTGGGTGAACGTCGCTCGGGGATTGCTGCAAGGTTATGAGCGATCAGACAAAGGGATTCCCTATCGGAAGAAGAATACACTCGCGCAGATCGAGATTGAGGGCGTGCAGTACAAGCCGGCAGATGCGGCTCGTCATTTCGGGGTATCACGAGGTGACATTCAAGCGCGTCTGAAAATAGGGTGGGACGTACGAGAAGCCATTGGCCTGGAGCGGCGAAAGAGGGCTTCGTCCAGTGCGCCAAAGGAACTGGTTGTCGAAGGTGTCAGCTACCCCAGCTTGGCACAGGCTGCTAGTGCCTACGGTACCGACGTCGCGCTCGTGTCCCAGCGATTGCGCAAAGGCTGCACGCCAGAACAGTCCGTAGGCCTCGTCCCTATTCACGTGCTTCGGTCGGACGAGCGTGCTCTCCTCTGGTCGTTCGAGAACGAGTACCAGTGCGATGCATACGCAATGCTCACCGATTTCCGGCGGCGCAATTTGTGCGGAATCGCTTCTGACAAGCGATTGAGGATGCTGTTTTGCCGATGGGGCGTTTGGCCGTTTGTCGACGACCGGGTCGTGATGCCACTTGCCGCAGAACTTTGCATGATCACCGGCCTTAATGTTGAAGCGTTAAAGAAGCTTGAGATTGATTCGTTCCAGTCTGAGCATGGCCTCACCGGTAGTGCCGTAATTACCTATTTGAAAAAGCGCTCTGCAAGTCAAACCAGACCCGAGCAGCAGACGCTGCATATTGACCTGCTTGAGGTGGAGGAGCATTTTCTCGATCAAAAGATCGCCGTTAGGGTCGAGCGCCTGATTGAAGTTATCCTCGCCATAACATCCAAAATCCGGCCTTTTGCGCCAAAGGAGATGCAGCAGCGCCTCTTCATATTTGAGGATGTTGAGGCCTCCCGATCGTTGGGCCGCAGGGTCATCGTCGGAATTGACCCCTTGGGAAAGGCTAAGACTTGGTATAACCGATTCGCGACTGAGGAAGGGCTGAGGGAGAATTTCGGAGCTGATTTTCGATTTAATTTGGCTCGGTGCCGCCCAACACTCGTAACCAATCTGGTTCTATCCGGTGCAGATCCCTTTCAAGTTCAAGTTGCGATCGGTCACGGAAGCGTTTCGACAACTACCACCTATATGGATGAACATCGCCTTCGGCCAGTGTTCAATGCTGTCGTAAATGATGCTCTAGGTAAGATTGCGCGCAGGTCAATTGAGCACCGTACCACCAAGGCGTCCAAATCGAAAAGCAAGAAGCGCTCTGCAACGGTATCTACCGATACCTTTCACGAGACCTTGTCTGGCTGTGGATGCCTTGATCCATATTCGCCCAGTGACGTTGTCCGGAAGGTCACGCGTCACAAGGACGGTGCAATCTGCAAGCACTGGAATATGTGTCTCTTCTGCGATAGTGCGATCATCACGGAGTCGTCACTCCCGAAAATCATTATCTACCGGGAGCGCGTGTCGGCCGCTCTGGAGAAGGGATCGCCGTCCCTCGAGCCTCGACGAAAACTCCTCGAAGACGTTGTCAAGCTCATCGATGGCGCTCTGCAGGACGACGCAATTTTCTCGAAGGAAGTTCTCAGGGAGGCCAAGCTTAAATCTGTGAGTCTTGATGACATCTTGGTCGATCAACTCATCTACCAGGGGATCTAAGAGATGGCATCTGTAAAAGAGCTTCCTACCCTGAATGCCGTAATGGCAGGTCAGGCAGTTTTCGCCCCGGAAATGCCCATTTGGTTTGGCCTATTTTCCGACGATTCCTGGCCATTCCTTAAGAAGGGCGATCCGCTATATCAAGGTGTTGCAACAAGCTCCATCGTTTGGCGCGATCTCATGTATGGGAAGGGCGCAACCTATGGGCACTTCAACTCAAAGGAAAAGAGCGAGTACACCTATTGTCTAACTGCTGAAATAGTTTCTGATCTGAAGATTGCCGCCGCAATCTATGCTCGCTTTCCAAACTTATTGAAGCACTCCAGGACTGGGGCAAAGGGCGTTGACCCAAAGACAGTGAAAGGCCGTATTGAGGATCTTGCTAAGGTCTTTTCATCCGCGATCGTCATTGCGCAGTCGCGCTATGGTCAAACGGTGACGGAACTGTCTCATATTTCGTTTCCACTGCTCAAGGAAGCGATTGCGCAGTACCCTGGTCGTGGCGCACACCTCAAGCGTGCTCTTAAGCTCATTTCTGATTCGGCGATTCAGCGAAATCTGTCTGCACCGCTGCAATGGCAGCTTGTTGATATCGAGAAAGGGTCGATGGTCTGGCCGAAGAGTGTCAATGGCCCAGGCATACCGACCCTCACCGACATGCATTTCTTGTTCGTGCAGGATCAATGTATTCGGCGTATATTGAAGTTCAAAGCTGCTTTGGGTTTGTCCATCCATTGCACTGATGTGTCCAGAAACTTGGAGTCGGGTGGCAAAGCTGGCCTAGGTGCGTATGCGGCGGCTGTGGATGCCTACTTGAATGGTGTGGTGCCTGGCGCGGCCCTTGGCGAAGTTTTTGGCATTTCGCAGATGGAGCTTGAAGCTTTCGTTTGCGATGCTCAGAATGCAGCAATGATGCTGATACTGCTTCTTACCGGGATGAGGAGCACTGAGACTAAGTTCTTGTTCAGTGACGCTCTCTTTCCCGAGAAGGGCTATTGGTTTATTAGGTCAAAGGTCGTCAAGAAACGTGGAAAGTCGGCGGCGATTTCCGATTGCTGGCTTGCCATAGACATCACACGCGATGCGTTTGACGTACTGAAATATCTTTGCTCATGCACCGGCAACAAGTTCCTGTTTTCAAGCCCGTTTGATCGGTTTGCAAAGCACGGACGCGGTTATGCCTTGGGGGTACTCAACACCAAGTTGTCTCGGTGGTTGAGCAAGGTTGACGTAGCAGGTACCTACGCGGATTGGAAGTTCTCGGTCCACCAGTGTCGCGAAACTTTGGTATTCCAGTTGGCTAAGCAGCAAGTTGGGCTGCCGTTCATCAGTATCCAATTGAAGCACTTCTATAGCCGCTTTTACAGCATGCCGAACGACGTGACGGCGGGATACGGCAAGTACCGCGCCGAACTCATGGCCAGCGTGACAGGGCGCATGGCAGAAGCGAGGGAGAGTGCGCTGCACGATCTATACGGCGAAGACGCCAAGTTCGCGGGGGGCGGGGCCGAGGCCCACAAGGCTCGCATCGACGCCTTCTTCGCTGGCAAGGGGTACTTCGGCGCAGACCGGGTACGGTACATCAAGGACCTAGCAAACCGTGGTGTCAAGGTCCAGCCCACCAGCATCGGTAGCTGCACAAGGAACTTTGAGCTTCCCGTCACAGACGAGGAGCCTCCCTGCTACGGGGACTTCGAGTGCGATCCCGACTGCGACAATCACGTCATCACAGAGCGCGGTGGGCAGGCACTCGCCGCACGGCGCGACCATGCGCTAGTTCAGGCGGAGAGGGAGACCAACAAGGAGTACAAGGTCATCTGGATCGGCCTTGCACGATCACTGGGGCGTCACATTGGGAAGCTGGGGATCGAAGGGCATCATCATGGCTGAAGCGCCTACGCACAGTGACATTGGACCCGGCGGCGGCGCCGACTATGTTGTGGGGAACGACGCCTTGATCGCAGACGCGCTCAAGACGCTCGGAGACCCCATCAAGCGGAAGAGGATGAAGCCGACATTGGTCTCGGTCCAGCGTCTGACGAAGCTGTCTATCAACACGATCCGCAAACGTGACTGGGCGCTGAAGGCCATCGCAGATCTGAAGATGGCGGCGAGGGAAGAGAAGCAAGCGTCGCCAGCGGGCGGCAAACTTGACGACGGGGAGCCGACCATCAACCCAGAGGTCTTGTTATCGAGAAGGCTGGAAGGCCTTTTGAAGCAAAATGGGTTGCTCTATGAAGAGATCTTGTGTCTTCGGCGCGAGCTCAGGAAGCGCGATGAAACGATTGAGAAATTTCAGGGCAGCCGTCTGAGAAGTCTCTGAGAGTTTATCTTATCAGCCGATCCTGGACGTATGCCTCCAGCCTGAAGCGCTTCGTTCGCTCAATTTCCATTTTAAAGCTTCAATTCTAAATTATTAATTAGTTCTGAATTGATGCGCATAGGCAACGTAACAAATGAAAACATCGCACCCTGAATATCAGTATCTTGACTTATTGCGGCAAGTCTTGGACCGCGGGGATGAGCGAGTTGATCGCACCGGGGTTGGCACCAGGTCTCTATTTGGTGCCATGATTCGATTTAATTTGTTTGACGGATTGGCGCCCATCCTCACCACCAAGCGCGTCTACTGGAAGACTGCAGCGAAGGAAATGCTGTGGTTTTTAACTGGTGGAACCAATATTCAGCCACTGCTTCGCGATAACGTTCGAATCTGGTCTGACTGGCCACTGGCGAAGTACAGATCTGAGTCGGGTGAGAACATTTCGCAGAGCGACTTTGAGCGACGGATCATTGAGGATGACGAATTCGCCGCGCGCTGGGGTGAACTCGGCCCTGTCTATGGAAAACAGTGGCGACGCTGGCTCGGCCCGGACGGGAAAGAGCACGATCAAATCGCAAATCTCGTTCGCATGCTGCGCGAGACGCCGGCGAGCCGCCGCATGCTATTTCATGCGTGGAACGTCGCTGAGGTCGGGGCCATGGCACTACCCCCTTGTCACATGGTTTATCAATATCACGTGACATCGGATGGTCGCCTTAACTGCCTCCTCTTTCAAAGATCGGTGGATTTGCTTTTGGGCGCTCCCTTCAACTATGTCGGGGCTACCGTTCTGCAATTAATGCTCGCGCAGCAGGCATCCCTGGTTCCGGGTGAGCTCATTTGGGTGGGGGGGGACGCTCATCTCTACCTCAATCACCTTGAGCAGGCGCGAGAGCAACTCGCCAGAGAACCCAGGCCATTTCCGAGAATGCGCCTCGCGCGGCGAGCAGCGAGTATTGACGACTACAGAATTGACGACTTCGTGGTGGAGGACTACTCGCCTCATCCACCCATTAAGGCGGATGTTGCCGTGTAATCCATTGATTAGACGGAACTGAATCTGAGAGCACAGTTCACTGCAGATCGATCTGTCCCTGGCAGGCCAAACTGTCGCAATAGGAAGTAGCCACCCAAACCTATGCGAAGTGATGGTCGTCGCGTCGCGCTCAGAACTCCAGCACAATGTGGAACGCGCCGTAGCTGACGCCTCCGAGCTGGTAGATATCGCGCCGTCCGAGCGAAGGGCGAGCACGAATGCCATGGAATCGGCAGACTTGGTGTGCCAAGAACAGGCCCAGCCCTTCACCGGGAAGGTGTGCCGTCGCTGCACCGCGGAACTCCTTCTCGAAGAGGCGAGGCAACTCAGCATCCGTGACGGCGGGCCCGATGGACGAGACCGTCACCACTTGGCGGCCCCCGACCATCTCGAAGTTGACAGTCACGGACTGGCCTCTTGGCGAGTACTTGACTCCGTTCTCAAGCAGCACGAACGGTAGCAGTTCGAAAACTGGCAGGGTGTCAATCTCGACCCTCGACTCACCGTCCAGTCGAATGGTCACGTCGCGGTCGCGCGCTTCCTCGGCAAGGATTCGTCTGGCCTTGTCGAACTTCTTGTAGATGCCAGATCGAATGACGGTCTGGCTTTCCAGCGCACGGGGGTTCAGCTCAATGTCTGTATAGGCCAACCTCGAAGAGATCATGCCGGCTGTGTAGCGCGCCCAACCCCAGCTACGTCGCACACGATGATGGGGTAGGTCGAAACCTGGTCCAGCGATCTGATGTTGGGCCCGAGTTCGGTGATGCGGAACTTGTGATGAAGCAGAGCGTCCTTCGGCGCGAACGGGTTGTCATCCAGAACGGCGATCTCCACCCGGCGCTTGGCCTCGGCCATGTCGATGGATTCCTGACCGATAGAGCTGAGTGGCTCAGGGGTCCCGATGTAGTGAAACATACGTGCTCCGCAAAGATGTCGGCAATCAGGCAATGCGAGCGAACATGCCGCCCAGGTACTTGTCCCGCCCGTCCTCCATGAACAAGACGTGCCGGTCCTCCAGCTCCTGCTTCTTGGCTGGGTCGCCGACGTTCAACAGATCGGAGAACTTGGTCGGCGACAGGACGAAGGCGTTGAGCACCAAGCGCGGCTCGCTCGCCTTGGCCTGCTTATTCAGCGTGGCCTCCAGTGCCTTGACCTCCTTGTAGAGGCCCAGCTTGGGGTGGGTGAGATCCAGGTTGCGCAGGCCCTTCGGATCGACGAAGGTCAGCCACTGCTCGCCTGTGGCGTCGTCCACCAGCCACAGCAGGAAGTCTGGGTAGAAGTTGCCAGCCAGGGCGAAGCCCAGGCCCTTCTCCTCGCGATCAGCGTTGCGCAGCAGGTAGATGCTGCGCTGGCCGACGGCAGCCTTGCCGGCAGGTGAGCCGTAGAACTCCTGCAGGTCCTGCACGAACTGCCATTCGCTCCGCGCGTCGAAGGCCAATGGGCGCAGCTTCAATGGCACCGCGTCCTTGTCTTCCAGCGACAGCAGCGGGTAGTACAGGTGCCGGTCGAAGCTGATGGCCACCATGTGCGGCGCGTTCCACTTGCTGGCTTCGCCCAGCTTGCCTTCCGCCACCAGCTTCTTCAGCGTCTCCAGCCGTTTCAGGTACTCCAGGCCGTCGTCGTTGTTCTCGATCTCGAACTGGTAGAGCTTGAGCATCGAGCCGTGTTCCGCATCCAAGTGCACCACGTCGTAGAACTGGCCCTCATAGCCCGACTTCAAGGCCTTGTAGAAGCGGTCGGTGTAGTCGGTCAGCAGGCGCAGCAGGATGTCCTCCTGCTTGCGAACGTCGGCGAAGCTGTGGACCGCCAGCTCTGCCGCCGGCACGTACAGCGTGTACCAGCCCGCATCGCCGTTGCAGAAGTCGATGAGGCGCTGGCGATCCAATCGCAGGTTGCTCCAGCTTCGCTGAATCTTGTGGTTCTGCAGGGCCAGGTAGATGCGGTCCCAGTCGAACAAGCTGAACAGGTCGGTGTTGAGCTTGCCCTTGTTCCTGGCCTCAGTGGTCGAGGTCGCGCCCCCCTTCTGGGTGGAAAGCGCCTCGACGCGCGGGTACAAGTCCAGCACGACGTGGGGCAGCTTGATCTTGCCCAGGAAGACGGCGGGTACTTCGTAGAGCCAGGGGAAGTGCGTGCGCTTGAAGCCGAGCTTCTGGTTGTCTTTGTAGCCGTCCTTCAGCGCCAGGGTCTTCAGCTTGCTCGCGGGCAGGTTGGCCCGGGTGGGGAAGTCCAGCTCCAGCACTTCGTCGCTGGGGGTGATGCCCTCTTCGCGCAGGTAGTCCTTGAAGGCCGCCATGTAGCTGGCGCGCACACCGAAGATGTTCAACGCCTCCAGCTTGTCCAAGTGCGTGCCCTTGGGGCGGTCCTGCGGCAGGGTGCGCTTGAGCGAGTAGCCCTTGCCCTTCAACCGCACGCCTCGGCCGAAGAGCTGGATGATTTGGGAGCCTTCACCCTGTCCCATGTTCAACAGGCCCATGGTGGAGACCCGCCAGCTGCTCCAGCCCTCGGTGAACTTGCGGGAGCCGATCAGCACGTTCAGCTTTGAGTCCTTGGCGTTGAGCGTGCCGAACAGGGCGCCCCCGAAGTCGTCGGCCTCGTTGTCGAATTCGTCCTGGTCTTCTGCGGTCTTGAAGAAGCCAGCGTCGTCGCCAATGTTGATCAGGCCGAAGGGGTCGGCATCGCCGACGCGCAAGGCCAGCTCACCCTTGCTGCTCTTGATGTTGACCAACTTCAGCCGCTGCTTTGCCGGGGCATTGAATACGCGGCGCAGAATGTCGGCGTAGAGGCTGTCCACATCCGAGGCGAAGGACATCAGCGGCGTGAAGCGGCCCTGGAAGATGTTGTTGCCCTTGGCGTCCAGCAACTGTGCGCGGTCTGCGATGAGATCCGCGAGCCAGGTCTTCACCTGCTGGTCGTGGTTGAGGAAGTACGACAGGAAGCCCACCACTTCCAGGATGTCCGAGTCTTCGCCGGACACGGTGTTGCCGACGAACACCCAAAGCGGCTTCTCGATGTTGAAGTCGGTCAGCTTGTCGCGGTGCGTGCCCCACAGCCATAGCTGTTGGTAGAAGGCCAGCAGGCAAGCGGTGAAGTACTTCTCCCGGTTATCGGCCTGCTCGTAGGCTTCGCCATTCATGTTGAGGATCAGCGATTCCTTGCCGTAGCCGTCCTCGTAGAAGAACTTGTAGGAGTAGTCGAACAGGATGCACTTGGCGTAGATCTCGCGCGTGGCGATGACCTTGGCTCGACGCCCTTCGTCGGGCGTCAGCGCCAGTTGAGCGCGCTGTGCGTCATCCAGCTTCTTCAGGCTGGTCGTGTCGAACAGCATCTTGGCCCGGCGCTTCTGAATCTCCTCCTCGGCGGCTTCTACCGTCAGGCCCTTGGCCACGGCCTGGCCGAAAGTGGCCGAGTACTCGAAGGCGAAGCCGCCCCGCACCAGCGCATCCCGGCGGCTCATCCAGGCGCCTGCCGCCGTGCCCGTGCCTCGGTGGCCCTCGTCCACCAGGACCAGGTTGTTGCCCTCCAAGGCCTCGACGGCGACCGTCTTGTCGCCCATCTCGTCGCCGAGCTTGTTGATGTCGATGATCTCGATGGTGCCGCGTGCCGGTGACTGCGCCTTGTTGAAGTGCTGGGCCAGGCCAAAGCCGGACAGGTGCAGCTCCTCCAGGTGCTGCCGCGACAGACCCTCGTTCGGCGTCAAGAGGATGATCTTGTCCGGGTACTGGTCGGCCTTGCCCGCCTGGAAGTAGTGCAGGTACTGCTTGATGTTGACGTGCAGCAGCAGCGTCTTCCCGCTGCCGGTGGCGTTCCAGAAGGCAACCTTATTCAGGTCGTCGGCGTCGAAGTCCTTGAAGGGCTCCGCGCCTGCCTCGGCACGGTAGCGCACCATCTCCACATTCAGGCCATCCAGCAGGTCTTGCCGGTGGTTGAAGTACCAGTCCAGATAGATCTCGGTGAACAGCAGCGAGAGGTACTGGAAGTACTTCATGTGGAGCTCATGCCCCTCCAGCTTGTTGCGCTGGGCGGTGATGCTCTGCCAGTGCGCCACGATATTCAGGTCGTAGCGGCGCAGCTCGGGCTCGCTGACGCGATCCACCTGGAACAGGTTGCGGTTCAGCTCGTGGAAGAAGTGCGTCTGCCCGTCCTCGTCGATGCCTTCGAACCGGTCCTCGCCCAGTCGAACCTTGAGGGCCCCCAAGGTTCCACCTTTGAAGAAGCCCAGCATCCAGCGGTTGAGCACCAGCTCCTGGTGGAAGCTGCGCTTCTTGGGGCTGCCTGCAGGCGCGCCTGCCGCTTTGCGTGGCCGCGCCATCAGACATCCTCCGTCGAGAACATGCGTTCCAGGAACTCCGGCTCGATCTGCCGCAGCTTCAGCACGCGCGTGGCACCACCTTCCTCGGCGGTCTGCGTCAGCACGGTCGGGATGTTGTGGTCACCGTTGATGTAGACCACGTCGTATTCGTTGTCGGCCGGGTTGATGGCCAAGCGATCGCACAGCTTGGTGATGCCTTCGTAGTCCAGCTTTTCGCAGTCGCGCCAGAGCACGAGGCAGGTCTCGCCACTGGGCAAAGTGCCCGTGACAGTGACAAACCCGCGTGCGGGCTGTGCATCGAACTGCTTGACCCGCAGGCCAATCAGGTAATTGAAGGTTTCCACTAAATCGATCTTGCGCGGCTCGAAGGCCCCCGCCGAATCGACTGCGATGTTCAGTGTGTACTCAAAGGGTTTCTTGAAGTGTTCCACCGACAGCAAAGAATCGCGGCTTTCGATGCTTAGGAAGTAGCGTAGGAGGTAATCGTCCTTTGCATGCTTCGGTAAATTGGCAAAGAGGTCTTCTTGACGCTCTTCCTTCTGCAGTTGCAGATTATTCAGCGTATCTTCATAGCTTTCGAGCCTGAGAACTTTGAGGCAGTGGGAAATGCCGGTTTGGGGGGCGGTCGGTCTTCCGTCAGACCAGTCTGCGGAGAATGCTACCTTCTGGATTCTCGGCTTCAAGGCAGTGTCAAAATAGTCGCCCTGCTCAATCATTACATAACGCATACTGAGCTGCTCGTCCCGGTTCAGGGAAATCACTGCGTGCGCAGTTGTTCCGGAGCCGGCGAAGAAGTCCAAGACTACTCCATCAGATTTGCAGTTTGCTGCAACTATTGCGTGACGAACAGTATATATTGATTTGGGATAGGAGAATCCATTGTCTGGTACGATGTTCTTAAGCAGGGTGCTCCCATACTCGGCCGCATTGAACTCGGCGTCGCTCCAGACCGTCCTGTACGATTCCTTATCCTTAGCGAGATTTATTGATGGAAGTCCGTTTCTTCCCGTCTTGACTTCCAGATTTGCAATAATGGCATCCACGGACTGTCTTGCGTATCGCCATTTGCGCTCAAGTCCGTCCGATGACGAGATTGGCCATACGGCCAGCACGCCATCTTCGCACTCGACGCAAGCGCTGCTCGGATGAAATCCATCTTCTGGAACATCTCCGAACCCGATAACAACCCCATTCTTTACATAGATGGGATAGAAGCAATTTTTCGCCGTATGTCGCTCCGACTCACTTCCGGTCTTCATCAGCGGTTTGGATTTCGAGTCATCGAGACTGCGCTTGCCAAGAATCTTGGTATATGGTCGGAAGAAGATTGCTGATTCGTTAGTTACGGAAAAGCCATTCCCCTGAATTCCTCGGGGGTTGTGGACCACGCTAATCTGGGTAAGTTCGCCATCTGTAAACAGGCCACTCATGAGCATGGCAAGATGCTCGCGCTCGTTCTCATCGATTGCCACACAAACTGGCGTATCGGCGTGCCTGAGCGATTTCGAACGAGATAGTCTGTTCTCCATCAGCGTTATCCAGGAGCCGTGCTTAAAGCCGTTCTTATAGGCAATCTCGCTTGTGGTGGCGTTATATGGCGGGTCGATATAGATGAAGTCGACGCCCTCTCTCATGCGATCGCTCAGCAGATTGAGTGCTTGGAAGTTGTCAGCATTGATGGCGAGGCCGTCCACGGTTTCATCGAGGTCTGCAACGCCTGCCAAGAGCTTCTGCTTGAAGTCGTCACCGAAAAGTGCTGTATCCACCATCCGATACGGCCCAGCCTTTAGGTCCTCCTCTGTCCCGGGGACATGACCATCCCACATGCCTAGCTGTTTCCACTCCATCCACTGCCGCTCATTCGCCACGACTTCAGGCCACAGCGTTTCTGGCACGCGGTCTAGCGTGATGCAGTAGTGGCTAGAAACCACAAACTTTTTCTTTAACCACAAATGTTTCTGGAAATCTTCCAGCTGCGCTAAGAAGGCGATCAGCTCATGCGAGATGGCGCGTAGGCCCTGGATCATTAGCAATGATTTCTCGATGTCGCTGAACGCGTTGGCGTTCTGGACGTCATCCAAGTTCATTACTTCGTTCTTGATGTAGAAGTCCAGTTCTCTCTTCAGGAAGCCGCCGAGATCCTTGTGGATGAAGTAGTCAGCACTGTTCTTGGTGGTGTAGTCCGACAGGTGCTTTTCTAGCAGCGTTCGCTGTGGGTCCTTCTCGGTCGGGGCACGGCTGCCCAGTGCCAGCCAACGCGCCTTCACGGCTTCGTCTGCAAGTACGGCCGCGACAGCCCTCTGAACCAGTGCGTCCTGCTTCGTTCCCTTGGGGTGGGTTGCGTACTCGAAGCGCACCACCAGTTCTTTGCCGCTCGCGCCCTCCACTTCCTCAACGGGGAGCAGATTCGCTGCGACTTCGTCGCCTTGGTCATTGACCTTGACGACCGTCCTTTGCGCAATGAGGGAGAAGCGGCGTTCTTTGTCGTTGTCCTTGCGGTTGTCCTTGGCGGTGTCTGCGGCGGCCAGGCGGAAGTGAACGGAACGGCCGTCGTCTAGCCTGAAGCTGTAATTGGCGAAGTTCTCACCGCTTTTGGTGTAGTACTGGTCCTTGTTGGCCCAGTGCAGCATCACCTCTTCGCCTGCATATGGGATGGCGTAGGTTTCGCCCTTGTAGCGGCGCTGGCTAATAAAGTCGCCGTCTTTGTAGTAGCGAGAAAAGAACGCCAGGAGGTGTGAGTACACGGCGTTCTCGTGTTTGGACGCACCAGCCTGGTATTCCGCCAGCTTCTCACGTAGGTCGCGTACCTTGGGTACGGTGCCGGGGTCGATGCCGTCGGCCTGGTATTGGGCTTCCTTCTCGCTCAACTCGCGGGAGACATGCTCTCGCTGGTCAGCGCTTCCTTGGGTCAGTGCCGCCTTCACCCTCTCGGGCAGGCGCTGCTCCAAGTAGGCGTTGATCTCGGCGGCGCGGGAGTTCAGAATACGGTAGATGCCGAAGTCGAGGTCGGGCCTGTCAATCTGAAAGATCGTGCGCAGCTTTTCTGTCAGCTCTTGAAGTTTGCTCATTTGTCAGTAGTCTTTCGCGCGTATATTGCCTAGATTTTCCCGCCGGCATTCATTGTCGTGATCGGCGCAATTTTTGAGAAAGTTGCTTTGCAACAAGTGGAAGCATTCGATTTAGGTTCCCGATTGTTCCACCATGCTTTTCGGCTCTTCCGCCACACTCTTGGGGAAGATAGGTCTTCCAGGTCTCTAGACTAAAGTTATCCTCGTCGAAGGCATGATTTAGGACGAAGCCCTTCATTTCACTCTCGGTAGCGGGATCTTTTGAGAGCTTGTAGTCATCTTCGGATTCCTTTGCGAATCTCCTCTGGGTGTCTGGCGCATACAGCAAGTACTGCCGGAGTCCAAAGAAGTTTCTGTAGATATGACCGGAAAGATTGTTCTTTCCATTGGCTCTAGCAAGTATCTCGATGGCAGCCTCGCTATTGACTCTTTTCAGCCAACCCAAGAAGTCCTGATAAGTTCCTAGTCGGTCGGGTCTGTCGCTCTGAAAAATCTTTGGCGGGCGACTCTCTAAATTAGGGTGGTTGTACTTCTTGCGCTCTGCGCAAACGCTTTCCAAGTTATCCGCGACGAAGGACTCAAGTTCATCTAATTTGATGTGCTGTAGGCCAGCCATGTATCGAGAGATACCGGCCTTGATGCTGGCTTGAGCCGGAGAATTGAGCGAAATATAAGACATGGCTTCATGCCCTAGGCCGGCTAACCCTCTGGTGGTTAGGTTGGCCGAGCCAATTAGCGCGGCCTCACTCCCCACATAAAACTTTGCGTGAGCGAATTTGCCGATGGCCAATTCGACCTGAGTGCCTTGATCAGTTAGATGCCGTGCCTTTTTGGCCAATGCGGCCGGATCGATGCTCCCTGAAATCCAATCTGATAGATCATCTCGGTCAAGGCGAACTGCGAAAATGACCTTCTTCGAAGTAATTTTCAATTGCTGAAGTGGCCCAGCCGTATAGAAAGCCGTCGCGATGACTGACTTTCCTCGTGTGAGATTCAGCGCGTGTATGTCGTTCAGCACTGGACCGATAAGCATTCGTGTCATTTTTCCTCCCAAGAATAAGAGAAGGCAGTCAAACAACTGACCACCTCAGGACGAAGATCTCTTCGTCATGGGTGTGTTGCTTTAGGCGCTCTTGCAGGGCCTGGATCAGAGCGTCGCGGCGCTCGATAATCTCGTCCTCGACAGTGAAGATGTCTTGTCGCTGCTTGCGCTGCTGACGCTCCAGAGCGCTGAGTTCCTGCTGGATGCTGGACTGCTCCTGAAGGGTGGCAGCCTTCCGGGCATCGCGCTTCAGCTGGGCGATCCGCGCCTTGGTGTTGCGCAGTTGCTCCTCGGCGGCCATCAGCTTGTCGTCGGCCCACTTCTCCAGCTTGTCGCGCTCTTCAGTGAATAGGCGCTGGTTGGTCTCCAGAATCGCCGCGATGGTGGCCTCGACCTGCCGAGTGCTGTTGGTCGTCAGCACGTCTGGCGGGGTTGTGGATGTGCCAGTCAGTGACACCGGGCGACCGGTGGCCTGAATCGACATCAGGCGCTCGCAGGCCTCCTGGTCGAGCGTGGATCCATCGTCGCAGGTGCCCGAGAACAGCAGGGTCTCGGTGGTCTCATAGGCAGTGACCACCAGTCGCACCAGGCGCAGCCAGCCGGACTTGCCCTTCAGGCGCTCGATGACGGACACGCGCGTGCCGTGCTTGGAGTAGTCCAGGCTGACGGCGGCCGGTGGTGTGGCTGCGCTGCGGGCAGTGTCGATGCTCCACTCGCCCAGCGGGTGGCTCAGTCGATAGGCATGGGCCAGCATGTCAGCCTGGGCGCCACCGCGCATCAGCTGGTAGCGGCCGGCGGGGGCGCCCGCTGCACATGCTGGGGGTGGGTTGGTGAGCGAGAAGGCGTAGTGCTGCTCGTCGAACTTGGCGTGGCCGGCCAGGGCGTAGCGCGTGACGCCCCAGAACCAACGGCCGATCTTGTCGAGTCGGGCTTCGGCTTCGTCAAGCCGCAGCTTCAGCTTGTCGTGCACGTCCTCGTCGAAGGTCTCCAGCAGTTGCGCCTGGGTGTCGCGGATGCGGCTGTTGATGGACTCTTCGAGTTCAGCCTGCAGCGCGTTGAAGGCGGCTTCGATGTCCTCCGGGCGGCGGCAGGTGTCGTAGATCTGCAGGATGCGCTTCTCGAAGTCGATGCCGCCCTCGATGCGGCCCAGCACTTCGTCTGAAGCGCCGAACACGCCGGAGAAAAGGTTGAACTTCTGCGTCAGCAGTTCCAGGACGCGCTGGTCCGCGTGGTTGCGGGTGTTCAGGAAGTTGATGACCACCACGTCATACCGCTGGCCGTAGCGGTGGCAGCGGCCAATGCGTTGCTCCACGCGCTGCGGGTTCCAGGGCAGGTCGTAGTTGATGATGAGCGCGCAGAACTGCAGGTTCACGCCCTCGGCTGCGGCCTCTGTCGCAATCATGATGTCGGCGCCACTGCCGTCGTCCTTGCGGAAGTGGTCGATGAGGGCGGTGCGGCGGTCGACCTGCGGCGACCCGGTGACCCGGTCGGTGCCCTTGTACTGCTCCACCCAGGCCTGGTAGATGGCCGTCTGCTCCTCGTGGCTGTTGGTGCCGCTGAACATCGCCAGCTTGCCGGCGTAGCCGTTGGCGCTAAGGAAACGATGCAAATACTCCTGGGTGCGCCGGCTTTCGGTGAACACGATGGCCTTGCGCGGCGCATTCATCTGCGCCATGTTCGCGAAGCCCAGATCCAGGGCGCGCAGAAGCGACTGGGCCTTGGTGTCCGTGGTCAGCGCCGTGGCCGCGTCGATGAAGGCGGTGATTTCGGCGATCTCCGCCTGAATGGCCTTGCGCTTTGACGCATCGGCTTCAGCCGATGGGTCAATTCCAGCCGCTGAACGCCCGCCGCTGGTGGTGGCGGACGAGTCTGCGGTGGCTCCCTCCGCATCCTCGGCCTGCTCTTCGAGGATGTCTTCTTCCAGCTCGTCATCTTCGACGAGCTGCTCGACCAGGTCGCGGCCGTCGCCGACGTCCTCGCCGTCCAGCATGCGCTGAAGCCGGGCGCGAATGGTGGTCAGCGTGGCAGACACCGCGTGCGAGCTGGACGCCAACAGCTTGCGCAAGATCAGCGATGTGAGGTGGCGCTGCTTCTTTGGCAGCGCGAAGGAGTCTTCGCTTTGCAGGAAGGCCGAGATGCGCTCGTACAGCGACTGCTCGTCGTCGGTCGGGTTGAAGGGCTGGGTGAGGGCCTTGCGTTCGGTGTACTTCACGTACTCCAGCACGTCGCGCCGCAGTGTGCGCTTCGTGAAGGTGGCCAGACGGCTTCGCAGCTCGTCCAGGTTGCCGCCGTTGGCCATGTACTGCTTGCGGAAGGCCGCCTCGTCGCCGAACAGGTGTTCGTCGATGAGAGTGGACAGTCCGTACAGCTCCAGTAGCGTGTTCTGCAGCGGTGTAGCGGTTAGCAGCAGCTTCTTACGACCGTCCAGCGCCCGGCGCAGGGCCTGCCCCGTGCGGTTGCTGGTGCGATGGGCGTTGCGCAACTTGTGGGCTTCATCGATGACCACCACGTCCCACGGCACAGCGCGCAACTCAGCTTCCAGCTTGGCGGCGAACTGGTAGGACATGATGACCACCTGCTTGCCTGCGAAGCCCTGCAACGTGGCCAGCAGATCGCCCGCGCGGTGTTTGCGCATCGCCACGACATCCAGCACGACGCTGGGCACCGCGAACTTGTCGTGCAGTTCCTGGGCCCACTGCTTGCGCAAGCTGGCTGGGCAGACCACCAGAAGGCGGCGGCGGCGCTCGGCCCAGAACTGGCACAGGACCAGTGCGGCCTCGATGGTCTTGCCCAAGCCGACTTCGTCGGCCAGCAGGACACCATGCTGCAAAGGGTTGCGCAGGGCGAAGAGCGCTGCCTCGATCTGATGAGGGTTCAGGTCAACGCTGGCGTCGAAGAGTGACTGCGACAGGCGATCGACGCCGTCCGCCGCGTGCCGGCGGGTCAGCTCATTGGCGTAGTACTTGGCGTGATAGGCCGAGATCATGACCAGATGGGCAATGGCCCGATCACTCTGTCAAAGGGGCCCAGACTGACACGCCTGCACGGAGCCAAGACGACTGGCGGTCTAGGGCAGAGACTTGCTTGCTCACCCCGTTCATTTATGACTGATCTAGCTCCAAACAACGCAGTGCTCCTCCCGGGTGCGCCTACGACAGAGTGCCCCGGGCGGATTTTGCTTGGACGTTCGGGCCACGCCGTCGCTGCGGCGTCATGTGAGCACCCGGATGGCAAAGCGGATCTTCGATCGGACCAATCCGTTGGTCAGGCCTTGCGACCAAGAGCGAGTGCCCGAGTAACTCATCAAGTCTTCGGCCGAGACGTCTGCTTGCGGCGCTGCTTGGTCTCGCCAGACAGTCGGATGATGTTCTCCGTTTCGTGGACCAGGTCTGCCGCAGAGATGCCCAGCGCCTTTGCGGCTCTCAGCAGCAGGCCGAGGGTGGGCTGTCGCTCACCTCGTTCCAACTTACCGTAGTAGGAACGGTCAATATTCGCAGTCAGCGCGAACTGGTCCTGCGCGACCCCGAGCCGCTCACGAAGAGTTCGAACTGCTTGCCCAAACGCTCTGGCCGCAAGCGGGTCGAAGGATGTTGCGCGGCTGGGTCGTGGCTTTCCTGACGGGGGGAGATGTGGCTGCTGCACTGTGGCAGGTTGCCGACATGTTATCGTTCTGGACACGGCATATATGCCGTGACCTTTGTCGCGAGGGGCACGTCGCCCTCGTACCCTCATCCTCAACCTCAACCTGCTCGGCATGACAGTCCGCGAGCCCGCGCCCCGCAGACGATCGAATCTCCGCGCCAAGATGCGCGCGGAAGCGGTGGTCATGCTTCACGATCGATCGCAGGGGATGCGCTTCACCGAGTTGGTCGAAGCCCTCCTTCGCGAGCATCCATACAGAAGCGCAAAGGCCATAGGCAATGACATCTTCGGGATGGACCGGGCATTGCCAACGACGGTTTTCAAGCCCAGCAAAGGCCTGTACATGCACTGTCGGTTCCGAACGGAAGTGAACATTCCACCAGCGCCGGAAAAGCACAAGACGCCCTCCAAACAACGCGAGGTCACCCCCCCGATTCCTGAGCAACTGTTCTACTCTTCATTCGCGACATGGCTTCGAGACGACCTTGAAGAGGTCACCCAGGTGATCGTGCTTGGCGGTAACACCTTTCGAGACCGATGGGGCACTCCGGACGTGCTCGGCAAATTCGAAAGCAGGCGAAGCGATGTCGTGAAGGGGATGACCTTGATCGTCGCGTCAGAAGTCAAGGTCGACGTCGGCGACCTGCTGAAAGGCTTTGGCCAAGCCTGCGCATACCGCCTGTTCGCCCACAAGAGTTACTTGGCGATTCCTCAGCACTCGCCACCCGACGAACTGGATCGGCTTGAGGCTCTATGTCGCATGCACGGGGTCGGCTTGGTGACATTTGATGCACGCAATAGCGCGAAGCCGGGCTACAGACTGATGGCGCGGCCCATCAAGCACGAGCCGGACTTGAGCTACACGAACAGATACGTTCGACTCGTAGAGCGAAAGTTGTTCGCGTAGCTGCTCGGCCGGCCGACCTTTACGTCGTAGTTCAGGGCCTGGCAGTAAAGAGGACGGCCGGAGATGTCGAGTTGAAGCTCCCCCGCCGGGTCCAGTCTGTCTATTGCACCACCTGCAGGAGTCGTAGCAGGGCTTTCTTGACGTCGGCTTCAAGCTCCGCCACTCAAGCCTCCGAAGTCATGCCGCCTGCTCCAGCAGAGTCTTCGTCATGCCGGAGTCAGTACGCCCTGCAGCGACGCCCGCTGACAACCGACCTCGAGAGTCTCGACGACCTCGAGCACACGATCGAGTAGTTGTCGGTTGAGATCAGCGCTCTGACTGCAGCAGGCTCGCCCGTCACGACGTAGCTCAAGTCGAGCCCGTGGTTGACTAGCCCAGACCTTGAGGATCGGCCTGGCTGATAGTTATCCACAGGCCGTACCGCCCGTACGCCTCCTGAACACGCCTGGGCTCTGGGTGCCGCTGATCGCTTTCCGGAAAAGTGCAGCCAAGAACCTACCTAACCCATTGATTCTCAATGGATATGATCGTTTTTTGGTTCAGTAAAGATGTGGCAGTCGCCGCCGGTCCAGATGAAGTCGCCCACGTCCAGGTCGCACTGCTGGGCCAGCATGTGGGTCAGCAGGGCGTAGCTGGCGATGTTGAAGGGCACGCCCAGGAAGATGTCGGCGCTGCGCTGGTAGAGCTGGCAGCTGAGCTTGCGCCGGCCCGTGGCGCCGGTCTCGGGCGACACCCAGAACTGGAAGAAGGCGTGGCAGGGCATCAGCGCCATCTGGTCCAGCTCGGCCACGTTCCAGGCGCTGACGATGATGCGGCGGCTGTCGGGGTTGCTTTTCAGCTGCTGCACCACCTGCGCGATCTGGTCGATGTGCTGCCCGCCCGGCGTGGGCCAGCTGCGCCACTGCACGCCGTAGACCGGGCCCAGGCTGCCGTCCTCGCGCGCCCATTCGTCCCAGATGGTGCAGCCGTTGTCCTGCAGCCACTTGACGTTGCTGTCGCCGCGCAGGAACCACAGCAGCTCGATGACGATGGCCTTCCAGAACACCTTCTTGGTGGTGATCAGCGGAAAGCCCTCGTTGAGGTCGAAGCGCATCTGGTGGCCGAACACGCTGCGCGTGCCGGTGCCGGTGCGGTCGCCCTTGGCCACGCCATGGGTGAACACATGGCGCATGAAGTCTTCGTACTGGGCGCGGACGGGGCGGGAGTCGGTTGATGTGGTCATGGGGCAAGCGGCAAGGATTCAATAGGCGCCGAACAGCGTGTCCAGGGCAGCCAGCACCGCTGGGCGCTGCGCACCGACCTGCGTGACTGCACGCGCCAGCACACGCGCCTGCACCGGCGCCAGCGAGGCCGTGTCCATCACCAGCTGCTGGCCCTGGACCTCGATCAGCGGATTCAGGTCGTGCGCGGTCCGGCGGTAGAAGTCTTCGGTGCGCAACGGCACCACCACACGCGTCGCCAGGCCACTGAGGTGGTCGTTCTGGACGTCCAGCACATAGGGCGTGTGCCCGCGCTCGACCGGATAGGGGTTGCGGTAGATGTCGAAGCGGGCCACGCCGGATCCCCGTCTGGCTCAGGCAGCGTCCTGGCCGTCTTCGGCGGATTCGGGCCGCATGAAGGTGCGATAGCGGTCGGACCACAGGCCCTCGCGCTCGACCCGCTCGTTGTAGGCGGCGATCGCCTCCTTGTTGTCCTCGTTCCAGCGTGCCCAGTACTGGCGCTCGACCTCGGCGGCCAGCAGCTGGTCGACGGTGGCGGACAGGTTCATGCCCATCGCGCGGGCGCGGTCCAGCGTCTTGGCGCTGAGGCTCAGGTTCACCGGGCGCTTGGCGCCATCGTCGCGTCGCAGCATGGGGATGTCCTGTGCGGATGAAGGATGCGCATGGATTATGCGCGTGGTGGTGTCCCGCGGCCCGGCGCCGCCCGTCAGCGGTAGGATCGCCCCTCGAACACCAGGCGCAGCCCCAGCGACCAGGTGGTGCGCAGCGCCACAGGCGTGGGCACGGCCGCGCTGAGGTCCGGTCCGCCCGAGGCCCGGTCGGCAGCGGCGAACAGCTGGAACAGCACGCTGGCGCTCTGGTTGCCGGCGAAGGCGCGGAGCGGGCGGTATGCCAGCACCGGCAGGTCGATCACGCCGGAGCGGAAGCGCACCAGCCGCGGCGCGCCGTCGCCCAGGGCTGGCGGCGCGAAGAACTGGTCATCGCCGTGGCGGCCGTAGCGGGTGAAGCCGACCTCACGCCCCAGCACGACCTGGAAGCGCCCGACCGGCTTGGCCATGCCCAGCTGCCGGGGGATCAGGCCGCCGTTGCTGGCGGTGACCGCCATGCGGGCGTCCAGCTCGGACGCGGCCAGGGCCAGCGGCGACAGCACCAGCAGGTCGCCCGGCACCAGGAAGAAGGGCAGCTGTTCAAGCTGATGCCGGCGGCGTACTACTGGCCCCGGCGGCGGGCCGGCCGGGCGCTCACTGCTTCGGCCCTTCGCCCAGCCGCCGCCCCAGCGACACCGCATACGGCGCGGCGCGTGCGGCCAGCATCGGGTCGGCCGAGGGCTCCACGCCCCTGGGCAGGATCATCGGGTTGTAGGTGATGGCCAGACAGGGACCGGTGGCATCGGCGGCGACCGACTTGATCGTCAGCCGGCCCAGGGTCACCTTGCGGCGGTCATCGGGCAGCGGCGTCACCGCGCTGTCGATCCTGTCGCCGGGCTGGGCGACCTGCAGGTTGAAGTCGAAGGCCACGCCGCCGGCGGCCACGCGCTGGCGCAGGTCGTCGAACAGGAAGTCGGTGCCCTTGGCCTTGGCCTCGTCGTCGCTCAGGCCCTGGGTGCCGCCCACCGGCTCGAAGAGCCACTTGCCCATGGTCTTCCGGCCTGCGGCGTCGACGAAGCCGAAGCCGTGCACGCCCCAGTAGTTGACCTTGGCATAGCTGGCCGGCACCGGCTGGCTGGCGAACCACTTGCCCTGCAGCAGCACCTCGGGGTTGGCGTCGGCAAAGGCCTTGACCTTGTCGGGGTTGGGGCGCTTGGTCTCGGGGTCGGGCTGCTGCGACTCCAGCCGGCCGAGGAACTGCTCGGGCGTGGCCGCGCCGAACACCGGCGCCGAGATGTTGCCCATCTGCCAGCGCTCGCCGCCGGGCAGGTCGAACTGCAGCGCCAGGTTGCGCTGGCTCCGGGCGTTGTCCGGCGCCTTGGGGTTGCCGCCACCGACCGAGAAGCGCACCACCACCGGATGCGGCTGGCCGCTGAAGGCCGAGGCGCTGGACAGCGCGCGGCCGTCGGCGCTGCCGACGAACTCACCGACGGCGCAGACGCCCTTGGCGCCGGACCGGCGGAAGCCCTCGAACTTGCCGCCGACACGCTCGAAGGTGTCGACCATGCGGTTGGGGTCGACCTGGGCCTGGGCGGCGGGTGCCGCCAGCGCGGCGACCGCAGCAGCGGCGGCCAGGGCGGCGGTGGAACGGGCGGGGCGGCGAAGCATCGTTGCCATGGGTGGTCTCGGAAGTTGAACAGGGGACGCTGCCAGGCCCGGACGTGGCCTGCGGCGCAGCAGCGGGTTGCTACGCACGCTTGGTCGCATTGGATGCGCCAACCTGACATGCCGCCGGCGCGACCCCCCTATCCAGGCGGGGTGCGCCCCACCTGTGGCGCTGTTGGCCTCAGGCCGGGTCGCCCGTCTCCAGCCCGAACTGCATCGCCGCCAGCCGGGCATACAGCCCGCCGCGGGCGACCAGCTCGTCGTGGCGGCCGATGTCGACGATGCGGCCGGCCTCCATCACCACGATGCGGTCGGCGCGCTGCACCGTGGCCAGTCGGTGGGCGATGACCAGCGTGGTGCGCCCGCTCATCGCCGATTCGAGCGCGGCCTGCACCATGCGTTCGCTCTCGGCGTCCAGCGCGCTGGTGGCCTCGTCCAGCAGCAGCAGCGGCGGGTTCTTCAGCAGGGCGCGGGCGATGCTGATGCGCTGGCGCTGGCCGCCCGACAGCCGCACGCCGCGCTCGCCCAGGTGGGTGTCGTAGCCCTCCGGCAGGGCGGTGATGAAGTCGTGCGCGAAGGCGGCGCGGGCGGCAGCCTCCACCTGGGCGCGGCTGGCATCGGGCACGCCGTAGCGGATGTTCTCGAACGCGGTGGTGGAGAAGATGGTCGAGTCCTGCGGCACGAGGCCCACGCGCTGGCGCAGGTCGGCCAGGGTGATGGCGCGGATGTCGACGCCGTCGACCGCGATGCGGCCGCGCTCGGCGTCGTAGAAGCGCAGCAGCAGCTGGAACACGGTGCTCTTGCCCGCGCCGCTGGGGCCGACGATGGCCACCGTCTCGCCCGGCGCCACGCTGAGGCTGAAATCGGTGAGCGCGGCCTGGGCCGGGCGCGAGGGGTAGTGGAAGCCCACCGCGTCG
>Ga0116181_1001223_pt1 | contig 22475 bp, 21 predicted proteins | sample AD_UKC075_MetaG_FD_89752 | JGI IMG/M metagenome (GOLD analysis project Ga0116181, IMG submission 89752) | Active sludge microbial communities of municipal wastewater-treating anaerobic digesters from USA - AD_UKC075_MetaG | ecosystem: Engineered > Bioreactor > Anaerobic > Digestate | place: USA... | reverse complement strand
CTGCGGGCGCCGCTGGCTGCGCTGGCCGGGGCGATCGACGCGCTGGCGGCCGACGCCGACGCCCTGCCCCAGGTGCTGGACGACCTGCCCGAGCCGGTGGCCCAGGCGCTGCAGACGGCGGCCGGCGCGCTGGCCGAGCACACCCACCAGCACCCGCTGGCCATCGGCACCCTGCTCGACCTGCACTTCGACCTGCAGCGCTTCGCCCGGCTGGCCGCCGTGCTGGGGCCGCATTCGCTGCTGGTGGTGCAGGCGGGCGACGGGTCGGACGAGGCCGCCCCGGCCGGCGGCAGCGGCGTGGCCCTGGCCATCCACAACCTGGTGCCGGCCGGCTTCCTGCGTCCGCGCTGGCAGGCGCTGCAGGCGGTCACGCTGTTCTCGGCCACGCTGGCACCGCCCGACCATGCGCAGCGCCTGCTGGGCCTGCCCGACGACACCGCCTGGATCGACCTGCCGCCGGCCTTTCCGCCCGAGCATCTGCAGGTGCAGGTGGCGCACGGCATCTCCACCCGCTGGCAGCACCGCGCCCGCTCGCTGCAGCGCCTGGTCGACCTGCTGGCGCGGCAGTTCGACGAGCACCCCGGCAACTACCTCGCCTTCTTCAGCAGCTTCGACTACCTGGGCCGCGCTGCCGACGGGCTGGCCGCGCGCCGGCCCGACATCGCGCAGTGGCGCCAGCAGCCGCGCATGACCGCCGGGGCGCGTGCCGACTTCCTGGCCCGCTTCGCGCCCGGCGGCCAGGGCATCGGCTTCGCGGTGCTGGGCGGCGTGTTCGCCGAGGGCGTCGACCTGCCCGGCACGCGCCTGATCGGCGCCTTCATCGCCACGCTGGCCCTGCCGCCGGTGTCGCCGCTGCAGACCGCGGCGGCGGCCCGGCTGGACACGCTGTTCGGCCCCGGCCATGGCGATGCCGACCTGGTGCCGGCGATGCAGCGCGTGGTGCAGGCCGCCGGCCGCGTGCTGCGCACGCCCGAGGACCGTGGCTGGCTGTGGCTGCTGGACGACCGCTACCGCCGGCCCGAAGTGGTGGCGTTGCTGCCGGGGTGGTGGGGCTTGGGCCGCGACGACGGTCCGGCCTGACCGCTCACACCGCCGGCCCGGCGTCGAAGTCGTCGGCCGTCGCCAGGCGGATCAGCGCCTTGGCCACGGCCGGCGTGGCGTGCAGCCAGGTGTCCACGTCCTCCGGCGCGATGGGCACCACCGAGCGCTTGTCCTGCCGGTCGGCGGGCAGCTTGGGGTCGGGCTTGTGCATGCGGCACATCAGCGGGTGGGCGTCGGCGTTGAGCGTGAGCATGGTGTAGCTCTCGACGATCTCGCCGCTGGCCGGGTCGGTCCAGCTGGCCCACAGGCCGGCCAGGCCCCAGGGGTCGCCGTCGGCGCGGCGGAAGATCCACGGCACATGCCGCCCGCTTTCCCAGTTGGGCTCGAAGAAGGCGGCGGCCGGGATGATGCAGCGCTGGCCCCGCGCCCAGGGCGCCTTGTACGAGGCCTTGCCGGCCATCTCCTCCGAGCGCGCGTTGGCGGTCGGGTACTTCAGCTTGCGTTCCTTGGCGAACCAGGGGATCAGCGACCACTGGCCCTGCACCAGCTCGCGCGCCGCGCCCCCGGCCTGCCGGGCCGCGCGGATGAAGCCGCCGCTGTAGTTTGGAAACACCTCGCCCCCACGCCAGGGCTGGCCGGCGCCGACATGCCAGAGCCGTTCGATGTCGCCGACCTCGGGGGCGATGTAGCGGGTGCACATGGTGGGGCGGTCGGTGGATCGGTGGGTGGTTCGGCAGGGACCGGCAGGCCGGTGCCTCGAAGGAGGTGGCGGCACGGACGCCAGCGTCGCCCGGGCGGGCCGCCATCGTAGGCGGCGCTGACAATATGCATACTGACTATCTGCGCGCCGCCCGATCGGCGGCCTTCGATCCACCGTCAATGGAAGACCCGCCATGCACGACCTCGGACGCCTGGAAGACCTGCCCGCCGACTATGTGCAGCAGCTGCGTGGCCTGAACCTGGTGCCGCTGTGGCCCAGCCTGCGCGCGGTGCTGCCGCCGGGCGTGCCCACGCGCAACACCCGGCCCATCCACTGGCCCTATGCCTCGCTGCGCCCGCTGCTGATGCAGGCGGGGCAGCTGACGCCCATCGAGCGCGCCGAGCGCCGCGTGCTGGTGCTGGCCAACCCCGGCCACGGCCTGGACAACATGAAGGCCAGCCCGGCCATGTACCTGGGCATGCAGCTGCTGCTGCCCGGCGAATGGGCGCCCAGCCACCGCCACACGCCCAACGCGGTGCGCATGATCGTCGAGGGCGAAGGCGCCTACACCACGGTCGACGGCCAGAAGTGCCCCATGCAGCGCGGCGACCTGATCCTCACGCCCACCGGCCTGTGGCACGAGCACGGCCACGACGGCAGCGAGCCCGTGGTGTGGCTGGACGTGCTGGACCTGCCGCTGGTCTACTACATGGAGGCCAGCTACCACGTGAATGGCACGCGCCAGGCGGTGCAGCCCGGCCAGGGCGAGCGGCTGTACGCGCGTGGCGGCCTGCTGCCCACGCCGGTGTTCCAGCGCAGCGACCGCGCCTACCCGATGCTGCGTTATCCCTGGGCCGAGGCCAAGGCCGCGCTGCAGGCGCTGGCGGCCGCGCAAGGCGCGGACGGCGCGGTGCAGCTCACCTACGTCAACCCCGAGACCGGCGGCCATGCGCAGAACATCCTGGGCTTCTACGCGCTGATGCTGCGCCCGGGCCAGACCCTGCAGCTGCCGGTGCGCTCGCCGGCCATGGTGTTCCACCAGATCGAAGGCGGCAGCACGGTCCAGATCGCCGACACCCGCTTCACGCTGGACCCGGCCGACACCTGCTGCGCGCCCGGCTACACCGCGGTGACGCTGGCCAACCGCTCGGCCACCGCGCCGGCCTACTTGTTCCTGGCCGACGAGACGCCGCTGCACACCAAGCTGGGTGTGTACGAGCAGCGTGACGGCGCGGCCACCGCCTGATCCGCACCCTTGCCGGAACCAACGATGTCCCTGCCCCGCCGCCCTCTGCTGATCGCCGCCGCCGCGGCACCCGCCCTGGCGGCCACGGCCGCCCGCGCCGACGATTTCCCGAGCAAGCCGGTCACCGTCTTCACCGCCTTTGCCGCCGGCAGCGCCCAATGCCGGGCTGGAGCGCCTGATGGCGGTGCAGCCACCCTGGCAGGCAGCGTCCGCCGCACCAGCCGCAGCCCGACGCGCCCGCTGAGGCCGGCTTGGCGCTGGTGCTGTCGCCGCCCGCGCCCCTGGGCCCGGGCCATCTGCTCGACGCCTTCGGCTGCGGCGAGCCGTCGCTGGACGACTGGCTGCGGCGGCGGGCACTGGCCAACCAGGCCAGCGGCGCCAGCCGCACTTTCGTGGTGGCCGATGCGCCGGGCCAGGTGATGGGCTATTACGCCCTGGCCGCCGGCGCCGTGGCCCACGAGACGGCCACCAGCGCGGTGCGCCGCAGCATGCCTGACCCGGTGCCCGTGCTGGTGCTCGGCCGGCTGGCCGTCGATCGGCAGGCCCAGGGCCTGAAGCTGGGCGCCGGCCTGCTGCAGGACGCCGTGCGCCGCGCCACCGGCGTGGCCGACGACGCTGGCGTGCGTGCGCTGCTGGTGCATGCCCTGGGCGAACCCGCCCGCGACTTCTACCTGCGCTACGGCTTCCAGCCGTCGCCGCTGCATCCCCTGACGTTGATGCTGCGCCTGCCCGGGCGCGGCTGACGCCGCCGCTCGCCACACCCTGGAGCCATCCCATGACCGACAACTTCTCCAACACCCACCGCATCACCAAGCAGGTCATCGCCACGCGTGGCGGCGTGGTGGCGGCGCAGCACCGGCGGGCGGCCGAGGTGGGCGCGGCGGTGCTGGAGGCCGGTGGCGACGCGGTCGACGCCGCCGTGGCCACCTCGTTCGCCATCGGCGTGGTCGAGCCCTGGATGAGCGGGCCGGCCGCCGGCGGCTGCATGACGCTGTGGCGCGCCGACACCGGCCGCGCCGAGGTGGTGGACTACGGCATGCGCTCGCCGCTGGCCTTGAACCCGGCCGACTACCCGCTGACCAACGATGGCCGCGTGGCCGACCTGTTCCCCTGGCCGGCGGTGGTCGACGACCGCAACATCACCGGCGCCGGCGCGGTGGCCGTGCCCGGCGTGGTGGCGGGCATGGACCTGGCGCACCGCCGCCATGGCCGCCTGCCCTGGCGCGACCTGGTGCGCCCCGCCGCGGCGCTGGCCGAGCAGGGCCTGATCGCCGACTGGTACTCGGGCCTGCTGACGGCGTCCACCGCCAAGGCGCTGAGCCGCGATGCCGACGCGGCGCGCATGTTCCTCGACGACGGCGTGTTCGCCATCGTCGGCGGCTGGACCGACACCCAGACCCGCCACCTCGACCAGACCGCGATGGCGCGCACGCTGGCGCAGATCGCCGAGGAAGGTGCGACGGCCTTCTACCGCGGCGACATCGCCCAGGCCCTGGTGCGCGACGTGCAGGCCAAGGGCGGCTGCCTGGCGCTGGACGACCTGGCCGGCTACGAGGCGGCCTGGGCCGAGCCGCTGGTGCTGGACCACCGAGGCGGCCGCCTCTACGCCCCGCCCGGGCTGACCGGCGGGCCGACGATGGCGGCCGCCGTGGCCGAGCTGGCCAAGGCGGCGGCACCGGCGGCCGGCGGCCCCGGTGCGGCCAGCACCCTGGCGATGGCCCGCGCGCTGCACGCCGCCTTCGATGCCCGGCTGCGCGGCATGGGCGACCATAAATCGCCCAGGCAGCCCGGCTGCACCACGCACTTCAGCATCGTCGATCGGCACGGCAATTTCTGCTCGGTGACGCAGACCCTGCTGTCGATCTTCGGCTCGCGCGTGGTGTCGCCGTCCACCGGCCTGCTGCTGAACAACGGAATCATGTGGTTCGACCCCGAGCCCGGCCGGCCGAATTCACTCGGCCCGGGCAAGCGCTGCCTGGCCAACTACTGCCCGGTGGTGGGCCACACGGCCGACGGGCGGCAGTTCGCGCTGGGTGCGTCGGGCGGCCGCAAGATCCTGGGCGCGGTGCTGCAGCTGGCCGACGGCCTGATCGCCCACGGCATGGACCTGGAGACCGCCTTCCACGCACCGCGCATCGACGTCAGCGGCAACCAGCGCCAGCTGATCGCCGACCAGAGCTTGCCGGCGGCCACGCTGGACGCGCTGCGCGCGGAGTTCAATGTCACCACCGCGCGGCGCCAGCCGCATCCGTTCGCCTTCGCCTGCCCGGCGGGCGTGGAGCGCACCGCCGGGCTGAACCGTGGCTGCACCGAGACGGCGTCGCCCTGGGGCGATGCGGTGGCCGAGCGGATGGGCTGACCGCCGCGCCCGGCGCTACTTCCGCAGTTCGTCCGTCGCCAGCACCATCGCCGGCTGGTCGTTGTTGTCCAGCGCTTCCTTGGCCAGCTTCTCCTGGTCAAGCCTGGCGGCCCGCTTGCGCATCACGTTGCGCAGCAGGTCCTCGGCCTTGAGCCTCGCGTCCCGGTTCTGCTGCAAGTCCTGCTTCAGGTCCTTGAGGCGGTCGCCCTTGACGCCGTCCTTGCTGATCCCGATCTTGTGCTTCTTGGTGGGCATGCCATCGGGGAACAGCCTGGCCACGCATTGGGCCGAGACGCAGCCGCGGTACCAGAAGCCCTGGATCGACTGCTTGACCTCCGGTGCGTTGCTGGCGCCGGAAATGCCCCAGACGACCTGGGCCTTGGTGAACAGCTTCCACGCACTGCGGTCGAAACTGCAGATGTCCATGTAGCGCGCGGACAGCGCCTGCACCGCATTGTTGAACTGCAGCGTCCAGGTGGGGGTGTCGCTGCCCTTGTCGTCGCGGTACTGCATCAGCAGTGCGCCCAGGGCCAGCAGCAAGTCGACCCGCTCGCGGGCGTTGGGCAGGATGCTCGACGGGGCCTCGAAGTCCAGCAGCTCGCCCGGGTCGAACAGGCGGATGTTGCCTTCCGGGCCGATGATCAGGTTGCTGCGGCTCCAGCAGACGTTCTTGCGCACCGTCTCCTCGTCGGCGGGAATGATCTCGGTGTTGTTCAGCACCTTGTAGATGCCGACGCAGATGAAGTTCTTGCCGAGCCGGTCGGCCTTGTTCCAGGCCTCGCGCAGGATCTTCCACGAGATCACATGGTGCTTGGCCAGCTTGATCGAGATCTTCGGCACCTGCCGGTCGTCGGGCAGCGTCCCCGACTGCTCCATCTCGTCTTCCCGGTAGTCGTGGCTCTCCAGCGCGTCTTCCTTCGGTCGCGTGTCGTCCAGTTGCATGCTTGGGTCTCCGATGTGCTGAAAACAACAACAACGCTTGACCTGCGGCAGCGTCCTGCACCGGCCGCCGGCCGTCCCGCCGGGACTTTAACGCCGATGGTGCGCGTCCGCAGCAGCCTGCGGCGTGCGTGCCAACGCTTGCGGCGATGGGGGGTCCGCCGTGCGCCCGTACAGCCAGCTGTCGATCAGCTGCCCATCCTTGGTGATGCTGTGGCGCAGCAGCGCCTCGCGCGCGAAGCCGGCCTTCTCCAGCACCCGCGCCGAGGCCGGGTTCCAGGCGTAGACCCGCGCTTCCAGCCGGGCAAAGCAGCCCTGGCGCAGCAGGTGATCGGCCAATGCCGTGGCCGCCGCGGTGGCGATGCCGCGGCCCCAGAACGGCTCGCCCAGCCAGTCGCCGAAGGCGGCGGTGGCGCGGCTCTCGCCCTGGCCGGCGATGGCGCCCACGCCACCGGCCAGCACGCCGTCGACCACGATGGCCCGGTGCAGGCTGCGACCGGGGGCGTTGGCGATCACGATCCAGCCCTCGGCATCTGCCGCGGTGTACGGATGCGGGAAGGCGTCGGTCAGGTTGCGCCAGACGCGGCGGTTGTCGGCGATGCACAGCAGCGCGGCCTGGTCGCCCACGGCCCAGGGGCGCAGCTGGCAGCCCGGCAGGGCGGTGGCCAGCGTGGTCACGCCGGGTCCTTGCTGTCGACGATGAAGCCCTGGTGCGCCGCCACCTTGCCGTACAGCAGGCGGCCGGCGGCATTGGTGGTGTGGGTCTGCCAGTCCACGCGTGTGCTGCCGGCCGCGCGTGCGGCGGCATCGACACCCTCGATCAGCGCCCGGCCGCCGCCGCCGCCGCGGTGGGCCGGGTCGGTGAACAGGTCGCTCAGGTCGCACACCGGCTCGATGCGGGTCATGCTGCGGTGAAACAGGTCGTGCGTCAGGCCACGCAGCCTTCCGTCTTGCTCGGCCACCAGGCAGCACACCGGCTCGCCGGCATCGAAGAAGCGCTGCCAGGTGCTGGCGGTGATGGCTTCGGGCAGGGCGGTGGCGCCGCTGCGGCCGTAGAAGGCGTTGTCGCCGTCCCAGAGCGGGCGCCACTGCGCCTGGTCGTCGGGGCGCAGGGGGCGGATCTGCAGCGGCGTGGTCATCGGCGGGCCTCGTCCGGGTGACGTGGGCGCCCAGCAGACGGGTGCCCGGCCCGGCGGCTCAGCCCCAGCCCGGCGTGGCGCGCAGCTGCCCGGCCTTGTCGACCACCACCGCGTCCACGCCCCACTGCCGTGCCTGCGCCAGCGCCTGGTCGGCCGTGCCCATGAACAGCACCTTGGTCAGCGCGTCGGCCAGGGTGGTGTCGGCTGCGGCGACGACCACGGCGCTCAGGTGCGGCGGTGAGCGGCCGGTGTGCGGGTCCAGGATGTGGTGATCCAGATCGTCGGCGCGGAAGCGCAGCGTGGCGTCGGTCGACACCGCGATGCCGCGGCCGTCGGCGGCCAGGGTGCGCAGCAGGCGGGCGCTGTCGCGCGGGCTGGCCAGGCCCAGGCGCCAGGGCTGCCCATCGGGCGCATGGCCCATTGGCGCCCATTCGCCGCAGTCCAGCAGCGCGGCGGTGATGCCATGGCGGCGCAGCAGCGCCCGCGCCTGCTCGGCCGCGTAGCCCTGGGCGATGCCGTTGAGCGTGAGGGCCATGCCCGGCCGGGCCAGGCGGATGGCGCGGTCGGACACCTGCAGCCCGCGCCAGCCCACCAGCGCCTGTGCCCGGGCCAGTTCGTCGGCAGTGGGCCGGCGCCCGGTTGCCTGCGCCTGTCGCCAGGTGGCCCACAGCGGCTGCACCGTCACGTCGAACGCGCCATCGCTGCGCGCAGCCACCACCTGTGCCTGCCGCAACACCGCGACGAGGTGCGGGTCGGGCGCCTGCAGCACGCCGTCGCGGTTCAGCCGCTGCAAGGCGCTGTCGGGGTCGAACAGGCTCATCTGCCGCTCGATGTGGCGCAGCAGGGCCACGGCGGCGTCGAGTGCGCGGTCCGCCACCGCGCCATCGGCATGGCCGGCACGCAGCCACAGCGTGGTGCCGAAGCCCAGCAGCGCACGCTCGCGCCAGGCCAGGGCGGGCGACGCAGAGGCGGCTGGCGTGGCTGCGGCCAGGCCCAGCGCGCAGCGCAGCCACGTGCGGCGGTCCATCACCGGCCAAGCTCCCCGGCCGGCATGATCGGCACCACGCGCTGCCCCGCCGGCCGGGCTTGCAGCAGCGGCAGGCACTGGCGCGGATCCTGGTGGATGGCCACGCAGTCCAGGCACTGGAAACACTCGTCGTACTGCACCGCGCCGGCCGGCGTGATCGCCTGGTAGCCGCAGCGGTGGCGGCAGGTCTGGCAGGGCGTGCCGCATTCGGCGCGGCGCGGAATCCAGCGCCACCGCCGCAGCCGGCCCGCAATCGCCAGCGCCGCGCCCAGCGGGCACAGGTAGCGGCAGTAGCCGCGGTGCACCGCCACGCCGGCCGCCACGCAGGCCAGCGCCCACAGCACCCAGTGCCAGTCCCGCTGGAAGTGCTGGCTGATCGCGGTCTTGAAGGGCTCGACCTCGACGGCGGCATCGGTCCAGCCGGCACCGGCGGCGGCACCGCCGCACAGCAGCGCCAGCACCGCGTACTTCAGCCCCTTCAGTCGCTGGTCGGTGCGCCGGTGCAAGCGACGCTGGCGCCAGCCCAACACCATGGCGACGCGGCCGCTCAGTTCCTGCAGCGCGCCGAACGGGCACAGCCAGCCGCAGAAGGTGCCGCGCCCCCACACCAGCAGCGTGGCGCCGGTGAAGGCCCACAGCAGCAGCGCCACCGGGTCGGCCAGCAGGAAGCTGAGCGAGCGCCCCGCCACGCCGGCCTCGACGGCCGCGGTGATCGACACCACGCTGAGCTGCCCCTGTGCCCACCAGCCGATGAAGCCCAGCGTGAACACCAGCCAGCCGGTGCGAAAGCGCGTCAGCCAGCCGGGCCGCGCCGTCAGCCGCCGCTGGTTCAGCAGCGCGACCGTCAGCACCGCCAGGGCCAGCGCCAGCACCGCCAGGTCGGCGCCGCGCTGGGCGATGCCGCTGCGCAGCGTGGCCAGCCAGGCGGGCGGTTCGGCCTGCGGCTGCCAGCGCTGCACATCCGGGATGCTGAACGGGCGCTGCACCGCGTGGCGCACCGGCGGGGCATCGGCCATGGCGCCGCGCTGGATGGCCAGATCCAGCGCGAAGGGCCGGGTGATGTCCGGCGTCGTGCCGTCAGCCGCGGGCAGCACCTCGAACAGCCGCGGCACCGCATCGCCCGCCACGCCCGAGCGGGCGCCGCGCAGCGCCAGGCCGCCGGACAGCGGCAGCGGTTGCAGGCTGAAGCTGCGGCCCTGCTGGCGCAGCTGCAGCACGGCGGCGCGGGCCTCGCCGGGCGCTGCGCCGGCCATCACCGGGTAGCGCCCGCCGTCGATCACCAGCAGCAGCGTGCGGCCGGCCTCGCGCGCGGCGCGCACCTGGCGCCAGGCGGGCACGTCCAGCAGGTTGCGGCCGGCCTGGGGCAGGCCGGGCGCCGCCAGCCACAGGTCGACCGCCGGGCCGTCGGCCCAGGCCAGGGCGGCGGGGTCGCGCGCAGCGGCCGGGCCGCCCTGGAACAGTGCCTGCACCTGCCGGTTCGTCAGGCGCCAGGGCTGCACCAGGCCGGCGGCGGCCAGCGCGGTCCAGCCGCTGCGGCTGTAGCGGTCGTCGGGGCCGTCGCTGCCGGCACTGGCGGATGCACCACCGGCCCGCGCCCGCGCCACCCGGGCGGCCGATTCGAGCACCGCCTTGTCGATGGCCAGGGCCGACACGGTGCCGGTCAGCACGCCGTGCAGGCCGGCCGTGGTGTCGCTGACGCGCCGCTCCGCACGCGGGCTCAGCAGGACCACCTGGTGGTCCAGCGTCAGGCCCTCGTACTGCTGCGCAAAGGTCGCCAGCGTGGCCGTGCCGGCGGGGGATGTGAACAGCGGCTCGGCATGGCCGATCAGCCGCACCTGCTGGAAGCGCCCGGCCGCATCCAGCACCACCAGCAGGTTGACCGGCCGGCCGCCGTAGCCGGCCACGGGCTCCAGGTCGATGGTCTCGAAGGCATGGGCCTGCAGCTGCAGCCCGGCGCCGGTGCGCTGGAAGATGGGCCAGGCCGGCAGGTCGGCAGAGCGCTCGCCCACCACCAGCGGCGGCGGAAACAGCGCCTGCACGCCGGCCCGCGTCAGCGTACCGGCAGCGGCCGGCCCCAGCCCTGCCAGCAGGCCGGCCAGCAGCAGCATCCACCGTTGCACATTGCGCCATGCGGCCAGGCCCGTCATCGCGCCGAGTATCACGGCGCTGCCGCAGTGGCCCGCTGTCATCCGAGAGACTGGGCCGCAGCAGGCGCGACGGCGACCATGGTCCGGCACACGACAAGGAGACCCCCTGCACCACCAGCCCGCCGGCCTGCGCCGCCGTTCCATCGCCCTGGCGTCCCTCGCCACCGTGGTCGCCGCCGCCCTGCCCGGCGCCGCCATCGCGCAGAAGAAATAAGACCCCGGTGCCAGCGACAATCGGCGGCGCGCTGGGCACGCCGCAGAACGCGGCGACGCAGAAGTACCTCAACGGCAAGAAGATCCCGCAGCTGTTCGTCAGCACCGGCGCGTCGCGCTGGAGCGACCCGAAGAACTTCCCGTACACCATGGGCATCGTGCCCTCGTACCACACGGAAGGCATGCTCTACGCCGAGCACATCCTGAAGAACAAGCCCGGCGCCAAGATCGCCGTGCTCTACCAGAACGACGACTTCGGCAAGGACTACCTCAAGGGCTTCCTCGACGGCCTGGGCGACAAGGCCAAGGCCATGGTCGTCAACCAGCAGAGCGACGAGGTGTCCGACTCCACGGTCGACAGCCAGCGCGTCACGCTCAAGGCCAGCGGCGCCGACACCTTCTTCAACATCACCACGCCCAAGTTCGCGGCGCAGGCCATCCGCAAGCTGCCCGAGATCGGCTGGAAGCCGGTGCACGACCTGGCCAGCGTGTCGGGCGCGGTGTCGTCCACCCTCAAGCCCGCGGGGCTGGAGAACTCGGTGGGCATCATCACCTGCACCTACCTGCGCGACCCGGCCGACCCCGAGCAGGCCAGCACGCCCGACGTGGCCGCCTTCACCGCCTGGATGAAGAAGTACAACCCCGGCCAGGACCCGACCGACATGCTCGACGTCAGCGGCCAGGTCATCGCCCAGGCGATGGTGGAAGTGCTGAAGAAGGCTGGCGACAACCTGACCCGCGAGAACGTGATGCGCCAGGCCGCGTCGCTGGACACGGCCCTGCCGATGCAGTACCCGGGCGTGAACCTGAAGACCTCGGCCGACGACGTCGCACCGGTCGAGCGCATGCGTCCGCAGCGCTTCAACGGCACGCGCTGGGAGCCGTTCGGGGCGGTGCTGGGGCGGTGAGCTTTGACTTACCAGGTAAGCCGCGGCATGATGGCGGGCCACAGCCGGGGAGGCCACCATGTCGACGCTGCTCGTCTCATCCAAGGGTCAGATCGTCCTGCCCGCTGACATCCGGCGCCGGCTCGGCATGGGCGCCGGCGCCAGGGTCGAGGTGGTTGAAGAGGCGGACGGCCTGAAGCTGCGCGTCGTGCGTCCGGTCGTCACGGCCGACCTCTCCGGCCTGGCGGGCATGGTCAAGGCGCCTGCCCGCGGTGTGCCGCGCAATCTGGACGACTTCGACCCCGCGGCGCTGCTGGCCCGGCGCCGGCCAGGCCGGCCATGAAGGCCCTGGACACCAACGTCCTCGCACGGTTCTTCATCGACGATGCCGACGACGCGCAGGCGGCGCGGCAGCGGCCGGCGGCGGTGGCCGCGCTGGGCGATCGCTGCTTCGTGGCTGTGACCGTCGTGCTGGAGTTCGAGTGGGTCATGCGCGGCTTTTACGGCTTGTCGGTCGCGGACGTGTCCCGGGTTCTGAGGGCGCTGGCAGGCATCGCCCACGTCACGCTGGAAGACCGTGATGCCGTGCTGGCAGCGCTCGATGCTTTCGATCAAGGTCTCGACTTTGCCGATGCGCTGCACCTTGCGCGCAGCGCCCGGGCGTCCGGCTTCGCCACCTTCGACCAGCGCCTGGCCAAGCGCGCCGGGCGGCTGGGGCTGACGCCGCCGGTGCAATTGCTTTCACACGAGGAGCAGGCATGAACGTCTGGCAGATCGGGCAGGTGAGGATCACGCAGGTGGTGGAGGCGGGGCCGTCGCCCACGTCCACCAAGTTCCTGTTCAAGGACCCGCCGGCCGACCTGGTGCAGCAGCATGGCTGGCTGCTGCCGCACTTCGCCAGTGCCGACGGCAAGCTGCTGATGTCGGTGCATGCCTTCGTCATCGAATCGGCCGGCCGCACCATCGTCGTCGACACCTGCGTGGGCAACGACAAGCCGCGCCAGAACCCGGGCTGGAACCGGCTGCAGACGAACTTCCTGGCCGACCTGAGCGCAGCCGGCTTTGCGCCCGAGCGCATCGACACCGTGCTGTGCACGCATCTGCATGTCGACCACGTGGGCTGGAACACGCGCTGGGATGGCAGCCGCTGGGTGCCGACCTTCCCCCGGGCCCGCTACCTGTTCGCCCGCACCGAATGGGCGCACTGGGCGGCCGAGGCCGAAGCACGCCGGGCGGCCAGCCCGGATGCCGGCCCCGAGGACGACGTCTTCGGCGATTCGGTGCAGCCCATCCTCGACGCCGGCCTGGCCGACCTGGTGGCGATGGACCACCGGCTGACCGACGAGGTCTGGCTGGAGCCGACGCCGGGCCACACGCCGGGGCATGTCAGCGTGCGCATCAGCTCAGGCGGCCAGCAGGCGGTGATCACCGGCGACCTGATGCACCACCCCATCCAGTGCAGCGAGCCCGACCGGCTGGTCAAGTTCGACAGCGATGCGCAGATGGCCCGCGACACGCGCCGCCGCTTCCTGGCCTGCTGCGCCGCCGACCGCAGCCTGGTGCTGGGCACGCACTTCGCCCACCCCACGGCCGGGCGTGTGGTGGCGGCGGGCCCGGTGTGGCGCTTCGAGGTGCAGGCCGACGCCACCGCCGGCGGGGCTGCGCCGGCCTGAGCACGCTCAACCGCTGCGCGAGGCCCGCGTGCGCCGGCCCCGCAGCCAGTCGGGGCTGGCCGTGGCGGGCTGGCGGTTCGCACGCAGCTGCTCGATGTCCTCGAACAACCGGGTCGCGAAGTCGATGAAGGCGCGCACCCGCGGAATGCGGCGCACGTTGGGCGGGTAGTGGATGTTGACGCCCGGCACGTCCAGCGACTGCCAGTCCTCCAGGACCGGCACCAGGCGGCCATTGCTCAGTTCCTTGCCGGGCAGCGCGTTCCAGTCGATCAGCCGCATCACCCCGCCGCCGGCCACCGCGGTGCGCAGCACGGTGTCGCGGTGGCTGTTGTCGCTCACCAGCCAGCCCTTCACCGGCACCGACACCTGCTCGGCCCCACGCTGGAAGCGCCACAGGTCCATCACCGTCCCGGTGCGCGAGCGGATGCACAGGCAGTCGTGCGCCGCCAGTTCGGACGGATGCGTCGGCCGCCCGTGCCGGGCCCAGTAGTCGGGCGCTGCGCAGATCACGAAGGCCGTCGCGCCGATCACCTTGCTGACCAGGTCGCCCACACCCTGCGGCCAGCCGATGGCCAGCAGCACGTCGACCCCCGCCAGCTGGCCGTCGGTGGGCTGCAGGAAGTAGCGCAGGTCGAGCTGGATGTCGGGATGCATGGCGTGGAACTGCGGCAGCGCGGCGCACAGCACCTCCTGCGCGACGGCCGGCTGCGCGCCGACGACGACGGTACCGCTCAAGCCCGAGGCCGCGGTGCGTGCCAGGTCCTCGGCCTCGGCGAAGCGGTCCAGCGTCTCGCGGCCGTTCTCCAGGAAGGCGGCGCCGACGCCGGTGACGGTCAGGCCGCTGGCATGCCGCTCGAAGATGCGAAAGCCCAGCGCCTGCTCGAAGGCGGCGATCTGCTTGGAGACCGCCGCCACGGTCACGTCCAGCCGGCGTGCCGCGGCGGACAGGCTGCCGCCATCGGCCGCGGCCAGGCAGTATTCCAGCGCCCTGAGCTTGTCCATCTGCGCCTTCCACCGATGCGATCGCATCGTCAGCCATTCATCCAAAGGTGAAGGGCGTGCTCAACCCCCGGTGCGTTGGCAGATCGAGGCCCGGCACGCAGACTGGCGGCCATTCAACGGCTCAGGGATGCCTGCATGACAACACGACGCCGCACACTGCTGCTGGCCCTGGCCGGCGCCTGCCCGGGCCTGGGCAGCTTGGCCCCCGCCCGGGCAGCCACCGACCCGGGCACGGCCACCTGGCCCGGCCGCCCGCTGCGCCTGCTGGCCGGCGGCGCGGGCTCGGTGCCCGACCTGCGCGCCCGCTGGCTGGCCGAACGCCTGGGGCCGGCGCTGGGCCAGACGGTGGTGGTCGAAAATCTGCCAGCCGCGGGCGGCAGCGTGGCCGCCCAGCAGGTGGCCCGCGCCGCGCCCGACGGCCACACGCTGCTGATGCTCACCCAGGGCCAGGCCACGATCAATCCGCACCTGTATCCCAAGCTCGGCTACGACCCGCTGAAGGACCTGCGACCGATCACGCGCTTCGGCATCGGCCCGCTGCTGGTGCTGGTGCCGAACTCGTCGCCCTGGCAGTCCCTGGGCGACCTGGCTGGCGCGGTGCGCGCGCGGCCCGGCGAAGTGCAGTTTGGCTCGCCCGGCGTCGGCACGCCGCCGCACCTGTCGGCCGAGCTGCTGCTGCAGGCGCTGGGTGCCACCGGCCAGCACATTCCATACAACGGCAACGGCCCGCTGCTGGCGGCCCTGCTGGCAGGCGGCCAGGTGCAGTGGGGCCTGGAAGGGCTGGTGGCCGCCGTGCCGCATGTGCGTGCCGGCCGGTTGCGTGCGCTGGCGGTCACCAGTGCGCAGCGCAATGCTGCGCTGCCCGAGGTGCCCACGGTGGCCGAGGCCGGCGCGCCGGGCTTCGACTACCTCGGCTGGACCGGCCTGGCTGCGCCGGCCGGCACGCCCGAGGCCATCGTCCAGCGCCTGGCCACCGACGTGCGGCGCATCGCCGACAGCGACGAAGCGCGCCGCTGGTTCACCGGCCTGGGCGGCGAGCCGGGCTGGCTGACGCCCGAGGCCTTCGCCGAGGCGATCCGCAGCGAGCACGGCAAGTGGGGCGCGCTGATCCGGGCGCGCGGCATCCAGGTGCCGTAGCGCGATGGTGCCCCCTCGCCGATCGCATGCCCATCCGGAGCCTCAGCCATGAGCCACGTGCAAACCACACTGCCCAGCCCGGTGCCGGCCGCACCGTCTTCCAGCACCTACCTGCTGGTCCTCACCTGGCTGTTCACGCTGTTCAACTCGGTGCGGGTCTTCGCCTACCTGCCGACGCTGTGGACCGTGTACGCCAGTGGCGACAGCAGCCAGCACTCGATCCTGACCTGGCTGACCTGGGTGGGCGCCAACGCCACGATGGCGGCCTGGCTGTACGAGCACAACGGCCGCCGCCTCAACCGCGCCATCGCGGTGAACCTGTGCAACTCGGCGATGTGCCTGGCGACCCTGGTGCTGGTGGTGAGCTACCGGCTGCCGTAGCGCGCTGTCTTGCCGGCCTCCGCGGTCGTGCTCAGGTCCGGCCCAGCCGCGTTCGCGCCGTCGCGGCCACGTCCTTCAGCCAGGGCGCACGTGCCCAGTGCGCCTGGGCGAAGGCGTCGATCTGCGCCTGGTGGGTCAATGACAGCCCGATGCTGTCCAGCCCGTCGAGGAACATCCGCCGGTGCCGCGGCAGCAGGTCGAAGCCGGCCTGCACGCTGCGGCTGCGCAGCGTCTGTGCCGCGATGTCGATGGCGACCGCGTTCGCTGATGGATCGTCGGCGTCGTCCATCAGGCGGGCGATGGCCTCCGGCGGCAGCGTCACCAGCAGCAGCCGGTTGTTCATCGCGTTGGAATGAAAGATCTCCGCGAAGCTGGGTGCCACGATGGCGCGGATGCCGGCCTGCTGCAGCCCCCAGACCGCATGCTCGCGGCTGGAGCCGCAGCCGAAGTTCGAGCCGCCGACCAGGATGGCCGCATCGGCATGGCTGCTGCGGTTGAGCACGAAGTCCGGCCGGGGCCGGCCCTGGGCGTCGAAGCGCAGGTCGTGCAGCAGGCCGTCCCTCAGGCCCGACTTGTCGATGCCGCGCAGGAACTGCTTGGGCATGATCTGGTCGGTGTCCAGGTTCTCGATGCGCAGCGCCGCGGCGCGGCCCTCGATCAGCACGGGCGTGGTCATGGCAGCGTCTCCAGTTGGCGGGCGTCGGTGATGCGGCCGGTCACCGCGGCGGCGGCGGCCATCGCCGGGCTCATCAGGTGCGTGATCGCGCCCCGGCCCTGGCGGCCCTCGAAGTTGCGGTTCGTGGTGGACGCGCAGCGCACGCCATCGGCCAGCACGTCGTCGTTCATCGCCAGGCACATCGAGCAGCCCGGGCGGCGCCACTCGAAGCCGGCCGCGGTGAACACCTGGTCCAGGCCCTCGGCCTCGGCGGCGGCCTTCACCGCACCCGAGCCGGGCACCACCATCGCCCGCACGCCGTGTGCGACGCGGCGGCCGCGCACGATGCCCGCGGCGGCACGCAGGTCCTCGATGCGGCCGTTGGTGCAGGAGCCGATGAAGACATGCTGGACCGGCGTGCCGGCGATCGCCGCGCCCTCGCTCAGCCGGGTGTACTGCAGCGCCCGCTGCGCGCTGCTGCGCACCGGGCCGTCGGGCAGATCGGCCAGCGCCGGCACCCGGCCGTCGATGGCCAGCACCTGGTCGGGGCTGGTGCCCCAGGTGACCTGGGGCGCGATGCTGGCGGCGTCGAAGCGGTGTTCGATGTCGAAGCGGGCGCCGGCGTCCGAATGCAGGTCGCGCCAGGCCGCCAGCGCGGCCTCGCGGTGCGTGGTCGCCAGGTCCGGTGCGCGCGCCATCACGTAGTCGATGGCAGTCTGGTCCGGTGCGATCAGGGCGCCGCGCGAGCCGGCTTCCACCGTCATGTTGCACAGCGTGAAGCGGGCCTCGATCGACAGCGCGTCGATGGCCGGCCCGCAGAACTCGACCACATGGCCGCGTGCCCCCTGGGCGCCGATGCGGCCGATGATGGCCAGCACCAGGTCCTTGGCGGTGACACCCGCGCCCAGCACGCCATCGACATGGATGCGCATGTCGCCGGCTGGGCGGTAGGCCAGGGTCTGCGTGGCCAGCACGTGCTCGACCTCGGTGGTGCCGATGCCGAAGCCCAGCGCACCCAGCGCGCCGTAGGTGGTGGTGTGGCTGTCGCCGCAGATCACCACCATGCCGGGGCGGATCATGCCGTGCTCGGGCGCGACCACATGCTCGATGCCCTGCAGCGCGTCGTTGGTGTCGAACAGCGGGATGCCGAAGCGCCCGCAGTTGCGTTGCAGGTTGCTGGCCTGCAGCGCCGACGGCGCATCGGCAATCACCCGGACCTTCACCGGATGGGTGGGGATGATGTGGCTGACCACGGCCACGTTCTGGCCCGGCATCGCCACACCGCGCTGCTGCTCGTCCAGGCCCGCGAATGCCTGCGGGCTGGTGTACTCGTTCATCAGGTGCAGGTCGCAGAACAGCAGCAGGGTGTCGTCGTCGAGCTGCGCGACGGTGTGGGCGTCGACGAGCTTGCGGTAGAGGGTGCGAGCTTGGGTGGGAGAGGTCATCGTGCGCTCACTCGGCGGTGATGCCGCGCTCCTTGATCAGCCTGGCCCACTTCGGCATCTCGGCCTGCAGCCGGGCCGTCGCCTCGGCGGGCGTCGACGGGATCGGGTCGAAGCCTTCCCGGGCCATGCGCTCCCTGACCGCGGCGGTCTGCAGCACGGTGGCCAGCGTGGCGTTGAGCCGGTCGATCACCGGCCTGGGCGTGGCGGCCGGGGCGAAGACCATGAACCAGGTTTCGAAGCCGTAGCCCGGGACGCCGGCCTCGGCGAGCGTGGGCACATTGGGCAGCAGCGGCGAGCGCCTGGCGCCGGTCACGCCCAGTGCCCGCAGCTTGCCGGCCTGCACATGGCCCTGCGCGGCCGACAGCACCGGGAACGACATGTCGACCTGGCCGGCGATGGTGTCGGTCAGCGCCGGGCCGCCGCCGCGGTAGGGGATGTGGACGATGGCCAGGTTGGCCATCGCCTTGAACAGCTCGGCCGACATGTGGAAGGTGCTGCCGCCGCCGGCCGAGCCGTAGGTCAGCTTGCCGGGCTTGCTGCGGGCCAGGGCCAGCAATTCCTTCAGGTCCTTGGCCGGCAGGGCGTTGTTGACCACCAGCACATGCTGCGAGGCGGCGACCATGCCGATCGGCGCCAGGTCCTTCAGCGTGTCGTAGGGCATCTTGGCCGTCAGCGACGGGTTGATCGCCAGCGACACCGTCTGCAGGCCGATGGTGTAGCCGTCGGCCGGCGACTTGGCCACGCTGTCGACACCCAGGTTGCCACCCGCGCCGGCCTTGTTCTCGATGAACACCGACTTGCCCAGCGCCTTGCCCCATTCGTCGGCGATCAGGCGCGCCACGATGTCGGCGCTGCCGCCCGGCGCATAGGGCACGACCAGCTTCACCGGGCGGTCCGGCCAGGTCTGGGCCAGGCCGGCGGACGAGGCCGCCGCCAGGGCGAGTGAAAGCACGAGGGCGCGGCGTCGCATGGGGGTCTCCAACGGGTTTGTTGCTGTGGTCCGGCATCGTAGGCGTGAACGTCGATCGCATAATTTCGACCTTGGAAGTTCTTTCGGTCGATGGATTCATCAATGGACGGCTTCTCCGATCTCGCCTTCTTCTCTCTGCTGGTCAAGCAGGGCAGCCTGGCGGCCACGGCCCAGCAGCTGGGCGTGACACCGCCGGCGGTGAGCAAGCGGCTGGCGGCCATCGAGCGCCGGCTGGGCGTGCGGCTGCTGCAGCGCACGACGCGGCGCATCAGCCTGACGCCCGAGGGCGAGACCTACCTGGTCGACGGCGCCCGGGTGCTGGACGAACTGCAGGCGCTGGAGCGCAAGGTGGCCGGCAGCCGAGCCCTGCCCCAGGGCTTGCTGCGGGTCTGCGCCACGCTGGGGTTCGGGCGCCACCATGTGGCGCCGGCGCTGTCGGCCTTTGCCCGCAGCTTTCCGCAGGTCGAGGTGCAGCTGCAGCTGACCGACCGGCCGGTGAACCTGGTCGAGCAGGGCTTCGACCTGCAGCTGCGCTTCGGTGAACTGCCCGACGCCCGCCTGACCGCCCGGCTCCTGGCCCGCAACCAGCGGGTGCTGTGCGCTGCACCCGCCTACCTGCTGCGTGCGGGCACGCCGGCGGCGCCGCGTGACCTGGCCCAGCATGCGTGCCTGTTCATCCGCGAGAACGACGAGACCTTCGGCAGCTGGCACCTGCGCCAGGGCGGCCGGACCGAGACGGTGAAGGTGCGCGGCCCGCTCGCGTCGAATGACGGCGAATGTGTGCTGGGCTGGGCGCTGGACAGCCACGGCATCCTGATGCGGTCGATCTGGGAAGCGGCACCGATGCTGCGCGCAGGGCGACTGGTGCGCGTGCTGCCGGACTGGAACCTGCCGCCGGCCGACATCTACGCCGTCTTTCCCACGCGCAGCCACCTGTCGGCCAAGACGCGGGCCCTGGTCGACCATCTGGTGGCGAGCTTCGAGTCGCACCGCCGCAGCGACGACGGTGGCTGGTAGCCGGCGCCGCAGCCGTGCCGGGCGATCACCGGCGCGACGGGGCGCCCCGGTGATGCGTGCTACAAGCCCGGCTTCCCTGATCGAAGCATGCAGATGAACCCTTGGCAGCGCCGGCAGGCGCCCCTGAAGTTGTGAGCCCAACGTCGGACACCGGGCCCGACGCCCCTGGCGACGGCCTGCCGCAGCCGCAGCGCCTGCTGGCGATGTGCACGGTGATCCTGGCCATCGGTGTCAGCGTGCTCGACGCGACCATGCTCAACCTGGCCCTGCCCGGCATCGTGCGTGAACTGCGCATCGCCGAGGCCGACGGCGTCTGGCTGGTCAACGCCTACCAGCTGGCGATCCTGGTGCTGCTGCTGCCGCTGGCCCTGCTGGGTGATCTGATCGGCTACCGGCGGGTTTACCTGGGCGGCACGGTGGTGTTCATGCTGGCGTCGGTGGCCTGCCTGCTGGCGGGCCGCGCGGGCCAGCTGGCGGCGGCGCGGGCGCTGCAGGGGGCGGGTGCGGCCGGTCTGTTCGCGGTCAACGCGGCCCTGGTGCGGCTGATCTACCCGGCGCGGCTGCTGGGGCGCGGCATCGCGCTGAACTCGGCCGTGGTCGCGGTGTCGTCGGTGGCCGGGCCGGCGCTGGCGGCGGCCATCCTGTCGGTGCTGCACTGGCACTGGCTGTTCGCCTTCAACATTCCCATCGCCCTGCTGCTGCTGGGGCTGGGCTGGCACAGCCTGCCGGGCAATGCCAGCGCGCCGCCGGCGGGATTGCGCTTCCCTTGGCTGGACGCGGTGCTGAACGGGGCGATGTTCCTGCTGCTGTTCATCGGCGCGCAGCGCTTCGTGCCGCACAAGCTGCTGCCGGCCGCGCCCGGCCTGGCGGCGGCCCTGGTGGCGGCCGGCGCCCTGGTGGGCCTGGCCTATGTGCGCCGGCAGCTGGCGCAGGTGCGCCGTGGCGGTGTGCCGCTGCTGCCGGTGGACCTGTTGGCCATCCCCGTGTTCCGGCTGTCGATGGCGACCTCGGTGGCGGCCTTTGCGGCGCAGACGGTGGCCTCGGTGGCCCTGCCCTTCCTGCTGCTGGAGGGCCTGGGCCGCACGCCCGCCGAGGCCGGCTGGGTGCTGGTGGGCTGGCCGGTGGGCACGGTGCTGGCCGCGCCCGTGGCGGCACGGCTGATCGGCCTCCAGCCCAGCGGCCTGCTGGGTGGCATCGGCCTGGGCCTGCTGGCCAGTGGCCTGGCCTTGCTGGCGCTGCTGCCGGCGCAGCCCACGGCGCTGGCGATGTTCGGGCGGCTGATGCTCTGCGGCATCGGCTTCGGCCTGTTCCAGTCGCCCAACAACCACACCATCGTCACCGCGGCGCCGGCGCACCGCTCCGGCGGCGCGGCCGGCATGCTGGGCACGGCGCGGCTGACCGGCCAGAGCCTGGGCGCCCTGGTGGCCGGTGCGCTGTACGGCCTGTGGTCGGCCACACCGGCCCAGGTGCCGATGCTGGCGCTGGGCGTGGCCGCCGGCCTGGCGATCGCCGGGGCCGGCGCCAGCCTGCTGCGGGTGCGCGAGCAGCGGCCGGGGTGAGGCTGCTCAGCCAGGCACCCGCTCCAACCGCCGCCGGCTGGTGAAGCGCCGCGCCTCGCCGGTCAACGGATCGGTGAACGCCAGCTCCCGCGCCAGCAGCTGCAGCGGGTGGCTGAAGTCGGGCAGTTCGCCGGGCGGCGTGTCCGGCAGCAGCACGGGGTAGATGCGGTCGCCGCAGATCGGGATGCCCAGCGTGCTCAGCTGGATGCGCAGCTGGTGCTTGCGGCCGGTCACCGGCGTCAGGCGGTAGTGGGCCAGGTGGTCGTCCGGCGCCGGCAGGCGGCTGATCAGCTCGACCAGCGTCTGCGCATTCGGCTCGCCCTCGACCACGGCCATCTGCATGAAGGCATCGCCCGGTCGCTCCTGCAGCCGGTGGCGGGCGACCAGCGGCAGGGCCAGGTCGGCGCGCCAGGGCGCCACCGCTTCGTAGACCTTGTGCACCCGCCGGCCGGCCAGCAGCGACTGGTAGGCATGGCGCGTGGCCGGCTGCACGGTGAAGGCCAGCACGCCGGCGGTCTCGCGGTCCAGCCGGTGCATCGGCGCCAGGGTGGTGATGCCGGTCTGCAGGCGCAGCTTCACCAGCGCAGTTTCGTGCAGATGCCGGCCGCCGGGCGTCACCGGCAGAAAATGCGGCTTGTCGACGACGACCAGCAGCTCGTCCTGGTGCAGCACGGTCAGTTCGCCCGGCACCGGCGGCTCGGGCGGCGGGTCGCGCCAGTACCAGAACAGGTCGCCTGGGGCGACCGGCTGGTCGGCGGTGGCGGGATGGCCTTGCAGGTCGCGCACATCGCCTCGGGCCAGGCGCTGGTGCCAGTCGGCCACCTGCGGAAAGCGTTCGGCGAGGAAGGCGTCGAGCCGCGCAAAGCGGCGGTGCACGCCGACGCGGCTGGCGGCCACGCCGTCACGCAGCGGCAAGGTGATGGGCGTGGCGGGGTCGG
>Ga0116181_1001222_pt1 | contig 22491 bp, 20 predicted proteins | sample AD_UKC075_MetaG_FD_89752 | JGI IMG/M metagenome (GOLD analysis project Ga0116181, IMG submission 89752) | Active sludge microbial communities of municipal wastewater-treating anaerobic digesters from USA - AD_UKC075_MetaG | ecosystem: Engineered > Bioreactor > Anaerobic > Digestate | place: USA... | reverse complement strand
GCATCTACTCTGAACCTATCTGAACCCGACCATGCGGTCAGTATCACACTCACTCGCTCAGATTGTGCCCCAACCTATCTCCGTAATGTCATGACGTTCTTTGTAGATGGTACCACCCCGTTTTTTATGATTAAAAGCGTGGGGGACTATTATAAGAAGTATATCCCGGAGGAAGCAGCCAAAACTATCGATATACCGGGTCAGGATCCCGAGGGGTGGCGGGAGATATCTGAACTTCGAAGGCCCGGGCAGTTTAAGGGAACGGATATCGAATTGCTTTGCGAATACATCCGGTATACCTTCAACTGCTGTATTGGACGGCGACAGGAACCAATTGTTCTTTAATTCGGAGAAGGGGCATGAATAGCCTCTAAAGCAATTTTGTTGCCCCTAAACCCGGTTAATCTCCCTTTTTTACCCACGGATGTTACCTGATTTATCGACTCTCTCAGGCAGAAAACAGTGCCACACAATTCAGTATCCATCATCGAGGTCTCGTCCAGCGTCTCTTTTGACACCATTGTTCTGCCTCAGGACCCCGATACTACTTTGTTATAATCGGTCTGAGTCAGCCTCTGGAAGATTGCCATCATTTACGTAAGTTGGTCTACCCATAGAGATTCTTAAAAATCCGCCTATATGCCGCTCAAAATGAGATGCTTGAGCGCCTCAAAGTTGTTGTAATTCTTGAACTCGACGGTCTTGGTGCTGGGCTTGTACTCAAGGCGAGTTGAAGGCAAAAAAATTCAATGACGCCGGATGGCCTGCAGGGTTACTTGCCTATACTTACCCCCCGAAGAAAGTAACATCGATCGACCACAATATAAACAAGATGATGAACACGACCAGCGCGGCTAACGCCATTCTGCCCTCGTACTCTTCTTTTGTCATATGTGAGGGTCTGGGAAAAATTCGCGTCAACGAAAGTCACCTCCACAACCAGAACCGGTAGAGTACCGGGTTGGCTGTAAACAACGCGACGAAAAAGAGTCGTTTATGCTATCATGCTGGGAATTTCTCAACATGTTACATTCTTCACCTACAGCGTATGCTGTTCGTTCGCCCATACATCCAGCTGCGGTGAGAGTCTGGATCGGGGGCATGCGAGTTCTGTACACGTGGAGGAATAGAAGGAGGAGATATATTGCTGTTTCTACCGACACGCAAGGGGCGGGGAGTTTGAGGCCCGGGGAAGCAGCACCAAGACCGTCGTCACCCCGGACTCGCCTGCCGGGCCAGTTCCATGAACGCCCCCCGGCAAAAGACCTTCCATCCCTGGACCCGGCTGCAGGTCCCCCACCGGCCATGGCCGGTGTGACAGGCGTTCGCCTGTGCCAGAAGAGGGCACACCCTTATCCCGCCCGACAGTTCCGCCAGGCCCCCGCCGGCGGGGGTATGAAAGCAAACCCTTTTATTCCTGTGAACGAATGACTCTCTGATGCCCGATCAGACCCTGGAGCCAGACCGCGCAGGTTCCGGAGAGATCGAACCCTTATTCGTATCTCTTCATCCGGCGAATAATTTTATGCACTATTCTCAATAAAATTGAATTTGAACCAGCAGGAGTATCGACAACGTGAGTCAGCCCCACCCCGTTCCATCCGAACTGCTTTTAAAATCAGCCATTCTCGATGCGTTCATCAAGGGTGTACTCCTGATCGACCACGAAAGGCGGGCGGCATGGATCAACCGCCCGTTCGAGCGCCTGCTCGGCGTCGACCACTGGCTGACAGGGGATGAGGTGGCGGTTGTGGAGGGGGTTGTGCGGTGCAGGGGTCGATGCCCTGGAGATCCGGCGCAGGAGTGCCGTGAGATTTCATCGAGAGTAAGGATGTGATGGCATTCCGCTCTCAGCAATCATCAACGGTGAACGGGTTATCGCCCCCGATCTGTCTGATAGCGAATGGAGCGAACTCAAGGTTCAGCATAGAAAAGGCCTCACTATAACAATGCCCTGCTGCGGGACGAGCGGGCATGCCAGAATATCGAAGTGCGGCCTCAAGCACTTCTATCATGCTCACAGATCTGACGAGTGTGGAGGAGAGCCGGAATCGCTCGACCACTTAAGACTCAAGAACCAGATTTACCAGATCTGCAGAGCAGAAGGATGGGATGCTCAACCCGAATATCAGTCGCCGGCTGGCGACTGGCGGGCAGATGTCTACGCAACGAGGGAAGAACGGAGCGTGGTGTTTGAGATCCAGCTCAGTAAGATCAGCCAGGAGGAACTTCAGGAACGGGAGGAGAAGTACGCCCGGGATGGAGTCGAGTCCTACTGGCTCTTGAGGAACTACCTGGATCTTCAGCCCTATTATGAAACGTGGGGGGACCATGAGACCCCTTTGAACTTTCAGAACATCGATAGAAGCGACCTGCGTTTAACCCACGAAAGGCTTTACTACGTTCGAAAAGGTATCCGTACTATCGGCATCAACTCCGACAACAAGACGCTATGTACAACAAAAAACCCGTCGACAGGATTGAGGGAATGGGTCAGGTATGTGCTGAACGGGGAGTACTCGCATTATCTCGCTGATGTTAAGGCGCAACACCAGAGATGTGCCAGATTAAGAGACTCTGTGTTACCCGTCCTGGACGATCTCACCGAGTTGAAGGACAAATACTACTATTATCGACGTGACCTGAAGAGACTCTACGCAGTGTTTAAAAACAATACCTGGGACGATCCCACGACTCTAGGAGAAGAGATCAACTCAATGTACGCATCATTCAAAAGATTCAAGGGTGCTCTCTGGAAGATCTACTCTCCAAAAAACGGGTTCGTATGGAAAACTTATCCCCATTCTAACTCTAAATATCGGGAACTCGACCTCGTCTCAGAGAATCAGATATCCTCAATCCGCGAGCAGGTGAGGGACCTTAAGGAACTCGAAGCAAGGTTTTCGTCGATATTCAACGACCTGGATCACTATCTCGAACATAATGGCAGAAAGAACCAGACCGTGGTGCGCACAATCGAGAGAGGAACGCTCCATAAACCGGACGATAGAGAGCAAGTGATCCATAAGCCGGACAATAGAAAACAAGAACAAGTGATCCACAACCCAAACGATAGAAAGCGAGAACAAGAAGAGAAGGTGTATTTCGAATTTGTGAAAGTGCTGCCCACGCCCGACCTCGTATCGCAACGTGAGCGGAAATACATCAATCCATACGGATGTACGTGGCCTATCAATAAGGACGATGCAATAGAGTTTGAGCAAAAAGGCTACGGTAAAATTGTAAACCGAGCCACACCTTAAGATCTTCTTCAACGTATCACCCGCCACCGCGAGTTCTGGGTAGGTAGTGCAGTTCACGGCCTGCCTGAGGAAAATCCACGGGTCTGGACCCTCAACCGGCAGACCACACTCCCTCCGGTCAGCGAGGGTCGCGCCTCCGGCGCTGCACTCCGTGCCCCCTCGCCGCCTTCCAGTCGTGGCGTCTGCCTGATCTCTTCTTCCTGTATGGGACCTTAGACGACCATGACCGGCTCGGAACTCGCCGGTCATCGTCTGCTAGAAAGTGCTCGTCGCGGCGTGCTGCGCACCGCGCTCCTCGCACGGAGGGGTGGCGCAAGGCCACCCCTCAAACGACCCCCACCGCCCGGCGCTTCGCGCCTCCTCATTCGCACCTGCGGTGCTCAAACTCCGTTCCTGATGGAACGTCGTTCCGCCCCCTCGGGGGGCGGGCAGTCCGTGGTGATAGGGCCCGGCCGGAGGGATAGGCAAGTATCCCTCCGGCCTGTTCGTGGGGATCTATGGTCTCCTCCATTACAGAGCAAACGTGGAGATAGCCGTCACGCCGTGAGGCCCTGCTGAGTGGGGCGAGGGCATCCGGGATACCGGGCATCAATGAAAAGAGGGCGATGCTCCGAAGCGCACCCGATCAAGGGCGCTCGCCCGCCTGGCGGGACCCGACCGCCCCTTACTCCTCCTTGACCGGCTCAAGGAGAAGAACCTTCACCTTCTTCCCCACCCACTCGGCCGGCAGGTAGACGTGAGCGCTGTTTCCGTGCTTTGTCACCTTTTTATCGGCCATCCCATACGCATTGATCCGGATCTCGAAAACTTCGCTACTCATTACTATCACATACGGTGCCCATACGGATAATGCTATTGTATGTGTGATGTATGTGTATTACACATACATTTAAATACTCAGCCATCCTATACTATAATAGTGAGCCGAGAAGCGCTCACTGGAGGAATCGAGAGATGACATTCAAGAAAATCGGCAGGCTGGCTCTCTCCGACGGCCGGCTCCGGGTGGAGATCGACACGGTCGGATCGTTCCACTTCGACAACAACTGCCTGGTCGGCGAGGACGGCCAGCGGCACGGCTACGCGATGCCGAGCACGACGGGAAAAGCCGTGAACCTGCACCTGACCGAAGGAGCGCTCTGCACGGTGATCAAGTCACAACTCCTGCAGGTCATCAACGGGAGTATCGGAAAAGCAGCAGTGTTCGAGGTGGCGTAAATGTCCTGGTCCGACGCTAGCGCCACCACGAGCCCCTGCACAGACATGATCGGCGGGCAGCCCCTTAACCCTTCCGGGCGCCCCCTCTCTTTTACCGACGCGATCCCCTACCGCGACCTGCTGAAGATGGCGGAGTACGACGAGCAGGCTGCAGAACTCGATGGGTTCCGGGACCGGCTCTCAAGGCTGGCGGCCGAGGAGTGCCGGCAGAAGGCCGAGCAGATCCGGGAGCATTACCGGGACCGGGTCGCGGAGTACGGCCTCGCGTTCTGCGTGCAGCAGGCCGCGGAGGAGGACGGGCGCTACGGCAACGGGAGGTTCTTCTGATGCCGTCCTTTACCCTCCCTGTTTTTCGGCACAGCGATGATGAGCAAGACGAGCAGGGCGCCCTGGACCTCGCCGTCCTCGCGTCGCCCTACGAGACCGGCCCGCGGGCCGTACTGGTCCCCCGCCGGAGGGGAGACGAATGATAACGACCACCTGCGACAGGTGCGGCGCCGTCATCGGGGAAGAGCACTGCCGGACGCACCGGGAGCGGGAGACCTTCTGGGGAGCGCCCTGCTCCTACACGGTGATCACTGCCTACGTCTGCCCGGCGTGCGGCTACGAGTGGGGGGCCTGAGGCATGGTATCGGTCTATGAGGTGGTCCGGGACCGGATCCTCTCCTCCCTTGAGGCCGGCACCGTCCCCTGGCGGCAGACCTGGCAGAGCCTCTCCCCGATGAACATCGCCACCGGTAAACCCTACCGGGGGATCAACCGCCTCCTCCTCTCCGGCCACACCTGGTGGGGCACCTACAACCAGATCCGGCGGGCGGGCGGCCACGTCCGGCGTGGGGAGAAGGCGAGCGGCATGGTGGTCTTCTGGTCCTCCTACGACACGGAGAAGATCACAAATGAGAACGGCGAGCAGGTGACGGTGGCGCTCCAGCGCGACCGGCCGCTGGTCCGCTACTACAAGGTCTTCAACCTCTCGCAGTGCGAGGGCATCGAGGTCGAGCAGGCGGGCGAGGTCCGGCCGGTCGCCACCTGCGAGGACCTCATCGCCCGCAACCGGCCCCGGGTCGGCCCGGGCGAGCCGGCCTACTACCCGGCCGGCGACCGGATCGCCATGCCGGCACCGGACCGGTTCGCCTCCCCGGAGGCCTACTACGCGGCCTTTTTTCACGAGTTGACCCACTGGACCGGGCACGCCTCCCGCCTCGCCCGGCCGGGGATCACCGAGCCGGTTCGGGAACGGAGTGAAGAAAATCTGAGGATTTTCTGGCGCGAGCGGTACAGCCGGGAGGAGTTGACGGTTGAGATGGGCGCCGCCAGCCCCTCCGCTCCGCGTTGAGGCTCGTGCCCTTCTGTCATAACGTCCACAATTCCTTTGCGCCATAAGTCAGTCATGTTCTAAAAACGAAAACTATTTAGTCAATTTTTTCGAATGGTTCCATGTGAGGGAAATGAGCGATGGCTACGCAGTCCAAGTCGACTGGGTAAGAAATAAACATCTAGTTCAGGAGATTGAAGCAAATCTGCAGGACATAAAAGAATGTTTTGACAACCTTGAACATCTCACCACCCTTGTAAATCGACAGCAAAAACTCGCTATCCCGGATGACTTTGAGCCATTTATTCAGAAATATTTTGAGATCCCTGAAGAAAAGCGTGAAATTTATCTTACCTGCTTTAGCGGTGAGGAGCAGGAAAAAATTCGGGAATACGTGGCCCTCAAAGAGAACGAGTTGACGCTACCCTCTTTTGAAGAGGAAGTCGACAAGACAGCAGAATTCATTAACATATTGATGCACCGATGCAAAGAACTACAAAAATGCCTTCCCTCTATTCAACAAAAGACAAATAAACCCCGTTCAAAAACCTCTCCCTCTATAGCAGGACACGAAGAGATGGCCTATGCAAAAATTGGGTCGTTTACTTTCAAAGGTCAGACATATCATGTTCGTAATTGGACTGAGTATCTATTGCAAATCTGTTCCTTCATGTACCAGAGACACCCGGAGAGATTCAGTCAGATAGCATCGCTAACAAGGCCACGGGGAGGTGTATTTTTCTCGAAGGATCCAGAAGCCTGCATTCGCGCGTTGCCTGTTTCAGATTCAGGGATATATGTGGAGGCAAACATGAGTGCGACAAAGATATACAAGCGCTCATTTGACATCATCCAGTTCTTTGGCTACGAAAGTGAAGATTTGGAAATTCAGTATCAGTGATGAGGCAAGATCTTCTGTGCTGTATCTGAAATCATTCAGTTTTTCTTTGTTGACTTGGGCCAGTTTGCAAAACCCTTTTTATCAATTGAAACGATAACCTCAGTTTTATGATGAAAGAGGCTGAGCAGATAGTCAGCCAACTGAACTGGCTTATCGATGAACTTCACTCATACGAGGAATCTGAATTAGCAGAAAAGAAGGCTCGTGTAAAAGCGGTATCCAAATCAATCGAAACATTGCAGAGGGGAAATCTACCCGTACCTGAAGACCTGATAAGAATGCGTGATGCGCTTTGGACTGAACTGGAAGAACTTGATCACCCGGAGAAAGTGCTTTCTTATCTGCGTGACGAGTTGCATGTCGTCCTGAAGAGGATTCCAAAGCCCGGGCGTAGCGGCGGTACTGAACAGCAGCGCGCATATAGCGGAAGAATTAGTAATGAAACCTCACGCTTTACACAGAGTGATCTTGAACCAATCTTGATTGATGTTTTACGCGACTTCGGGGGTTCAGCTTCAAAAAAGGCTGTTGAAGATGAAATAGAACGAAGGTTGCAGAATGAATTTTCTCCGGCAGATCTTGACAGGGTGAGTGAGGGGATTCCAAGATGGAAGAAGAACGTCGAGTGGGTTCGCTTCCACCTGGTTGAGAGAGGAGTCATGCAGAAGGATTCTCGCCGTGGTGTTTGGGCATTGGAGGAGTGATCTCCAATCAGAGCGCGGTCTCCGTCTACAGACTTTCGGTTTCCATCAGGCGTCTTTAGATCGAACCATGATCGATAATTACTCAATTTCTATGGAATGCACGAGATGATAAGTCATCCAGTGACCCTTCGTAGTCGGTACTTCGCGGGGAAGAGCCTCAGCTCTTCGTGTTCGAGCTGTGCAAGCAGTGCAGTACCCGGTATGACATCAATGCCATCGTCTTCCGAACGAAGAAGGATTACAGATCTATCGGGCTGTCTCTCAATCATTCCCCACACTTCAGCGGGCACCTCGACGCCTTTGCTAAGATTGCTGTCATTTTCCCACAGTCTCCCAATTACTTCACCATCCGGGGAGTGGATCTCCCAGTGGAACGGTCGCTCCGCCTTCTCGATCCAGGATCCGTTGGAACTCACGTATCGCCCGTTCGCAGGGTCACGATAATAATGGAATTTCTCTGCAAAAATTTCGTGAAGGCTGCTGCACCGACGCTGTGGCTGCTTATTATCGTCGGTTGAACGAGGAGGGAGTGTATGCATCGTTTCTTCGTCAGCATTCGATCCTTGGTGGCCATCTGGCTCGCTGCTACCAAGTATTAACTCCGTTTCAGAGCAGGTGTCGTCCAACGGCAGATCCTCTTGTTTGTCTACAGTTAAGCTTGTCTCTGCTTCTTTAGTAATGTGTACAATGCGTGCCTCCGGGTACGGAACCCGATCATTTTGGGATGATACAGGTGCCTGCTCTGTCGTGATAACCTCGCCCTCTGGGAGCAGGGTGAAGTTTGCCTTGCAGTACTCCGTGACAACCTCTGGATCGCGATCGTAGCAGTGGACTATTGCCTCGCCTACGGCTTGAATGGAGCAGACTTTCCTGATCTCGGACGGCACAACCTTCAGGATGAGTCCTGGAGACATATTACGGACGTATAGTATGTGATCATCCCAGAAGACCTGTGGTGTCTGTTCTCTTCCTGCCGGGCTTCCTTTGAGATAAGGCATCACCTCAAGTTTTGAAACAGTTCTCCAGACGGTTTCGGAGAGCCTGCTGCCAATTTCCCTGATTAAAGCCTCTTCTTCAGGATTCTCATGTCGAACATGCTCAAGGTGTCTTCCAAGTGTTACCATCCATTGCCTGGGTTTTTGGGGAACTTCACACTCTACAACACTGGACACCCTGAGCGAAATCGCTGATTGCAGGTCCTCCAGATCCCAATCCGAGATAAGGGCGTTGATATCACGATAGTCGATCATCCTTAAGTCTGCTGTAGCACCCCTGACGTGCGGGAACAAACTATCTACTCCACCGACGACGCTGCTTGCGAGATGATATGAAAACGCTGAAACTGGTTTCCAGACTGAATCAAGGCTCAACCAATGCTCGGTCTCTTTCCAGACCCTGAGTGGGGCTCGAGAGAGGATCATGCGGATGCGGTTCCGATCACCTGATTCCACGCGCACTCCTGACATCAGGGAATCTAACTGCTTGACCAGGATGTCAGTGGTTGGCTCGTGTTCGACACCAATACGACTCCAGAGCGAGAGATCTCTGAGTGCGGGGAGCACCCGAAAAATGCCTTCCATCGTGCCACTGGGGATAGTGCGGAACACCTCGTGAGGATACGCCCATACTCCTTCCTGCGTGTATATTAATCTGGACTCGTCGAACATTCTGCGGGATGTTATCAATTCAAGATGGCTACAATGCTTCAGCAGCCCGTCAAGTCGTTCATAGAGTTTGACCAATTCATACTCAGGTGGCTTCTCATGGCCAGAAAATCCCCTGATCCGATCAATAATCGCATCAGGATTTCCTGGGGTCTCCCTGACTCCAAGCGCAATTAAAAGATCGTGGAGTTCCTCCGTATCATATCTACGGTTGACAAATGGTTCGACACCCATCAGGGCCTCTGTTTTGGCATTTCTCAACAAGAGTTCATTCGGCTCATGGGGAATACCGTCGGTATCGTAGATGCATTTTGTATTTGCGAATCGCTTCACCCAAGATGCAGGAAGAACTCCGCACGAAAGGATATGATCTTTACTATATCCCTGCTGATAGCATGTTGCCTGTAGTTGGTTTTTCCATGAGCGACCGGGGTCCGATGCAATTAGTTCAAACACCCGGATCCAGATTAGTGATTTCTTATCCTCATGAAGCTCTGCACAATGTCGTTCGATATGTGCTACGATATCTGGATGTACATCATAATCTGTAAAGAGAAATCGTTCTTGCCGGATCGGATATTCAACCGGTACCCTGCCACCACGGACTTGTAGCACTTTAAGAAGTTCTTTTTTACTATAGATACTCTTGGCCTGCTCTTCAATACCAACAAACAATTTTAACCCGCTTTTCGTCGACTCTGTCCATTTTATCCATTGTCTCCGTTTACCAGGATCCAGACCCGCCAAGTAGTCGTCGTGGAGGAGGTGTGCCATTCTATAGTTCTCCGGAAGAATCTCCTCTAAATCACACTGGGCGTCAAGAGCAAGATCATCAGTAACAGGATGAAATCCCCCGTCGCAGGTGACATAGAGAAAACCTTTCGGTATATCGGCATCGAGAAAACCAGCAATATGTGCAAAGCGGATGAGTTTTTCAGTATCGTATTTCGGAGATAATTGGGAGTAGGCCTGTTCAACCAGAACCTTTGCTGTTGAGTCTTTCTCCAGTTTTGTCCTCGAAAGAATTTCGTATACGATCTGGTGCTCCTTTGACTCCGGATCTTTCAGCCGCTCCACAGCGATACGGAGAAACGATCGGTCAAAAAAGTGCAGATATGCTGACAGGAATCCAGTGTCAGCGGCAGAGAGACCAAGAATCAGATCCCCGGCCCGGACGATTGTTTCTGCAGGGAAAAGTCTTGCTGAGCCTTCAACAGGCAGGATATTCAGAGATCCGAAGGGGTACCACCGATATGGCAGGTACTCAACCACGTAGGTCCAGAGCAGGAGTATCTGATCGTAATCTACCGGCCGGGGAACTATATGTGTCTTAAACCATTCCACGATCACCTTATTGTTATGCACGACGATGCAACCCCACCGCTCAAGACGCTTGCGAAAATCTGGCAGAACCGTCTGTGATAATATCGCGTCGTATTCGCTCCCGGCGAAGGCCGCAATATCTTCTGGATTCCAGATGTCGTAAAACACATAAGGGGGAACAAAGCACCGCTCAACAAGTGATCCGTTTGACGTGAGGAGAATCGGGTGTCCCTCAAGGTATTTTGAGATGACCGAGCAGATGCAGAAATCACTTTCATCTGATTTTTCCGGATGTGAAGGAAGAAGCTGGTATGCCTCCGCACGCTTGGACTGATCGCACTCCTCCCGCGCGAGCCACTCCCCCATGCTTTTTGCTGCAAGCTGTCCGGCCCGCTCCAGGAGCCAGCGGTTCGTGGGGGAGATCGATGGCTCTTTGATTCCCCGCCTTGCCGGATCCTGAACGAAGGGGGCATTTATGGAAAACGGCATTCCGGTCTGCCTGTCGGTTGGGAGAACGACATACAGGCGTTGAGGGCCGGATACGCCAACCACGATCTCAATACTGCATGGAGGAAGGGAAAAATCCGGATCAACTGTCATTCGCTCCTGTCGTATCTCTTCGAGAGCCTCAGGCGGAAACTCTTCCAGAGGCGAAACGATCCGAAGGATCTCCTGTTCGCCTTCACCAACCAGCCGTATCTGCTCCGACCCCTCGACAGGCCCTTCCCCAATGACTGTGCGCGTAATTTCTTTATCGCAAACGGTCAAACTGCGAATACTCTGGAAGAAGAGGAGAGAGAGTGTGCTGTTTGCCCACTCGTCCAGCGACTTTTGGATACCTGTGATAACCTGTGCCTTGTTTAATCGCACAGATATGCGGGTTCGCTGAGTGATCGGAGCATCCTCCACCCATACTGGTTCGGTGAACCGACGTTTGGAAAACCGGACTGACAGTGTGGGCGTGACGAGCTCAACGGTATCTCCGAGACTGAATGTCGATTTAAACCCGATCCCCCGAAACCCTATCGTATGAAGATGGCGCTTATTCGAGAATCCAAACCGGCATAATGACGCGAACTGTTCCTCGATGAAATCCTCTCCATCATGCTCGAATATAAACACACCATCTTCAATCCAGGCATTTGCTGAACGAGCGCCGGCATCGTCAGCGTTCTGGAGTAGTTCTGAAAGAACGTGACGCGGGCTCTGGATCTGACGAAACAACTGCCACCATGGGCCGGCAAGTTCCTCGTCTGCCTCCAGTTGATCCCAGCGCTGAGCTGCCTTTGCCCGTATTTCCTCAAAGTAGTCTGGAATGAGTCTCTGATCCATCACAAATCACCACGGATCCTGGGCTTTTGCGAGGAGTTCGTCGAGCCTGTAGTTGATACTGGTGACGCCAAAATCCGGTTCGCGGGAGAACGGCCTGGTCACGTATTTTGTCGTGACGGTATCTTCGTCAATGAGCACAAGAGCGAGGACAAAATCATCCGGTTTGTTGAAGGCAGTGAGGATCTCATTTTTGGTCACCGTGACCGTTGGCGCACCAGTTATTCTGCCCTTCACCTCGATAAACCGAAGTTTTCCGGTATCGGGAATTGAAGATTCGATATCGTAGCCGTAATTCTCGACATGGACATCCCGTGGCAAGTACCCCAGTCTACGTTCTGTTTCCATCACCGCCTGCATCGCTATATGCTCTATACGGGACCGCTCTACCGCAGACGTGCAATACGCCGCGACTTTACCCTGTGTTCTGGCAAAATATCCGGCTGGCACAATCAGGGCGCCACCCACAATATGGGGTGGTAGGGGTGAGAGGTCTCGCTCTTTATCCAGATCCTTCATGCGCTGCTCAAGGCGTGAAGAGAGTTCGTCAGCACGACGTCGGGCCATCTCCGAGTTCAGTCTGGCACCCATCTTTCCTGCCAGTTCGGCCTCTTCTAGGCAGGCTTTCTGATACTCCCAGTAATCGATCTCTTTTGTGAGCCGTGCTCTGACTTCACGTCGGGTCTTCTCCACAAGTGCTTCACGATGGGTTCGCACCTCCTCGAAGTGAGCAGGAACCAGCCGAGAAACAGCAAATCCCATAATGTCATCCTCAGTATCGCCAAGCATGGATGATGCAGCCATGGCAGTATCCAGAATAGCGGCCTCCTCCTGGGTCGGTGGACGATAATCGAGGTGAGGTGCATATCCCGCATTGATGAAATTGCCTGTGGAGTCTGCTTCAATGAACTGCAGGCGGCGCGAAACAATCCTGGCCTTCCCGTTTCTGTCGATATAACCATCTTGTATAGAGTGTTCAAGTATGGCGATAATCCTCGGCTCATCTGAGTGGTCGGTCTCATCGACAAGAATTGTGCCCTGTCGGAGAAGGTTGCGATTCTGGTTCAGCACAATATCAATGACCGTATCCAGCAGGGGGTGTCCCGGGCTGATAAATTCGGCCTTTGGTTTTCCCGGGACATGGATGAGTTCCTTTTCAAAGGTGATTCGTTCGTATTTTGGTAGTATCGGTGCTCGGGTGCCGATCACCCTGTCTCTCACCCGAATCGCTGAAGGTACATGGAGAACTTCATGTCGCCCGGTCTCCCTGTTTTTGATTGTTCCACCAAGATGCTGGAATGCGGCGAGGAAGAAACTCTCGATATAATGGGGCTGGAGGCGCCGAGCATCTGCTCGCTCCATTGCCTCCCTGATACGCTGCACTTTCGTCGTATCCATCGAATCGTGGACAAGAGCACGCTCCTCAAGGAGACGTGCGAGTTTTTCATGATCAAGGGCGGAATCTACTACCTGGTCCAGCCGTGCACGAACCTCTGGCCTATTTCCATCTCGAATCGCCTTGATCAATAGTTTCCGTAGAGGCTGATCGTCAAACGTCACCCGTCCGAGGACATCAAAGACATGCCCGCCAAGCGCCTCCCGTTCTGCATTCAGTTTTTCCAGCAGCCGATGATACACTTTACCTTCACGAGTCTCGCGGGCAACAAGATTCCAGAGATGGCAGACTTCAGTCTGCCCGATACGATGGATCCTCCCGAATCGCTGTTCGATCCTGTTTGGATTCCAGGGAAGATCGTAGTTCACCATCAGGTGAGCGCGTTGCAGGTTGATCCCCTCCCCTGCTGCATCCGTTGCAACGAGGACGGTTACATCTGGATCCTGTGTGAATGCCATTTCAGCATTCTTCCGCTGTTCACGCCCCATTCCCCCCTGGATCGTGATCACCGCTTCCGGGTGGCCAAGGAGCGATCGGATCCGGTTTTGAAGATAGAAGACAGTATCTCGGTGTTCGGAGAAGATGATTAGTTTCCTCCGGGCACCGTTTCGATCGAACATCTCTGGATTGTCTTGAAGCACTTGGGAAAGATCCTCCCATTTGCGGTCTGTTCCTGAATCGCGTACCTCCTTTGCTGCCTTTTCGAGCCTTTTTAAGATTTTAATCTCTTCTTTAAGTTCTTCAATTGTACGTGCGGCGCTGGCAAGGTCGACAACCTCATCTTCGAGTTTCTCAAGATCTTCATCAGGTAATTCCTCAAGATCGTCTTCATCCCAGGAGAAAAGTTTATCACTTCGAATCTGTGCACCCCGCTGCATGAGCTGCTCTTCTTCGATCCGGCGCTCTAACCGCTCTCTTCGCCGCTTCAGCGATTGGTAGATTGCCTCCGGAGAGGATGCGAGCCGCCGCTGGAGAATGGTCAGCGCAAACCCCACATTTGATTTGCGTTTATCATCGAGCTTATCTGCGCGGTTGAATTCTTCGCGGACATAGGATGTAACCGCTTCATATAGTGCGGCCTCTGGATCGGAGAGGGTGTAATTGACTGTGTGGGCGTATCGTTCCGGGAAGAGGGGTTTTCCATCGAATTTAACAAGTTCTTCCTTAACGAAACGACGCATCAGATCTGATACGTCAGCGGTGTGAACCCCATCTCTGAACCGTCCCTCAAACCGATCCCCATCGAGAAGAGCCATGAAAAGCTGGAAATCTGTCTCTTTTCCGTTGTGTGGTGTGGCTGTAAGAAGGAGAAAATGGCGGGTGAGTCCAGAGAGAAGCTGACCGAGTTTATGCCGTTTAGTATAGTGGATCTCATTACCAAAGAATGTGGCACTCATCTTGTGTGCTTCATCACAGATCACCAGATCCCAATCCGTTGCACGAAGTTTATCCTGGAGGTCCTCGCGTCTGCTCAGTTGATCCAGACGACAGATGGCAAGCGGATTCTCGCTAAACCAGTTTCCTGTGCGTGAGGCCTCAAGTTTATCACTGGTGAGGATTTCAAAGGGTATGTCGAACTTTTGATCCATTTCGTCCTGCCACTGGTCTACCAGGTTTCCAGGGCAGACAATCATACACCGCTGCACGTCACCACGGGCAACAAGTTCCTTGACCAGTAGACCTGCCATAATGGTCTTACCGGAACCGGGATCGTCGGCAAGAAGAAATCTGAGTGGCTGACGGGGGAGCATGGACTCGTAAACTGCGGTAATTTGGTGTGGAAGTGGTTCAACCAGGGATGTGTGGACGGCAAGGTGTGGATCGAAGAGGTGCGCCAACTGTATGCGCCGTGCCTCGGAGGCCAGTTTGAACAGGGCAGGATCGGCATCAAAGCTCCATGGATGTCCTGTTTCCGCGATGCTAAATGTTGGTTCATCGCTTCGATAGACAAGGCGGTTTGCGACAACCCCGGTGCTGTCTTTGTAGGTCAGCTCAACGGCTTCAGTGCCGAACCACCGGATGCTGACGACGGAAATGAGTGAATTGGAAGGAATCCCCTTTACAGTTGCCCCAGGTTTAAGATCTTCAAGTTTTCCCATGAAAATGGCCCCATCAAGCACAAAGATAATCTAAAGGTCTTTTAATATACGTTTGGTATTAGAGTCCTATTCGAGAGATTAAGCAAAAAGGTATCGAAATAACATCTCTTCTAGCAAGAGAGCATCCCAGAGTTTGATGCAGCGGGTTTCCTCTGTTGTCAGGAGCCTATGAGATTACTTTGACCATCAGTGCCTTTAGGACCTTCCTCGAATCTGAAATTAAATTTAGCCAAAAAATCAGTTGAAAACACGTCAGTTCAATGGCTGTCCACTTGCAGAGAGGGTCCACATTAGGACGTCGATGTTTGATTCTCTCCTCTTGCTGTTCTATGAGCAGATGCCGCCAGAGGAAGGCCATCACCTGCGCTGCTCATTTCGGAACATCGTCATAGTTCTTCCCTGAATATGGGACCGCCGGCATCCTCCCTCGCCCGGCACGGCCTCGCGGCGGGGCCGGCTGTTTCGCCCGCCGCTCGCATCGCCGGCTCAGGCCTGGGCATGCTCGCCGTTGTTTTATGAAAAAAAGTGCCAAGACCGATTGCCCTACCGACTCACTATTCACTTTTCAAAAAGAGGGACACTTAATACTCGCCGCCGTAGACCCCTGTCGCGATCTCATCCTCGATCGTGTCAGTCTCCTTTCTCGCGATCGTCTCCTCCCGCTGCTGCCGCAGCTCCCTGACAAGATCTCGTACGGCATAGGCATCGATGGCGTTGTATGAGGCCGCATCGTATTCCAGCGCTGCGATCCCCGCGAGCGCCTCCTCAATGTGGTCAAGGTCGCTGTACTGGCCGACTGCAATCCGGAATCGGCCAAGTATCGGTTCTGCGGTGCATCGAAAATCCCCCATGATCGCGTGGCCGAGGAGGATGTCGTCCACGGCGCGTCCCTTCGCCGGATCGACCACTATCTCGAGGACCGCTGGAACGATCTCATAGGTATCGATATCGCCCACCTTGAACCCGGCGATGATGGTTATCTGCATATCTAGCGCACTCCTGCCTGTGGTGCTTTAGCTTGCTGCAGTATCATCCTTCGGCCGGACGTTCACCGCCTTTGCAGCCCACTCGTTCTTCTTCCGGTTAAACGATGGAACAACGTCGAATACAACCAGACTCCGGTCCTCCGGTGCCCAGGTGAGCTCGTTCTTGAACCCGATGTATCCGTCAGCGTCCGGCGGGTTGATGAAGAAGTACTCACGGTCCGGGTGTCCGAGAAAGATCCTGCCAACTACCCCCTCTGCAAGCGGTTTTTCCCGCTCATCCTGCGCCGTGATGGAACTCGGCTCGGTTTTGCAGTTGCTCCAGTGGCGGCTGCACCGATAGGTGAGTTCCTCGACGGAGTCCTCGATCGAAGAGATGGCGTTCTCATCGAGGCGCTGTTGCAATTCTGGAGGGATGGACCACGACATCCGCATCCGCAGGGCTGTTGCCAGCGTATAGTGGTCGCGGGCCGCGTCCAGGCGACCGACCTGCTTGAAGATGTCGCCCATCTCCATGAAGTAGCCAACCATGAACTCCGGGCGCTGCCCTGCCTTCGCGGCCCGGGCCATCAGTGCCAGCGCCTCTTCCGGACGGCCGAGTTGGTGGACGACCTTTCCGTACTCGAAGAGGTGGTAGAAGTCCGGCCGGACCGTCCGGCAGAGTTCGTCAAACGTTTCTGCCGCCTTTTCGTACTCGCCGATGCCCGCATACGCCCTGGCGAGGTCGTATGCAAAGAATTTGTACTGGTTAGGGAACTTCTCGATCGCTTCACGGCAGAGGGGAAGAGCTTCTTGCGCGCGCCCGGTGCCGATGAGCCCCAGGTTCCGGTAGTGATACCAGCGGGCAAGGTAACTCCAGCCTTCTTTTCCGTCGGGGAGTTTCATCCCTGCCGGGCTGAGCAGCGACGGATCGACCCGTGAAGTCCATGCTGCCAGCGTATGCCAGTCTTTGGCACCATTTGCCGCTTTCATGATGGCGAAGGCGATATGGTTTACCGGCTGTGGGGGCGGGTTTCTGGAGAGGGCCTTCTCTCCGCAGGCATGGAGCACCGGGACAGATGCCCCGTTCTCTGCCATCCCCTTGACGTAGTCGGCGTATGCCCACGCGACCTCCAGGTTTACCCAGTTGTGATCGGGGTAACGCGCGGCGATCTCGTCGGCGAAGGTCATCGCCTCGTCGAGGCGGTGCAGTTTCCGGAGACAGTGCAGCAGGCCTGCAGCAGTAAATCCATCGTGATGCTGGCCGTCCCAGAGTTCACGATAGATCTCCAGGGCATCTTTGCACCTCCCGCTTTTCCTCAACTCGTTCGCTTCCCGTGAGCGGTCTTCAGGGGTGTCCATTTCAATCCCTCCTTATGTTCTGGATTTTCCCCGAGGCATAATTAAAGAATGCCATCTCCACATCGGCGTTCAGCCAGATCCCGCGCTCGCGAAGACCCGCATTGATGAGCGCCTCCGGATGCGGGCATGGTTGGCCTGCCGCATTGAGCTCTGCTGCTGCGTAGGTCAGGATAGCAGTCCACGTGCCGTATTCTTCCGGCCAGCCCTGTTGGCCGGAGAGGATCGCCCAGCGCCCATCGACGGGTGTTGCGGTCAGGTCGAGGAGGTGCAGGTGGGCGGTGTCCCCCGCACCGAAGACCCGGACAATCCGGGTGTCGATCGCTCCAAAAAGTTCCGGCGCTGCGAACCGCAGGAGCTTGCTGGTATAAGTGGGGCCAAACCCCCGGATCTGGCCGCCAAGTACACGGATAGCGTTCTCCGGGCTCTCCCGTACCCATCGGGCAACGTCTCCGTCCTCAAAGAGGGCGATCCGGATCGGCACAGGCGCCCGAATCCGCTCGATGCTCGGCAACCCGCCCCACCGCGCGATCGCTTTCAGGTGTTCCTCAGAGAGCGTCCCGGCTCTTGCAGCGTCGCCAACCTCACGCTCAAGCCGGCAGATCTCAGGGAATCCGTTCTGCCAGAGATCCCGCTTCCACGCATACGTGCGGTAGAGATCCGGGAAGTCGCAGGTCTCGATCAGGTCGCCGATACTGTCTTTCTTCGATGTGTTGAGATTCTGGTTGTTCATTTCTGGTTCCTCGTGTGAGCAGGGCTCCCCCGTCGCCCTGTCCCATTGTTGTATACGCACAGGGAAACAATTAAAAAATTCACGTGACTATTGTGAATATTGTGAAAACTTCTGATCCGATCCGGCCTGCCAGGGCCGATGGCCTGAACGAGCGGGTTCACCTGATCCCGCTCGGCCACGAGATCGACCGGGCCGTAAAGCCGTTTAATACATACCGGGCCGAGCGTGCGTACGTCATCGTGGTCCCGGACAACGCCGACCTGGATGAGCAGATGCTGGAGAAGCAGCGCCACTATACGAAGAGGGTCTGTGAGGGGCTGCTGGCGGCAGGTGTCCGCCCTGAGGTCGCCTACTGCAATATGTTTGACATCCTTGATGTGCTCCGGGTCGTCTCCTCCCTGATTGTGAGAGAGAAGCGGCAGGGGAACGATGTCCTCATCAACATGTCGGCCTGCGGCAGGATGACGTCGGTGGCCGTCACCATGGCGGCGATGGTGCATGGGGTTAGGGCGTACTATGTGCATGCGGACCGCTATGCAACGGGTGACGATGCCGCACTCGAGGCGGACCACGGTCTGAGTATCGTGGAGACCGGGCAGGTCGAACCGCTGTATAACTTCTCCATCATGATGCCGGACGCCGAGTGCCAGCTGCTGCTGTGCGAGCTCTACCGGCGGGGGGAGGGGATGACCAGCGAGGACCTCTTCGGCTTTTTCCACAAGCAAGGATTTGAAGGATATGACGAATTGCCGCCCGAAAAGAGAAACAAGTCTGGCGAATACAGCTCGGGCTCGAAGAACCGGGAACTTCTCAACAGGACGAACCGAAAATACCTGTACAAACTGGAGGCTGCAGGCTACATCACGCGCATCTGGAGCGGCAGGCGCTTTTCTGTTCACATCACCGATGCCGGGAGGTACATTGCCTGTGTGAGCGGTCTGCTTGAGGGTGACGCCACATAAACTGGAAGTAGATGGCTTACAACTCCCTCTATATCAGGTGTAGTGAACTGATGGGGGATTTGGAAGCGGTGATTGAGCAATAGGCACAGGCGGGCAATTATAAATTTTAGGAAAGGTTTAGACTTACTATTGTTGTTCCCGAGTTAATTCAAATACCCCTTCTAAACGGAGCGAGATGAATGGTTAGAAATCATTTTGGGAGACTAGAAGAGGTTGATCTCCGCGCTGGTTGGTTAGATGAGGCGCGGGATTTTACGCCCTGGCTTGCCCAGACTGAAAACCTTGAGATCTTGGGTGATGCTCTTGGGATGGAACTGGAACCCGTCAGTACTGAGCAGGGGGTGGGTCCTTACAAAGCTGACATTCTTGCAAGAGATCCGGCCACCAATACATACGTGCTCATTGAAAACCAGCTTGAGAAGACAGATCACTCGCACCTTGGCCAGATAATTACGTATAGTGCTGGACTTGAGGCGAAGACCATCGTCTGGATCGCCAGAAGGTTTACCGATGAGCATCGTGCTGCACTCGATTGGCCCAATCAAATCTCAGAAGAGTCGCTCAATTTTTTTGGCATTGAGGTTGAATTATGGAGAATTGGAGATTCCTCACCCGCACCTCGATTCAATGTCGTATCCAAACCCAATGAATGGACGAAGTCGATTCATGCATCAAGACAACCTTCGGAATTGACGGATTCGCAAGGAATCCAGTTAGAGTATTGGAGTGGCTTTAACGAGTATCTCGAAAGCGTCTGCTCAAAGCTGAAACCCCGGAAACCGTATCCGCAGAATTGGATAGCATATGGGATTGGAAAAAGCGGCTTTACACTGGCCGCAAAAATTCATCAGCGTGAAAAATGGATTGATGTCGAGATTTGGGTTGGAGGTCAGCACAAAAATGAATATTTCCAGCAAATAAAGGAAAACTTTGAGCAGGTTGCGGCAGAGAAACTGAATCCCCATATTGAGTGGATCTATCGGCCAGAGCGGATTGATCACCTCATCCGGTTGGTTCGACCGATGACGGATCCTGCAGACACTTCTGAATGGCACGAACAATTCGAGTGGATAGAAAATAATCTTAAGATGTTTCGTGAGTTCTTCTCCCCGATAATTAAAAGTCTGAACGTAAATGAAGGTGGAGACTAACGACCGATTTTTGGTTCAAGGCGCCCTCCCTCGTTTAGTGTAGACTCACGGCGTTTCGACATCTCGTAGGTTCACAAGATCTCGGATAAAACCTAATATTTTCCAAAATTTGGCTGAAAATAAGGCGTTAATCCTGTGGCCAGTAACAGTGATAGAGTTGGAAGTAAGTTTGACAAAATGAACTTTTCTCTGGCAGGAAAGGGGGATCCCCCCCTCTTCACGCCAGTGCGGGCACGGCGTCCGCCCAGGTCTCGACCGCGGTCCGGATGGCGTCGTCCTGGTAGGACGAGATCCGGACGGTCTTCCGGGTGAAGGTGACGTAGTAGTCGTCACCGGACGGGTCGTGGCACTTGAGCTGGCAGTAGTAGGTCTCGCCGGCAAAGTTGCGCTCGGCGTCCCCGCCCATCGCGGCCGCGAGGGTCGCGTTGGCGAGGGCTTCCGCCGCGTTCGCGTTGAATGCGGCGATCGAGGGGGACTGGAGCGAGACGTTCCCGACGCGCTTCCCCTCACCGTCGACGAAGTCCACCTTCGCGGTGTAGTGCTCGCGGTTCCGGACGACCGCGGCCACAGGCTGGCCATCGGAGCCGGTATACCCGACGCACCCGAAGGGGTTGTCCTCGATGATGGTCTCGATGAGGTTGTCAAACGACGTTACATCGGCGATCGGGACGGCGAGGTCCCGGACCGCTGTCTTGTTGACGGTCTTCTGCACGAAGTCTGCCATGGTTGGCTCTCCTCACGGCACAACACTCTGGGTCGTGCCTGCTGCCTGCCAGGCTCCCGGGAATATGACAGACAAGCATAGGATATGCCTTCCAGTAATATTAGCCTGACTTTATCCAGGACCGCAGATTTGGCCCGGATTCCTGCGTATATCCTTTACGGTCAATCTTTTGGGGTCCGGTGGCACATAGTCCTCCGGGAGGGTTACCAGGATGACCGGGGAAAAGACCACCAGAGAACTCGTTTACGAGACAAACCGGGATGTAAAGTGGATCTGCCGGGCGCTCCAGAGAATGGAGGCACAGGACGAGGAGTTCGAGACCCGGATCCGGGCGCTGGAAGGCTGGCGAGCCGAGAAAGTGGGCGAAGAGCGGCGGCTCTCGACGGTCAGCGCCGGGGCCGGCGGGATCGTCGGCGGGGTGGTGGCGGTGCTGGTGAAGGTGCTCGGCGGATGAGCCCGGCTGGCTGATCCCTTTGTGGTGCGGTAAGTCGGCCAACGGTATCCCAACCGGCAGACCACACTCCCTTTGGGGTCGTGGCGTCTGCCTGATCTCTTCTTCCTGCTTGGGTTCTCTGACGGCCGCGGCCGGCTCGAAGCTCACCGGCCGCCGGCCTGCAGGGGTGCGCGCTCCGCACCGTGCTATCGCACCGTGCTCCGCGCGGGAGGCGGTGGCCCTGCGGGGCCACCCCCTCTATTACGAGTGTTTCAGATGGTTCGATCCGGTCCGGTCAGTTGGTTCTCCCCATCCACGACCTATCGCCCTGCACTGCCCGCCCCTGAGGGGCGGGAGGAGGCGCGGAGCGCCGGGCGGTGGGGGTCGTTTGAGGGGTGGCTTTGCGCCACCCCTCCGTGCGAGGAGCGCGGTGCGCAGCACGACGCGACGAGCACTTTCCAGCAGACGATGACCGGCGAGTTCCGAGCCGGTCATGGTCGTCTAAGGTCCCGGGAAGGAAGAGAAGACCAGGCAGACGCCACGACCAAAGGGAGTGTGGTCTGCCGGTTGAGGGTCCCCGGTTACGGGATATCACTATGGCCTCCCTCCCAGGAGAGGAGCGGGCGGGGGTGGGCTCTCTGGTTTGCACAGGTTGAACGCGATCGCACAGGTGCGGCACCTTCTGTGATTGAGTTTTCGGCGGCGGTGGTACAGCCGCTGATCGGTTGCATAAAATTCCGATGCGGAGTAGCGGTTCCGGTGAAAATAGGCACAAGTCACGGAGAACTCGATGTGTGATCTTACGCGCACAAAATTTTTCTATTTTGGCGACATATTCCAGGTTAGCAGAGCGAGGAGAAATCTAATAAGAGGCAGAATCTGTTCTCAATCAGGAAAACTCACCCGCAGCATTTCAACAGGCTTTTAACTCAATTTTGAGAAAAAGATGCATTCT
>Ga0116181_1001218_pt1 | contig 22507 bp, 26 predicted proteins | sample AD_UKC075_MetaG_FD_89752 | JGI IMG/M metagenome (GOLD analysis project Ga0116181, IMG submission 89752) | Active sludge microbial communities of municipal wastewater-treating anaerobic digesters from USA - AD_UKC075_MetaG | ecosystem: Engineered > Bioreactor > Anaerobic > Digestate | place: USA... | reverse complement strand
GCCGAACTTCGACGCCAGGATCGTCGTGATCGCCGCCGTCAGCGTCGTCTTGCCATGGTCCACGTGACCGATCGTGCCCACGTTCACGTGCGGCTTGGTCCGTTCAAACTTGCCTTTTGCCATGTTGCGCGCTCCTCGCGATCAAACAGGATGATTACCAAAACAAACTTTGGTGCCCATGGCGGGAATCGGACCCGCGACCTCTCCCTTACCAAGGGAGTGCTCTACCACTGAGCCACATGGGCATCGACACGGGCCTGGGCTGGCTTGCAGACCAGGCCGGTGACGACGCCGGAACACCATCAGCCACCACACCACTCGAGCACTGGAGCGGGAAGCGGGAATCGAACCCGCGTCATTAGCTTGGAAGGCTAAGGTTCTACCATTGAACTACTCCCGCGACGTGACATCACCCGGCGCCGACCGTCTTGTCGACACCAGGCCCGTCGCCGGACTTGCCATCTGCCGCAGGCCAGCGCTCAACGCCTGCCGCAGATCTGAAAAATTTCGCCGTGGTGGAGGAGGCTGGATTCGAACCAGCGTAGGCGTAAGCCAACAGATTTACAGTCTGCCCCCTTTAGCCACTCGGGCACCCCTCCGCAGCGAACTCGGGACTATAGCAGAGCCTTGTGGCAAATGCCAAGGAGTGTTGCTGGTGACGGCGGCCAAGCTCAGGCGGACCAGTCGATCTTCGACATGCCATGGCCAGCCAGGAAGTCGCGCACTTGCACGAAGTGGCCGCAGCCGATGAAGGGCACGGGCGGGCGGCGAGCCGACAAGGGCGACGGGTGGTTGGCACGCAGCACCCGGTGACGGCCGCCACCAGCAGACTCGATCAGCGGCGCCTTGGCCTGGGCATGGGCACCCCACAGCAGGTAGACCTTGGCGCCCGCATCGGCGGCGGTGGCTTGGATCAGCGCATCGGTCAGCGCCTCCCAGCCGCGGCCGGCGTGGGCGGCGGGCTGGCCGTCCTCGACGGTCAGCACGGTGTTGAGCAGCAGCACACCCTGGCGCGCCCAGCCGCCGAGGTGACCGTTGGCCGGGTGCGGCACGCCCAGGCTGCGCGAGAGTTCGCCCAGGATGTTGCGCAGGCTGGGCGGCGGCTTCACGCCCGCCGGCACCGAGAACGCCAGCCCCTCGGCCTGGCCCGGGCCGTGGTACGGGTCCTGGCCGAGGATGACCACGCGCACGGCAGCGCGCGGCGTCAGTTCCAGCGCACGCAGCGGCGCGGCCGGGTAGATGGTCGCGCCCGCCGCCTGCCGGTCGGCGACGAAACGCAGCAGCCGCTGGCCGTCGGCCGACGCCCGCCAGGCGCGCAGCAGGGGCGCCCAGTCGGCGGGCGCCTGGTCCAGCAGATCGGCCAGCGGGCGCTGCAGGCGGTTCGGCGCCCCGGCGTCGGCAAAGAGATCGCTCAAGCGAAGACCGCAGCCAGCGCGGCGCCCGGGTCGTCGGCGCGCATGAAGGTCTCGCCGACCAGGAAGGCGTGCACGTCGGCCGCGCGCATGCGCTGCACGTCGGCCCGCCCGCCGATGCCCGATTCGGTGACCAGCAGCCGGTCGGCCGGCACACGGGGCAGCAGGCTGATGGTCGTGTCCAGGCTGACCTCGAAGGTCTTCAGGTTGCGGTTGTTGATGCCCACCAGCGGCGTCTTCAGCCGCAGCGCGCGGTCGAGCTCGTCGCCGTCGTGCACCTCGACCAGCACGTCCAGCCCCAGGCCGATGGCGCAGGCTTCGAGTTCGGCCATCTGCGCGTCGGACAGGCAGGCGGCGATCAGCAGGATGCAGTCGGCGCCCATCGCGCGCGCCTCGGCCACCTGGTAGGTGTCGACCATGAAGTCCTTGCGCAGCACCGGCAGCGGGCAGGCGGCGCGGGCCTGGCGCAGGAAATCGGCATGGCCCTGGAAAAATTGCTCGTCAGTGAGCACGCTCAGGCAGGCCGCGCCGTGGCGGGCATAGCTGGCGGCGATCTCGGCCGGCACGAAGTGTTCGCGGATCACGCCCTTGCTGGGGCTGGCCTTCTTGACCTCGGCAATCACCGCCGGCTGGCCGGCCGCCACCCTGGCCCGCAGCGCCGCCGCAAAGCCGCGCGGCGCCGACTGCGCGGTCGCCTGCTCCCGCAGCGCCGCTTCGCTGATGCGCCCGCGAGCAGCGGTGACTTCCTGGTGCTTGACCGCGACGATGCGGTCGAGGATGTTGCCGCTCATGCCGTCGCCCCCAGCGCCTTGCTGCGCTCGACGAACTGGTGCAGCCGCGCCAGCGCCTTGCCCGAGGCCAGCGCCTCGCGCGCCAGCGCCACGCCGTCGGCCATGGTCGGGGCGACGTTGGCGGCGTACAGGGCCACGCCGGCGTTCAGCACCACGATGTCGCGCGCCGGGCCGGGCTCGTCGCCCAGCACGGCCAGCAGCAGGGCCTTGCTCTGCGCGGCGTTCTCCACCTTCAGCGAGCGGCCGCTGGCCATGGTCAGGCCGAAGTCCTCGGGGTGGATCTCGTACTCGGTGATCGCACCGTCCCTGAACTCGCCGACCATGGTGGCCGCGCCCAGCGAGACCTCGTCCATGCCGTCGCGCCCGTAGACCACCACCGCGTGCTCGGCGCCCAGGCGCTGCAGCGCCCGCACCTGGATGCCGACCAGGTCGGGGTGGAACACGCCCATCAGGATGTTGGGCGCGTCGGCCGGGTTGGTCAGCGGGCCCAGGATGTTGAAGATGGTGCGCACGCCCAGTTCGCGCCGCACCGGCGCGACGTTCTTCATCGCCGGGTGGTGGTTGGGCGCGAACATGAAGCCGATGCCGGTCTCGGCAATGCACTGGGCGATGGCCTTGGGCGACAGCGTCATCGGCACGCCCAGGGCCTCCAGCACATCGGCGCTGCCGCTCTTGCTGCTGACGCTGCGGTTGCCGTGCTTGCTGACCCGCGCCCCGGCCGCCGCCGCGACGAACATGCTGCAGGTGCTGATGTTGAAGGTGTGCGAGCCGTCGCCGCCGGTGCCGACGATGTCGACCAGATGCGTGCGGTCGGCCACGTCGACCTTGGTCGAGAACTCGCGCATCACCTGGGCCGCCGCGGTGATCTCGCCGATGGTCTCCTTCTTCACCCGCAGGCCGGTGAGCAGCGCCGCCATCATCACCGGCGACATCTCGCCACCCATGATGCGGCGCATCAGGGCCAGCATCTCGTCGTGGAAGATCTCGCGGTGCTCGATCGCGCGGGTCAGGGCTTCGGTGTCGGTGATGGGCATGGCGGGCGGCGGTTCAGCGGGTCGCCGAGTCTAACGACGCGTCGCGTGCATCCGCTCAAACCAAGCGGTCGCCGCGGAACCGGCTTTGCCGGGCCGCCGGCGACGCCCCCTGGGGCTGAGCCCGGACGGACGGGCCTGCCTGCGCAGGCCCGGTCGCCTGGCGAAGCGGCTAGCCTCGGGCTGGCCGTGCACACGCGCCGAAGGCGCTTCGGGGGGGGCATGTCAAATGACTTCGTACCACCGCATCATGTCGTGCTCCTCGTGCGACAGGATGTGGCAGTGGTCGACGCAGCGGCCGCGGCGGTTGAAGCTCACCAGCACCCGCGTCACCTGGCCGGGCGGGCAGACCACGGTGTCCTTCCAGCCCGCCTCGTGCGCCAGGGCGGGCACGGCGGCGGCGGTCAAGCTGGTGGGGCCGGCCAGGCGCACGCCGGTCCAGCCGTTGGACATGGTCGTCGCCTGCGGCGGCGGGGCGCTGAAGGCACGGCGGTCGATGACCTGGAACTGCACCAGGTGCATGTGCACCGGATGGGCGTCGGGCGAGACGTTCCATAACTCCCAGACCTCGGTGCTGCCCACGGACGGGCGTTCGGTGGCCGGGTCGGCGAAGCTCAGCGTGCCGCGGTTGGCGCCGGCGTTGGTGGGGTGGTAGACGCCCAGCAATGGCGTGAAGCGGCCGTACTGGTCGGTGCCCTCGCCCAGCAGGATGCGGCGCACCTGCGGCGCCACCGGCATCGCCGCCAGCCGGGCGCCGGCCGACGGCAGCGGCGGTGTCTCGGCCAGCACCCGCAGCGGCCGCTGCGGCAGCAGGTGGGCCGCCGTGCGCGGCACGGCGGTGTTCAGCGGCAGGTTGACCTGGATGCGCAGGACCACGGTGGCGCCGCCGGTGGGCGCCACGCCCCCCCGGAAAGGGCGTGGGCGCACTGTTGCCGACGATGATGGTCGCGCCCGGCGCGGTGCCGAAGTCGACCACCAGGCCGGCCCGCTCACCCGGCGCGATGGTGACCTGGCGCAGCGGCACGCCGCGGTTGAGGAAGCCCAGGTCCGTGCCGATCTGCCAGACGGCCGCGGCGCCGAAGTTCAGCGTGTAGAAGCGCGAATCCGACCCGTTGAGCAGGCGCAGCCGGTAGGGCCGCGGCTCCACCCGCAGGTTGGGCCAGGCCTTGCCGTTGACCACGATCACGTCGCCGAACATCTCCGGCATGCGGGTGGGCTGGTTCGACGGCAGGTTGGCAGGCCCCGGGTAGTCCGCCGGGTCGGCCGCGTAGACCAGGTTGCCCACCGCGTCGAAGCAGCGGTCCTGCAGCACCAGGCCCACCTCGTAGGGCGGGCGCGGAATGGTGTTGGCCAGGTAGGTGAGGTAGTCCTCGTTGTTGTCGCGCACCACGTACAGCCCGGCCAGGCCGGCATGCACGTTGATGCGGGTCAGGCCCTCGGCATGGTCGTGGTACCAGTGCAGCGAGTCTTCCTGCGCGTTGGTGTACTGGTCCAGCGTGGCCGGCGCGTAGGGGTCGGTCGCGGCCTCGCCGATGCCGGGGCCAACCTGGCGGCGCGCCGGCGTGTGTCACTGGTCGGGGCCGCCGTCGAACTCGGGCGCGGTGTCGCCGCCATTGGTGGTTCACCACCACCGGCACGCCGGTGGTCGGCGTCTGGAGGGTGATGCTCTGGTCCACCGGCAGGATGTGCGGCAGCGGCCCGGCCGGCGTGCGCAGGTTGTTCTGCCAGCTGACCAGGGTGGGCACGTTGCGCCGCACCTGAAACGTGCGCCCCGGGTAGGTGGCCTGCGCCGTCTCCCAGTTCTTGTCGCCCCAGACCGTGGTCGCCTTGCCGGGCACGCCCAGCACGTCCTGCCGCACCTGGTGGATCTGGATGTTGAAGCGCACCGGGCCGATCGGGTCGGTGCGGTAGAAGGCATTCACGCCGTTGGCCCCCACGCCGTCCAGCGGGTTGGACAGGGCCTGGCTGAAGCGCGCGGCGGCGCGGGGTCTCGGGGCGGTGGGTGGATGACATCGGGGACTCCTGGTCAAGACGGGAACAAACCGGCGCAGCTCAGGTGCCGGTGCGGCGCAGGCGGCTGAACTCGGCCATCAGGCGGTCGGGCAGCACCAGGCCGTCCAGCCGCACCCACTGGCGCAGCGGGTCGGCGCTGAGCAGGAACACCGGCTGGTGGTTGGCCTTGTCGCCGCGCCAGGCGTCGAAGGCGCGCTGCACGGCCTCGGACGACGCCGGGTCACCGGTGAAGAAGCTGCCGCGTGCGCCGGTGCGCGCGGCGTGCTCGGCCAGGCGGCGCACCGAGTCGTGGTCGGGGTCGATCGAGAGCGACACCACGTTGACCCGCGCCAGATCGGGCCCCAGCGCCTGCTCGAACGCCACCAGCGTCTGGTTGGTGATGGGGCAGACCGTGGCACACGAGCCGTACAGGAAGATCATCACCACAGGCCGGCCATCGGCCAGCGCCTCGGTCAGCGTCAGCCGCCGGCCGTCGGCACGCTGCAGGCGCAGCGCGGGCAGGGCGTAGCGGTGTTCGCTGCGCACCACCGCGTCGAACGGCACCGCGGCGCGCGGCGGGGCAGCGGTCTGCGACCATGCCGGACTGCACACCAGCAGGCCCGGCAAACACCAGCGGACTGCGACATCTGTCCAAGCCCTCACCCGCATGCGGCCCTCCAAGCCTTCACCATTTGCATAATTTGTAAAGCTGATAAAAGTCGCGGGTTAGAGTGCAATCGCAGACCGTCACAAAGTCCCGGGACTGGGCCGTCGCCTTGGACGACGCACGACCTGCGTCAAGGCCGCCCGGCTGGATCGGCCTGTCGATGGCCGTGGCCGGCGGCGTGGCGCTGCTGGCCGCGGCCGCCGGGTTGATGGCGCCGCCGGCACCGTCGCGGCACCCGACCACTGGGCGCCCGGCGGCGAGCCTGGGGGCACCGACCCTGTCGGCAGCCGCCCAGCCGCTACAGGTCCTGGCCGCCAGCCCGGCCACCGTGGCGATGGCGCCCCCGGCTGCCGCGTCCGCCCCTCGCCTGGAGACCGACCCCACCGCCACGCTGGCCCAGGCCGTGCCCCAGCGCGTGCCACTGGCCCGTGACCAGCGCGACCCCGCGGCCCTGGCCCGGCTGGAAGCAGCCGCCACGGCCGCGCCGCCAGCGCCCGCTGCCGCCCGGGGCGAGCCGGCGCGCGCCCGCGTCGGCGACAGCGACCTGGGTCTGCGCCTGATGCCGGGCAGCCGGGCCTTGCCCGACACCGGCCGCCACGTGCCCGATGGCGCGGGCGGTGAAGCGGTGGCGCTGTCGCTGTCGGCCAGCGGCACGCTGGACAGCGCAGTGCAGTTCTACCGCCAGCAATGGCTGGCTGACGGCCTGCCCGCCGATGCGGTGCAGGTGCTGCGCCCGGGTGACGGCCAGGTGCTGTTGCGGGCGCCATCGCCGCAAGGCGGCGAGCACACCGCGTGGATCGTGCAGAACGGCCCGGCACTGGACATCGTGCTGGCCCGCGTGCGGCCCGGGCCTGCGGCGCAGCGATGAGCCGCAGCCGGCGGGCGGCAGCGGGCGCCGCGCTGCTGGCGGCTGCGGGCATGGCCGCAGCCGCCGACACGCCCGCCGGTGACGCCGGGCGGGGCCGTCACCTCTACCTGACCGGCCGCCTGGCCGATGGCACGCCACTGGCTGCGCAGCGGCCGGGCGTCGGTGCGCTGCTGCCGGCCGCGGCGGCCTGCGCTGCCTGCCACCGGCCCAGCGCGATGGGTGGAACCGAGGGTGGCGTGCTGGTGCCGCCCATCGCGGGGCCACTGCTGTTCGCCGCCGGCCGGCCGCTGGCCGCCGCGATGCCGCGTTACGCGCAGGACGCACAGACGTTGGCCGACCTGACCGCCTTCCTGCGCCAGCGCGGCAGCGCGCCGCCGCCCGGTGCCGACGACCGCACGCTGCACCTGGCCAGCGTGGTCACGCCGCAGGCACCGCCCGGTCGGCGCGCAGCGGTGCTGCAGGCGATGCAGGCCTGGTCGGCCGGCCTGCGCCTGGGCACGCGCGAGGTGGTGTGGCACCGCTGGCAGCTCGACGGCCCACCGGCCAACTGGCCCGCGCAGCTGGACGCGCTGTGGGCCGCGCAGCCGGTGTACGCCCTGCTGTCGGGCGCCGGCGGCGACGACTGGGCGCCCGTGCAGACGCTGTGCGAGACCCGCGGCCTGCCCTGCCTGATGCCGGTGCTGGACCAGCCGCCAGCCGACCCGGGCGACCCGGACCACGGCCGCCACTGGAGCCTGTACCTGCACGGCGGCCCGGCTGCCGAGGCCCGGCTGCTGGCGCAGCAGCTGCGCAGCCTGCCGCAGCCACCGGCCCGGGTGCGGCAGGTGCAGGCATCGGCGGCCGGCGCGGCGGCAGCAGCCGCGTTACGCCAGACGCTGGCGGACTGGTCGGCCATCGTCGTCGAGCATGCGGCGCCGGGAGGCTCAACGGCATCCACCGGAGACGGCTCGCTGACCGTGCTGTGGCTGCCGGCCGATGCGGTGGCCGCCTGGTTCGCAGCGCAGCCGCCGCCACCTGGCCCACCGGTGCCACGCGTGGTGCTGTCGGCGCAACTGGCATCGCCGCTGGCCACGCCGGTGCCCGCCGCCTGGCGGCCCTTCGTCTGGTGGGCATCGCTGCGGGCCGATCCAGTGCGGCGTGCGGCCGGCGCCGCGCTCAGCCTGGTGCCCTGGCTACAGCGCCTGGGCCTGCCGGACGACCTGGACGCCACCACGCTGGACGACGTGCACGCCGCCACCTTCTTCTTCGCCGACGCGATGGCGCAGCTGCGCGGCGCGGTCGATACCGAGCAACTGCTGGAAACGCTGGAGATGGCGGTCGACCGCCGGCCGGCCGGCGCCGGCTACGCACGGCTGTCGCTGGGCCCGGGCCAGCGCATCGCCGCGCAGAGCGGCCAGGTGCTGGCCTTCCAGCCGCCGGGCTTCAACCGGCTGGCGCCCCTTGGCCCGCTGTTGCGGGCCGATGACTGACGATCAGGCGATCCGCCGCAGGATGGCGAGCGCCTGCTCGACCTGATCGGCGCTCACATCCAGGTGCGTCACCAGCCGCAGCCGGTACAGCCCGGTGAACAGCAGCCCCGCGGCCTGCGCAGCGGCGACAAAGGCCGCCGCATCGCGGTCGGGCGCCAGGTCGACGAAGACGATGTTGGTGTGCGGCAGGGCCGGCACGGCGATGCCGGGCAGTTCGGCCAGGCCCGCCGCCAGCCGGCGGGCGTTGGCATGGTCCTCGGCCAGGCGCTCGACATGGTGGTCCAGCGCATGCCGCGCCGCTGCCGCCAGCACGCCGGCCTGGCGCAGGCCACCGCCCAGCATCTTGCGGTGACGCCGGGCGCGGGCGATCAGGTCGGCCGACCCGACCAGGGCCGAGCCCACCGGCGCGCCCAGGCCCTTGCTGAAGCAGACCGAGACGCTGTCGTACAGATCGGCAATGGCGCGTGCCTCTCCGACAGCGGTGCCCCCTGTGGCCTGCGCCTGGGCCACCGCGGCGTTGAACAACCGCGCGCCGTCCAGGTGTGTGGCCAGGCCACGTTCCCGCGCCAGGCTGGTGGCGGCACGCTGCCAGTCCATTGCCATCACCTGGCCGCCGAAGGTGTTCTCCAGCGCCAGCAGCCGGCTGCGGGCGAAGTGCGCGTCGTCGGGCTTGATCGCCGCGGCGATGTCGGCGACGGCCAGCGAGCCGTCGGCCTGATGCGCGATGGGCTGCGGCTGGATGCTGCCCAGCACCGCGGCGCCGCCCGCCTCGTACTTGTAGGTGTGGGCGTGCTGGCTGACCAGGTACTCGTCGCCGCGCCCGCAGTGCGCCATCAACGCGCACAGGTTGCTCTGCGTGCCGCTGGGCATGAACAGCGCGGCCTGCTTGCCCAGCAGCGCGGCGACGTGGTCCTGCAGCGCGTTGACGGTCGGGTCGTCGCCGAAGACGTCGTCACCGACCTCGGCGGCGGCCATCGCCACGCGCATGGCCGGCGTGGGCCGCGTGACCGTGTCGCTGCGCAGATCAATCACGGCCATCGTGCGGCTCCCTGGCTCAACGCCCGAGGTTCAGGAAATTGCGCAGCATCGCATGGCCGTGTTCCGACAGGATGGACTCGGGGTGGAACTGCACGCCCTCCAGCGGGTTGTCGGTGCCGGCCAGGTCGCGGTGGCGCACGCCCATGATCTCGCCGTCCTCGCTGGTGCTGGTGACCACCAGTTCCGGCGGGCAGGTGGCGCGCTCGATCACCAGCGAGTGGTAGCGGATCACGCTGAAGTCCTTGGGCAGGCCGAGGTAGACGCCCTGCTGGTCGGTGGTCAGCGTGCTGGCCTTGCCGTGCATCTGCTGCTGGGCCCGCACGATCCTGCCGCCCAGCGCCGCACCGATGCTCTGGTGGCCCAGGCACACGCCCAGGATCGGCAGCTTGCCGGCCAGTTCACGCACCGCCGGCACGCACACGCCCGCCTCCGCCGGCGAACACGGCCCGGGCGACAGCACCAGGTGGCTGGGCTTCAGCGCCGCGATCTCGGCCGGCGTGATCGCGTCGTTGCGGATCACCCGCACGTCCTGGCCCAGTTCACCGAAGTACTGGACAAGGTTGAAGGTGAAGCTGTCGTAGTTGTCGATCATCAGCAACATGATCAGAACCCCTCTTCCACGAGTTCGGCGGCGCGGATGAGCGCCCGCGCCTTGTGCTCGGTCTCCTTCCACTCCAGCTCGGGCACGCTGTCGGCCACCACGCCGGCCGCCGCCTGCACGTACAGCGTGTTGTCCTTGACGATGCCGGTGCGGATGGCGATGGCCACGTCCATGTCGCCGGCAAAGCTGAGGTAGCCGCAGGCGCCGCCGTAGATGCCGCGCTTCACGGGTTCGAGCTCGTCGATGATCTCCATCGCCCGGATCTTGGGCGCCCCGGTCAGCGTGCCGGCCGGGAAGGTGGCACGCAGCACGTCCATGTTGCGCATGCCGTCCTTCAGCAGGCCCTCGACGTTGCTGACGATGTGCATCACATGGCTGTAGCGCTCGACGACGAAGGCCTCGGTCACCTTCACGCTGCCGGTCTTGGCGATGCGGCCGATGTCGTTGCGCGCCAGGTCGATCAGCATCAGGTGCTCGGCGCGCTCCTTGGGGTCGGCCAGCAGCTCGGCCTCGGTGGCCTTGTCGTGCTCGGGGCTGGTGCCGCGCGGGCGGGTGCCGGCCAGCGGGCGGATGGTGATCTTGTCACCCTCGGCCACCTGCTCGTGGCGCACCAGGATCTCCGGCGACGCGCCCACGACCTGGAAGCTGCCGAAGTCGTAGAAATACATGTACGGGCTGGGGTTCAGGCTGCGCAGCGCCCGGTACAGGCTGAGCGGGCTTTCGGTGTAGCGCTTCTTCAGCCGCTGGCCGATCTGCACCTGCATCATGTCGCCGGCGGCGATCAGCTCCTTGCTCTGCAGCACGGCGGCGATGTAGTCGTCCTTGCGGAACTCGCGCTCCACCGGGTGCGACGGCCCGCGCTTGACCGGCGGCGCGGTCACCGAATAGCGCAGCTTGTCGTCCAGCTCGGACAGCCGGCGCTTGGCCTTGAAGTAGGACTCGGGCTCGGCCGGATTGGCGTAGACGATCAGGTAGAGGCGCCCCGACAGGTTGTCGATCACCGCCAGTTCCTCGGTCTGCAGCAGCAGGATGTCGGGCGTGTCGAGGCCGCCGGTCTTGCGCGTGGCCGCGAGCTTGGGCTCCATGAAGCGCACAGCGTCGTAGCCGAAGTAGCCGGCCAGGCCGCCGCAGAAGCGCGGCAGGCCCGGGCGCAGCGCCACCTTGAAGCGCGCCTGGTAGGCGTCGATGAAGTCCAGCGGGTTGCCGGTGTGCGTCTCCACCACCGCGCCGTCGGTGACGACCTCAGTCAGCGTGCCGCCGTCGTCCAGTGCGCTGGCGCGCAGCAGGGTGCGCGCCGGCAGGCCGATGAAGGAATAGCGGCCGAAGCGCTCGCCGCCGACGACGGATTCGAGCAGGAAGCTGTTCGCGGCGCCACCGGCCAGCTTCAGGTACAGGCTCAGCGGCGTTTCGAGGTCCGCAAACGCCTCGCTGAGCAGCGGGATGCGGTTGTAGCCCTGGCTGGCCAGGCTCTTGAATTCGAGTTCGGTGATCACGGGGCAACACTCCTGGTGCAGCCCGGTCGCGCAGCCGCACGCAGGCGGCGTCAGGTGTGCGCTGGACCGGGCGGTGCTGATGTCAGCGGTGCGGGCGGTGCGGCAAGTCGGTTGCGGCGCGCCACCCGGTGGCGGGGCCTGCGCGGGGCCGGCTGGGGCGTGCAGCCCGCGGCGCCCGGCGGCCAGTCAGACCGGGGCGGAACAGGGTCGCCAGGGCCAGGCTCCCCGGTCGGGCGACCTGAGGGGCTGGGCGGTCATGACACACGCGGTGGGCATCGGGCCAGTGTAGCAGCGGGTCAATCCGAGAGACCCGCCACGCCGGGCCAGCGCAGGGCGTCCAGGCGCTGGATCACGGCGTCTGGCGCCGCCTCATGCACCGGCCGGCCATGGTTGTAGCCGTAGCCCACCAGCACCACCGGGCAGCCGGCCGCGCGTGCGGCCTGGGCGTCGTTGCTGCTGTCGCCGATCATCAGCGTGGCCGCCGGCGGCGTGCCCAGGGCGCGGCAGGTTTCCAGCAGCGGCAGCGGGTCGGGCTTCTTGCGGGGAAAGGCATCACCGCCGAAGACCTGGGCGAAGAACCTGTCCAGCCCCTTGGCCGCCAGCAACGGGCGGGCAAAGGCGGTGGGCTTGTTGGTCAGGCAGGCTAGCTTCAGGCCGGCGGCGGCCAGGCGCTGCAGGCCCTCGGCCACGCCGGGGTAGACATCCGAATGCCGGCCGTTGACCACCAGGTAATGCCGCTGGTACGCGGCCCAGGCGCTGTCGTAGAGCCCCGCGTCGGCGCCCACCTCGGCCAGCGTGCTGCGGATCAGGTGCTCGCTGCCCTTGCCGACCGTGCGCTCGATGAAGGCGCGGCCGATGGTGGGCAGCCGGTGCTCGGCGAGCATCGCATTGAGCGCGGCATCGAAGTCGCCGACGGTGTCGACCATGGTGCCGTCGAGGTCGACGATGGCGGCTTGGAGCGGAAGAAGCGGTGCGGGCATGGGAAGCAGGTGACAGGTGGGGCGGTGGTGTCCGCCCAGAATCAGCGGCCGGGCCGCCATTGTGTGGCCCGCCCGAGGAGCACAGCACCATGACCGATGCCATCCGCCCCTTCACCATCGACGTGCCCGCCACGGTGCTGGACGACCTGCGCCAGCGCCTGCACCGCACCCGCTGGCCCGAGGCTGCGCCGGTTGACGGCTGGCAGCAGGGCGTGCCGCTGGCCTGGCTGCAGGCCATCTGCGCCCACTGGGCAGACGGCTACGACTGGCCCGCACGCCAGGCGCTGCTGAACCGCCATCCGCAGTTCGTCACCACCGTCGACGGGCTGGACATCCACTTCATCCACGTGCGCTCGCCGCACCCCGGTGCGCTGCCGCTGCTGCTGACCCACGGCTGGCCGGGCTCGGTGGTCGAGTTCCAGCAGGTGATCGGCCCGCTGAGCGACCCGGTCGCCCACGGCGGCCATGCGGTCGATGCCTTCGACCTGGTGATCCCGTCGCTGCCGGGTTTCGGCCTCTCGGGCAAGCCCACGACCACCGGCTGGGGCGTGGACCGCATCGCCGCCACCTGGGCCACGCTGATGGCGCGGCTGGGTTACCCGCGCTACGTGGCCCAGGGCGGCGACTGGGGATCAGCGGTGACCACCGCGCTGGGTGGCCACGATCCGGACCACTGCGCCGGCATCCACGTCACGCTGGCGATGGGCGGGCGGCCGGTGGTCGGCAGCGAGCCGGGGCCCGACGAACTGCAGGCGCTGCAGCGGGCCAGGTTCTACAGCGACTGGGACAGCGGCTATTCCAAGCAGCAGGCGACGCGGCCGCAGACCCTGGGCTACGCGCTGACCGATTCACCCGCCGGCCAGGCGGCCTGGGTGCTGGAGAAGTTCTGGGCCTGGACCGACTGCGATGGTGATCCGCTCAACGCCATCGACCGCGACGCCCTGCTCGACAACCTGATGCTGTACTGGGTGACGGCCAGCGCCGCATCGTCGGCCCGGCTGTACTGGGAGAGCTTCGGCCCGGGCAAGCGCGCCGCGAAGCCGGTCAACGTGCCGACGGGCGTGGCGGTCTATCCGAAGGAGATCGTGCCGCCGGTGCGCCGCTGGATGGAGGCCGGCGGCTTCAACAACATCCGCCACTGGCAGGCCATGCCCAAGGGCGGGCACTTCGCGGCGTTCGAGCAGCCGGCGCTGTTCGTCGACGATCTGCGGGCGTTCTTCCGCACCCTGCGCTGATCAGGGCAGCAGCAGAACGCGGCCGACCGTCGCCCGGTCGCCCGCCTGCCGGCAGGCCTCGGCATGCTGCGCCAGCGGCCAACGCGCGGTGATCAGCGGCTGGATCTTGCCGTCGCGGTGCAGCGCCGCCACGTCCTGCATCAGCCGGCGGGCATCGTCCGGCTGGCGCTCGCGGAACTGGCGCAGGTCCACGCCAATCAGGCTGGCGCCCTTGACGATGGTGAGGTTGCCCTTGAGCTGGCCGATCGCGCCGCTGGCAAAGCCCAGCACCAGATGCCGGCCACCCCAGCCCAGGGTGCGGAAGGCGGTGTCGGTGAAGGCGCCGCCCACCGGGTCGGCCACCACGTCCACGCCCTTCGGGCCGGCCAGGGTCTTGACCTGGTCCTTCCAGTCCTCGGCGGCCAGATCGACCACCGCATCGGCACCGGCCGCCAGCACGGCCGCGCACTTGGCCGCGCCGGTCGCGCCACCGATCACCCGTGCGCCCATGGCCTTGCCGAGTTGCACCGCCGCTGCGCCCACGGTGCCGGTAGCGCCCAGCACCAGCAGGGTCTCGCCAGGCTGCAGGTGGCCGCGCTCACGCAGCGCGTACAACGACGTGCCATAGGGCATGAACAGCACGGCCGCCTCGTCCAGCGGCGCGCCGGGGGCCACCGGGTGCAGCCCGCTCGCGGCAACCACCAGCTGCGTGGTCCAGGCGCCGATCGACACCGAGCCACCGACGCGGTCGCCCACCGCCAGCGTGTCGACACCCGGGCCCAGGGCCTCGACGGTGCCGGCGAACTCGCTGCCCACGGTGAAGGGCAGCGGTGGGCGCCACTGGTAGCCGCCGCGCGAGATCAGCAGGTCGAAGAAGGAGATGCCGCAGGCCAGCACCCGCACGCGCACCTCGCCCGGGCCGGGGATGGGCGCGGGCAGGTCGTCGAGCTGCAGCGGCTGGTCGAAGGCATGGACACGCAGGGCGGGCATGGCGGGGTCTCGGCAGAAGCGGACCTGCATGCTAGCGGCGGGGTTCGGGGCGGCGGTGTCGCCGAGGAGCGGGCGCCGGCGGATCGGCGTCGCGGTTATCCAGACGCTGTCGCTTGGTGCCCATGGCGGGAATCGGACCCGCGACCTCTCCCTTACCAAGGGAGTGCTCTACCACTGAGCCACATGGGCAAACGCCGGCGGAGGGCCGGCGCATGCTGAAACATCTGGAGCGGGATAAGAGGCTCGAACTCTCGACCTATACCTTGGCAAGGTATCGCTCTACCAACTGAGCTAATCCCGCAAAGCCGTCCCTGGTGGGGCGGTTGCTGCCAAGACCTCTTCGAACCGGTGGCCCTGCCATGACGGACCACCCGGAAGAAACCTTGGTGGCCTGGGGCGGAATCGAACCACCGACACGCGGATTTTCAATCTCCCGCGTCCCCAAGCAACAGCCCATGATTATGCATCATTTCTTCTACAAATCCAGTCCGAGGCAACGGTGACCGTCAGAGGGAAGGCAGCCGAGGCGCCGGGCGCTTTGTAGAAGACGCTTCGGGGTGGTTGTGGCGCACGGCACCGTGCCCAGCCGGGCGCTACCATCCAGCCATGCGCGCACAGATCGCCGACGAGCTGACCCAACTCAGCCCCGCTGAAAAGCGCGAGCTGGGCGAAGCGCTGATTGCCAGCGCAGAAGCAGCGACCGACACGCCCACGTTGAGCGAAGCGCAGCGCGCCGAACTGCGCGCCAGGCTGGCGCACCACCGCGCCCACCCTGACGCACCAGGCGTCACCCTTCAGGAGCTGAAGGCCCGGCTTCTCGGCACGGCGGCGTGATAGCCCGGCTGGAGTTCAAACGCCTTGCCGAGGCGGAGATTGCCGAAGCGTTCGCCTGGTACGACCAGGACGGCATCGGCAAGGGCGCCGCCTTCCTGGCCGAGCTGGAGCGGGTGGAGCGGTTCATCCGCCTGAACCCGCGGCTTTACCCAAAGGTGGAAGGCGACATCCACCGGGCGAACCTGCGGCGCTTCCCCTACGCGCTGTTCTACGTGGTCGACGGCGACACGATCAGCGTGCTGTCGTGCTTGCACCAGCACCGAGACCCGTTGATCGGCGGCCCCTAGAATCGACGGCATGCCGCCATCGGTCGAAAATTCGACAACCAAAGTAGCAGTGCCAGAGGACGGCATCGGCGACCGAATCCGCCAAGCGCGGGAGCGGCTGCGCCTCTCGCAAACTCAGTTCCATCAGCGGACCAAGGAAGCTGACACAGAGGGCAAGGGCATCGCCAGGACGGTGCTGATCGGGTACGAATCCGGCAAGTTCAAGCCGGGCGCCCGAGAGATTCGGGTGTTGAGCCAAGCCTTCGGGCTTGACCCAGAATGGCTGGTGCTGGGTGACCAGAAGAAGCTCGATGAAGATCTAGACCGAGTGCGCGGCGCGCTGCTGGCGGGGATCAATGAGCCCGGGCTAGAGCAGGCGTTCGTGTTGGCGCTGTCGATGCTGTGCCTAAAGCAGCACGAGCGCGAGGCCATCACCACCCTGATGCACGGCATCTTGAGCAGCAGGCGCGGCGCGCCCGATGGCAGCGCCCTCGCGGTGTTGGCAGGCTGGATGGCCAACGACGCAGACGACCGGATCAGAGAGCTGACAGGCATCGTCAACGTAGAGCAGTTGGTGCGCGAGGCGAAGGGCGCAAAGAAGATCGAAGCGGCGATTCGGGCTTACGAACAGGCGTACAAGAAGCGAGAGATGGGGGCGGAGCAGGGTTAGTCGAAAAACCGACATGTGTTGAACTATTGCCAAACCGCGGACGGACGGCTAGAGTCGCGTTCGTGTCTGCAACTCAACAGGTGTCCGATGATCGACAGTAAGCAAGCGCCCCGGTTGACGCCGGAGCTTTCCAAGCGCGCCCGCCGTGAGCTGGGCATGTCGCAGAGCGAGGCCGTCAAGGGATCGGGACTGCTGGCCTACAAGCTGAAGCAGTGGGAAGGCCGGGGCCTGTCCATCGACCTGGCCGACATCCGCAAGCTGACCGACTTCTACGAGTCGCAGGGCATCGACCTTGCCGAGCTGGCAGCCCACACCGGCCAGCAGCCCCCCGGCGCCGCAAGCCCCATCGTCAAGGCCCTGCAAGACGGCTTCACCTACACCCCGCGCCCGGGCTTCATGATCTCCGACCAACTGGCGCCGGAGCTGGTGGAAAAGCTCATGGAACGCATGGAAGCCAATGACGACCGCATCGGCGAACTGTTCGCCGCTGCGTTCAAAGCCGGCTTCCTGGGCGGCATCAGCGACGACACCGAAGCCAAGTCGCGTGAGCTGCTGGGCGCGCTGGGAGAGAACTACGTGATCTTCCGGTGCCTGCAAGGCCGCAACCTGATCGCGCCGACCCGTGACGAGCCCAAGACCATCGGCGACTTCCTCGCGCAGTGGATGAAGGACTCGCCCGCCCTGCCGCTGATGGCGGGCGCAGCGCAAGACCAGGCCGGAACCGGCAAGCCGACGCGCAGCGCTGGCGCTATCCCGGCCACGGTCGACATGGAGTGACGCCATGAACGTCCCCTTCTCCGTGCTGAAGACCGCAGGCGGCGGCAAGGGCGCCGCCCTGCTGGCGCTGCTGGCGGGCCTTGTCATCGTCACCGCGATGAAGAACGCGCCCGCCAGCAGCGCCAGCAACGCCACCGGCCGGCCCGGCCCCTGACCGGACGCGGGTAACCCCCGCGCCCACCACCCCACACCTTCCCAAACGCGGCCAGGCGCTGCGATTGGCGGAGCTTTGCCCATGCACAACCGACCGACCCTGCCACCGCTGGACTACCGGCTGTGGTTGCCCCACTGCGGTACGTACGTACGGGAAGCCGACCGGCGCGGCGCCCGGATCATCGGCACGATCAGCCAGGCGGACGCACTGCGCCTGCCCGAACAGCAGGCCATCCGCCAGGCCCGGCAGCTGATCCGCGGCAGCCGGCAGCCCGTGGAGCTGCGGCCGGTTGAGCCGACCGCGGCAGCCGACACCGGGGCGCAGGCGTGAGCGGGCCGCAGTCCCCGACCTGGGCGCAGCGCAGGCGGCGCGACGCCGACTTCCCCGACACCATGAGCCCGCAGGCGCGGCGGCTGGCCGAAATGCGCAGCGTGCTGAGCTACTGGCAGGCCAGGACAGGGCCAGCCTACGGCTACGCGCTGGATGCCCCGGACATGATCGCCATCGCCGACCGGGCCTGTCTGGACATCGCGGCCGGCCTGATCGCCGAAGGGTTCAAGCCGTGAGCCCGGCCGACCTCGCCGCACTGGCGGCAGCCGTCGACCTGACGGAAAGCGACATCGAGGCGGCGGCCGAGAAGATCGCCGGCCAGGTGCAGCGCATGGCCCGGCTGTGGGAGGAACAGCGCACACCGGAGCCCGTGGCGCTGAAGTACCTGCGCGCCACGGCGAAGCGGCATCACGTCGAGCTGCCACCGAAAGACGGCTTCACCCAGCGCGTCAACCGCATGGGCGATCCGGCATGGTGGCGCCGGGCGCTGCGCAAGCGCCTGCGCGCCGTCGAGCATCACGCCATCCAGCGCGGCGCCATCCACAGGCACGCATCGCCCTACGTGTCGGCGAATACCCTGCGGCGCTTCGATGCCGACCGGCGCCGGCTAGCGGCCCTGCTGGCATCGCTTGAGGCGCTGAACACCGACACCGGCGAGGTGCTCCCGCTGGATGACGTGATCGCGGCCAGCCAGGCGAACCCGGCAAACCGCCGTGCGGCCCTCATGGTGCGCATCAAGGGAATCGAGGCCAGGGCACGCGAGAAGGGGCACGAGGCCCTGTTTCTGACCATCACCGCACCCAGCCGCATGCACGCCCGCCACCACACCGGCCAGGCGAACAGCGAGCACGACGGCAGCAGCCCGCGCCAGGTGCAAACCTACCTGCACGGCGTGTGGCGCCGGGCGATGCGCAGCACGCAGCGCGAGGGGCTGAACGCCTACGGCATGCGCACCGTCGAACCCCACCACGACGGCTGCCCACACTGGCACGTCTTGATGTTCGCCCCGGCTGACCAGGCCGGCGCCATCCTGCGCACCTTGCGCGCCTGCGCGCTGGCCGACAGCCCGGACGAACCGGGCGCGGCCGAACACCGCTTCAAGGTGGAGCGCATCGACCCGAACAAAGGCAGTGCGCTTGCCTATGTCGCAAAGTACGTGTCCAAGAGCATCGACGGCGAGGGGTTGGACGGCGACACCGAGAGCGACACCAGCGGCGCCGACACGGCGCGGCGCATCGTGGCCTGGGCGCGGCGCTGGGGCATCCGGCAATTCCAGTTCTTCGGGCTGCCGCCCATCACGCCCATGCGCGAGCTGTACCGGCACGACGGCGAAGGCTTCGGCAGCCAGGCGCTGAGCGAGGCGCACCAGGCGTGCAAGGCGAACGACCATGCCGCGTACCTGGGTGCCTGCGAGGCCCACCGGATCGCCTTAGGCGTGCGCTACGTCGAGCGGCCCAGTACCCGCTATGCCGACGAGATGGCCCGGGCCATCCGCGGGCTGACCGCCAGCGCGGACGACCTGCTGGCGCCGCTGGCGCTGACCACCCGCACCGAAACATGGTGCATCCAGCCGCGCCAGGTTCGCGCCGATGCGGCCGGTTGCCTTCCTTGGACTCGGACTCGATTCAATAACTGCGCGCAGTCAATGGAATCAAGCACTTGCGAGGGGTTGAGCGAACACGGCCAGGCCGGCACCGCGGGCAGCCACGGCGCAGCGCGGCCAGGCGCACCGGCACCCGCGCTAGCGGCCACGGCAGGACCACCACCGCGGCGCCGCGAACCGGAGCCGGCGCCATGCTGACCGCTGAAACCGGCAACCAGGCGGCCCCGATGGGGCGGCCACTGACGCACCGCGACTGCCTTGCAGGCATGCCGCAGGCCACGGGCCGGGCAGCCTGCGCCGCGCCGTGGGTGCAGGTGCGGCGCTTCCACCCGGCCGGCGCCTTCGTGCTGTGCGGCCAGGTCATCGAGCTGAGCAACCACGGCGACAACGGGGCCGAGTGGTTCAAGGTGGAAACCTGCATCGGCCCGCTGTGGGCACAAGGCAAGAACCTGCGCATGTGCTCCGGCGACGGGCGCTGCACTTGCGAGCCGGCGCCGGGTGAACCACACGGCACAACCGGCCCCACCTCTATAGGCGGCAAGGGTTCAACCGGCCGGCCATGCACCGGAATCAACCGGCTAACGGCCACCGCTGTACATGGAAGCGCCGATGTCTGACCTGTTCTTGACCCATGCCGAGCTGGTCGACCTGACCGGCTTCAAGGCGCCGCATTGCCAGGCCCGATGGCTGACCCGCAACCGCTGGCGCTTCGTGCTGAACCGGCGCAAGGAACCCAAGGTGGCGCGGCAGCACTTCGCGGACCGCATGGGCTGCGGCGACGGCACCGGTGCCACCGCCAGCCATGCCCACCTGATCAACCAAGCGGCGGCCGGCGAACAGCCGAACTTCGCGGCCCTGGACCGGCGTTGACCATGGGACGCCGCCGCACCACCAATCACGGACTGCCGCCCGGCCTGCACATGAAGGGCGAGCGGTACTACCATGTGACCACCACCACGCCCCGCAAGTGGACCCCGCTGGGCAGGAACCGGGCACGGGCGCTGCTGGAGTGGGCGCGCATCGAAGGCACCGAGCCCGACCCCAACGTGCGCACCTTCGACGTGATCGCGCAGCGGTACGAGCGGGAAGTGATGCCGACCAAGGCACCCCGCACCCAGAAAGACAACCTGATCGAGCTGGACCGCCTGCGCGCCGTGTTCGGCCGGATGTTGATCGAGGCGATCAAGCCGCACCACGTGCGCGGGTATCTGGACAAGCGCGGGCAGACTGCAAAGGCCCGCGCCAACCGGGAAAAGGCTCTGCTGAGCCACGTGTTCAACAAGGCCCGGGAGTGGGGCTACACCGACGCGCCGAACCCCTGCCAGGGGGTGAAGGGCTTCACCGAAGCAGGGCGGGATCGGTACGTCACCGACGACGAGTTCAAAGCCGTGCGCGACCAGGCAGACCCGACTGTGCGCGATGCGATGGACCTGGCCCTGCTGACCGGACAGCGACCGGCCGACGTGCTGAAGATCCTGCGCACCGACATCAGGGATGGCGCGCTGTTCATCGCGCAGAACAAGACCGGTGCGAAGCGGGCCATTGAGATCGTCGGCGAGCTGGCCGACGTGCTGAAGCGCATCACGAGCCGGCCACGGGTCCGGCAAAGCGCCTACCTGATCCAAGACGACGACGGCAAGCCGCTGAGCCTGCTGGCGCTGCGCGGGCGCTTCGACAAGGCCCGCAAGGCGGCCGGCGTGTCGTTCCAGTTCCGGGACATCAGGGCCAAGACCGCCAGCGACACCGGGGACCTGGGGCACTCGCAGCGGCTGCTGGGACACAAGAACCGGGAAATGACAGAGCACTACGTGCGCGAGCGCATCGGGCAGCGAGTGAAGCCGCTGCGGTAGCACTGGGTCCAGGAACGTTGGTCGAGGGCGTTCAGCGACCAGGCACAGCGATGTAAAGAATTGTTTCGTCGCCGAAGAGTCTGTCGGAAAGTCTTACATGCATCGGAGGGCGTTGGCGCAAGTCATTGATTTGCAAAGACTGGACTCCAACTTGCTTGCGCTCCATATGCGGGTGTTTACCAAGACATTTGTCACCACCCATCTTTTCGTGAGCGCTCACAATCGCTTCGGCAGCCTCGTCACCGTACGAAGCCAGCACAGGAAAGCGATGCTAAAATGCTAGGTTTGCCGAAAATTTCTTCAGCAGATTGACGCAACGTAGTCACGCTACTCGCATTCGATGAAGGAGAAAACGCATGACTGACGCAGTTCTGGCACTTAAGAGTGATCAGCGCGTTCTTGAGTCCTTGCGCGCTGCCGCGCAACAACGGCAAACGCCAGCAGAAGTCTTCGAACAGCGCGTCTCGTTCGTCTACAGCGCGATGAGCGAGAAAAGCGGCGTGAGCCGTGAGCAAGTACGACAGCTTGTTCGCGCCCATGACTCCAGGGCTGTTGTAGCGCCCTGACGTGATCCTCTTTGAAATCTGCGCGCGCAACGAAGCGCATCCGGTCTATCAGCAATTCGAGGCCGCGAACGGAGCACGTCAGTACGATTTCTTGAGAACGCTTGTGGAGGCTTGCCTGGCAACAGGCAAGCCTTTTTTGTCTGCGCACATCATCAAGGCGCTCAACTTTCAGGCGATTACGTGTCTGCACACCAACGCCGGTGAGTACCGTCCGTGCCAAGTTCACGTAGGCAACCCAGCCGACCCGGCAACCTTGTACGTACCGCCGGCAGACTACTTGGTTGACTCGTACATGGACGATTTCGTCAACACGACGAATCGAGAGTGGGAGAAGGCCGACCCACTGACGCTCGGCGCCTTCGTACTGTGGCGTTTGAACCACATCCATCCGTTCATCAATGGGAACGGGAGATCAGCCCGCGCAGCCTCCTACTTCGTCATCTGCCTGAAGCTCCAGGGTTGGCTTCCTGGGACGACGATCTTGCCGGAGTTGCTACGTCAGAACCGCACTGAGTACGTGGCCGTTCTGAAGGCTGCTGACGCCTCATACAACGCAGGCTCCCTGGACTTGGCGCCGCTTCGCAACCTCATTGAACGCCTTCTCATCCAGCAGGTTTCTAGCGCAACACCCCCTATCGCCGCCGCACCGCAGGGAGCGCAGGGAACACCGCCAGCCAATCCTCCCTAGCGGACTACTGAACCAAGCGCACTTTGTAGAAGTGCTCGCCACAATGTAGAAAAGCCCCGACCGGCGAACCGTGCGGGGCTTTCGTCTAAGTGCTTGTCAACACTCGGGATTTTTGGTGGCCTGGGGCGGAATCGAACCACCGACACGCGGATTTTCAATCCGCTGCTCTACCAACTGAGCTACCAGGCCAAGCCCTAGAGTATAGCCTGAAAAATTCAGAGTC
>Ga0116181_1001212_pt1 | contig 22577 bp, 25 predicted proteins | sample AD_UKC075_MetaG_FD_89752 | JGI IMG/M metagenome (GOLD analysis project Ga0116181, IMG submission 89752) | Active sludge microbial communities of municipal wastewater-treating anaerobic digesters from USA - AD_UKC075_MetaG | ecosystem: Engineered > Bioreactor > Anaerobic > Digestate | place: USA... | reverse complement strand
TCATCGTAAATTCTTCCAATTGCGTAAAGCACGATGCCGTTTATGATGATCGCGATTCCTGATGGAATCGTTACCAGCGGAAGCATTATTAATACCCCTATTATTATGCCTATAATTCCTAATATCCTTAGCGTTTTCCCCACAAGAAAACCCTCATCAACTCAATTTATATTAAAATGTGTAACTAAAACAGTGCAAAGCCAATATATTTCAAAAACAGGACAAGCTATAACGTTAATATCTACATGAAAAATAAATATACTGCACTTCGATTCTTAACTTACCTTACATTATTTACTTTTGGATATTCTCTATAATATAGGCCCGTCAGCTCAGATACCATAAATGTAAATATAACACCTGTGCCTGGCTCTTGAAGCTTGCCTTCCTCGACGATGGCATCATATATTGGTTTATATTCTCCGACGTCGGTGAGTATTAGAATTATTTCTTTGGAAGCCTCGATGCGTAGATTGAGAAATTTTAACGCTTCTGCTTGCCCCGTGCCTCTTCCGTAAAGAATTGTGGCTCCTTTTGCGCCGGCTTTTTTGGCCCTTTCTACAATTTTATCGGCTTTACCTCTTTCAACAATGGCAACAATGCATTTAGCTTCCATGATACCTTCTCTCCTTACTCGTTTATGTTATTCATATTTTTGTCAATATTCCTAAGGTTAGTACCGATATTACAGCTCCGATCGAGGTGAGCCCCACTATGCCAAATCCGTATGCTAACGGATCTACGTTTTCGAGCACTTTTGCCAAACCAATTGCTAAAGCCATATTTATAGGAATATTGACAGGACCAGTGGTAGCACTGGCTGAATCCATTGCTATGGATACAAATTCCTCTGGTGCAAAGAGAGTTAATATGAGGATTAGTAAAATTAAAAACGTAACAATTTTTATGTAAGATGTACTATTTAAAATTTTATATACACCTATACCCATTCCAGCGCCGAATCCGACAGCTACGGCGTGAATTAAGGTCGTGTGTGGTATGGCTCCGATGGTTATCTCTTCTACCTCTAAGGCCAATGTCTTCAATGCCGGTTCTACTAAAGTTCCAAAATATCCTACGATAAAAGCCGCTGCTATTATCAACCATTTATTGTTTAAAATTATTATACTTTCCCCTACAGAATCTCCAAGTGGAAGAAGGCTCATTAAAACGCCCTTTAGGAAGAAATGTAGGCCAAATATACATAATAAAACTCCAAAAATGAATTCTTTAACATTTTTGATTGGTCTTTTCAGTATAATCACCTGGAAAAAGGCAAGTATTATAACTAACGGAAGTACGCTTCTTGTAGTTTCCCATAAATCTTTTAAAATCACCAGAAGTCTCATGGCGTGATAACCTCCTATTGCTTGTGCAGTTCGTATTTTATACGGCTAACCCACATTGCTTCCGCGGCACAGACCAGAAGGTAGAATTTAAAAGCCGCTATCTGCATGCTTCAATCCAACGGTCGAAGAAAGAAAGCAGTTCTTCCGGGGGGATTATCCACACGTCAGCACTTGTGGGGCGCCATTCTGGTCGCACAAGGGCCGACAATCCCTTCCCCTTTATGGCATAAAAAGCATCCTCATCGGTGAAGTCGTCGCCGAGATAGGCTATAACGGCATCTCCTTCTTCCGCAATTATAGTCTCTACGGCCATTGCCTTGGTGCAGGAAAGGATTCTCAGCTCAAGCCCGCCGTCAAAGGGCATGAGCCCGAGCCCGCAGTTGCACATAGGATCGAGCATTTCTTTAAGCCGACAGCCGACGTCGTCGCCGAGGCCGCGCAAATGGAATGCCACAGAGAGCGGTTTTTTCTCCACGCGCCTTTCTGGAAGGAGGGCAAGCGAGATCTCGCTTGCCCTCTCCAACGCTGCCCTCTGCGCAGGCGTTAAGGAAAGGGTTCGAAGTTCACCCGAAGGCAGAAGTCTCTCTCCGCCGTGGCATCCCCAGACCTCGAGCGGCGGATCTGTCGGCAAAAATCGCAGGATCTCCCTTGCGGTTCTGCCCGTGACGATGACTACGCGCGTATTGCTCTGTCTTATGGCGCTCAGGCGCTCCGTTACGCCAGGATATGGAAAAGCTTCCTCGCGTTCCTCGACAAAGGGAGCGAGTGTTCCATCGTAATCGGAGAGCAGTGCGCGCCTTTTAGCCTCAGAGAGCTTCTCCCAAAAGTCCTCTATTGGTTTCAGCTAAACCACCACCTCAAGCCTGGAAACCTCCCCCTCTTTGAGGCTCATCATAAGTGCCAGGTAGTTTCGCACCTGTTGCGTGATCAAGAAGTTGTCCTTCACGAAATTGTGGGCATTTTGTCCCATGCGCTTGGCTTTCCCGTGGTGGTGGAGGAGATAGCGTATTCGCAGCGCGGCGCCCTCGGGCGTGCGCACTCGGAAGCCGTTGAAGCGGTCTATCACCTGGAGGCGTATCCCACCTGTGTCTCCTCCGACGACCGGTTTGTATTTCCACAGGGCCTCAGTCACCGTGAGGCCAAATCCCTCGCGCAACGACTTTTGCAGGACTACATCTGCTGCGCGCTGGAGGGCGTTTATCGTGCGGTTGGCGGTTGGGGGTAGCTCTAATACATGTATGTCTGGGTCGCCTTTTGCTGCCTCGAGCACTTCGCCCAAAACCGTCCCTCCCTCAGGGTCATCGGAGGCGCCGCCGCCCGCCAATACTAACTGCACGCTCTCCTGAAAACTTTTTACAGTTTTATAGGCCTCTATGACACCCAACGGGTCTTTGAAGCGATCGAAGCGCGAGACCTGCAGAAGGAGGGGTTTTTTGCGATCTAAATTGAAACGATCAAAAACGGTCTCAATCTCTTCTTGGGGGAGATCTATATTTTTTTCGCTCAAAGGATCGATGCTGGGTGTGATCAAATACTGTGGGTGAGGTAGCGCTTGGGCGAACTGGGCCAGCGAAAAGATGCTGGCATCATATTTTGAGATCGTCCTCTCGAGGCGCCGCCACACCGACGGCTGGGGGGTGCTTACGTCTATATGACAACGCCAGATCCATTTCGCGCTCCTCTGGGGGAAATGGTTTATGAGTGCCGCTGGCTGAGGGTCATGGATGAATACAAAGTCGGCCTCCTTGAGTTTATTTTCCAGCATTTCGGCGTTGGCGCGATTCGTCTCTTCGTAGGATTTCCACATAGGTTCTGAAAGGGTAACAGGTGTGCCCTGAAGGGCGTTATGGATATTTTTAGTGGTTACGAAGAAATCCGATTTCCCCTCTATTATTTCCCACTCCACATCGAGCCCCAATTCCTTCTGCAACGGCACGATGCGATTGAGCAGCTCAGCTACGCCTCCTCCGCTTTTAGTGGAATTGACATGCACGACACGCGCCCCGTGCAATCCCTTGGCCAGCGCCCGCATGTGTCTTATCTCTTGTTCTCCCACGACCTCGGCGTATTGCGAAAGTAGATCGCTCAAAATGCGCTCCCTCCTTGTGCCATGCTTTCGTTCAAGGCTTTTACGATCAAGTCGCGCAATTCGGATAACGAAAACAAGTAGGGATCTATCATGGAGACCTTCTTGCGCGCCTCGGCCGTTTCATCGCCAAATTGTTCGAGCCAATAACTGAAGTCATCGCAACAGATCGGACTTCTTCTCTGTGCGTCAATGAAATGATAGAATATGCTGCCAGTGGGTGCTTGAGCGACGGCAGGTGCGAGGTCTTTGGGCTGCATAATGCGAATCCCCGAGTTGAAGATGATCATCTGTGCCTTCAAAAATACGAATTCCATCTCCCCCTTGGCCCAGGTGAGGAAGTCTCCCTGGACCAAGCGCTCGTCTAAGATGTCCAGGAGCCTGTTTTTTAGCGCATCCAGATCTTCGTAATGGGATGGGTTTATTACGCTGAGCTGTTCGGCCAATGCTTGGTCGCGCAAAGATTTGTCCACCCATGTGGCGAAGTCGTTATTGTATTCGGATTCGCTCAAGTAGGGGCGCAGCATCCATCCCCAAAAATGATAAAGCAGGCTTCCGTCGGGCGCCTCTTTGAGAGCGTCTCTGAGCTCCCTCATAGTCTGCGCCCTCAAGCCCGTGCTTACCATTACTATCTCGCAGTCCTTAAGTTCAAAAGGCGTTATAGAACTCATTTGAAAGTTGCCCCTGCCTTTCGGCTGAGGCTGCCCCCTTTCTCTTTTATGTTGAGTTGCCGTTATTTCCCCACGCAAAAGCGGGAGAATATAGCCTCAAGTAGCGCGTCGTCGTAGGACTTTCCCAAAAGTCGCTGGAGGCAAGCTCCAGCGGTGGCCAGCGCGCTCGCCGCGAGGTCTTGACCCAAACCGGCCTTGATCGCTTCTTGCGCTTCAGCAATGGTCCGTGCAGCGCATTGCAACTCAAAGAGTTCCCTCGCACTCGCGTTGAGCCCGGCTTCAAAAGAGTTATCTTTGGATATTATGTTAAATATCGCGTCTTTGAGCCCTTCTATCCCTAAACCCATCAGAGCAGATGTGCGACATATAGAGCTATTCGGGAAAAGGGCACGCACGTCGCCCTCGGCAACGGCCAGAGGCAAGTCCACTTTATTGAGGGCAACTATGCGAGGCGCATTTCCTGTGTTAGCTGCGATCTCTCTATCGTCATCTGTGAGGGGTGCGCTTGCGTCTAAGACGATCACCAACATGTCGGCTCCATCTATGGTCGCTTTGGCCCTATCTACGCCGATGGCCTCGAGTTCGTCCTGGGGCTTTCGCAGGCCGGCCATGTCTGCCAAGCGGATGGGAAGCCCTTTGTGTACGATCACTTCCTCTATGACGTCGCGCGTGGTGCCCGGTATAGGGGTGACGATCGCCCGCTCTCGCGAGGAGAGTGCATTTAACAGCGACGACTTGCCCACGTTAGGGCGCCCCGCGATTGCCACCCTCACGCCCTCGCGCAGCGCAAAACCGACCTGGCATCGCGATATCAAGGCTTCGAGCTTTGAAGCTATTGAAGCGGAGTCTTGCAGGATTTCAAGGTCTGTCTTAGGCGGAACGTCCTCCTCCGGGAAATCGAGCACCACCTCGACCTCGGCTGAAAGGGCGATGAGTGCGTCGTAGACTATTTCTACCTCTCTGGAGATCTCTCCCGACAACGACCTCGCTGCAGCACGAAGAGCCTCATCGCTTTTGGCCTTGATTATTCCTAATACCGCCTCGGCTTGCGATAAATCTATTCGGCCGCTCAAAAATGCCCGCTTCGTGAACTCGCCCGGCTCGGCCAAGCGTGCTCCTCTATCGAGCAGGAGCTCCAGGCACCTCTTGGCAGCGAGGCTTCCGCCGTGGCATTGTATCTCAGCCGCTTCCTCTCCGGTGTAGCTGTAAGGGGGGCAAAACCACACGGCCAATACCTCGTCGAGTCTCTCTTCGCTTTCGTCTACGATATAACCATGCTTCATGGTCCTCGGAGGGCTTTTTGCCAGCCGGGTTTTCCCTCGAAAGATCGAGTCTACGAGTTCTCTGGCGCGCGGGCCTGAGAGGCGCACTATGGCTATGCCAGATTCCCCCCAGGCCGTAGATATAGCTGCTATCGTATCCAGTTACATCAGCTCCCTTATGGCCTCCCCGAGGCGCTTTATGCCCTCGTCTGTGTCCTCAGGTGTAGCGAAGGTGAAGCACATGCGGAAGGCGCGCTCTCCTCCCTTGCCGCTCGGGTAGAATGGTTCTCCTGGAACGAATGCTACTTTCTTTTCTATTGCTTTGTCGAAGAGGTCTTTTGTGAGGACGTTTTTCATCTCGATCCAGTAGAAGAACCCACCCTGCGGCTTTACCCAGGAGACCTCCTCGAGGGGGAGGTGGCGCTTCAGAGCCTCTTCCATGTCGTCGCGCTTCTTTCTGTAGTGGTTTACGATTTTCGGCAAGAATGAGTTGAGGTGTCCTCGGCGGCAATATTCGTATACGAGCCCTTGGGCCACCACGCTGGTGCACAGGTCGGTGCCTTGTTTGAAGACGGCCATCTTGCGGATGATGTCCGCGTCTCCCACGCACCAAGCGACGCGCGTCCCAGGCGCCAAAATTTTTGAGAACGTCCCCGAGTGGATGACGTTAGTCCCGCCGTCGAGCGAAAATATGGAAGCTACGTCTTTTCCTTCGAACCTTAGATATCCGTAAGGGTCATCTTCAAGGATCGGCACGCCGAGGGAGTGCGAAATTTCGACGAGCTTCTTCCTTCGATCGAGGGATAGCGTGCATCCTAAGGGGTTGTGAAAGTTCGGTATCGTGTAAATGAAGGCTACCTTCTTCCCCTCTTTCTTGGCCTTTTCTATCAGCCCTGGCAAAAGGTCTACCTTCATGCCCTCGCTGTCGCAAGGGACCGTCAGAAACTGTGCCCCGTGGTTATACATGGGTATCGTAAAGCCGAAGAAGGTGGGTTCCTCGACGATAACGTAGTCTCCAGGATCTACGAGCGCCCAAGATATGAGATCGGCCACCTGCGTAGAGCCGGATACGATTAGGATTTCTTTTGCGGGATCCGCTTTTCTGCCGAGCCTCGGAGCGAGCCACTCCGATAGGAATTCTTTCAGCGGCTGGTATCCCTCGGTGGTGCCGTACTGCAGGATGTCCTTTCCCTCTTTCTTCAAAATCTCCGCGCAGTCGCAAAAGAGATCTACTGGAAATATTTGAGGATCAGGCATGCCTCCGGCAAAGGATATCATGCCTGGCCTGCGGATCACGTGCATCAACTCTCTCGTCGGTGAGGGTTTGAGCCCCCGCGCTGCCTTGCTGTAAAGCCCTTCCCATGCACTCACGTCGTTCCCCCCTTTAGGAAATGTATTTCATTTATACCGTAATCTGCCTTCAAATAATAACATAACTATTGCCCGTCGTTGCTCATGACTGAGGCAGATCCGGCAATCTCAGTCCTTCAAACATGTGGTATTATTGGCTCATGAAGCGATCAAATGTCGATGAACTTGTCTTAGGTGTCGTTAATGCCTCATTGCCGTATGAAGTGGATGTAGATCGTCTCCTGCGAGATCTCGTCAGATGCGCGGAAGGCGATTTCTTCCCGCCTGCGCACGTGGTAAGCCTTTTGACGGAAGTGCCTGGCGATGTACGGCTACGTTTTCTGGTCGAACATGGAATATCGGTGGAATTGGCTGCTCGCTGCTATTTTAAACACCTTGACGAAGGATATCCGGAGGGATCTCAAACGAAGAGATGGTGGCGACTCTGGGACCCGAACCAAAAGACGGTGCATTGACGAAAGAGACAAAGTGGCTTTTCGAGCAGGCAGTGAGGTGCTTGGATAGCATCAAGAACGCCCCTGTGCCGTTCTGGACACTGGGCGGGGGCACGGCACTCGCCATGTATTTTAACCACCGAGAGAGCAAAGACATCGACATCTTCTTGAGTGATGCCCAGTATATTCCATATCTATCTCCACGCTTAAATGATGTCGTTGCTGATGTTACGGAAGCTTATGACGAAATGTCGAATTATCTCAAGCTCCGTTTCCCCGGCCTTGGAGAGATAGATTTTATTGTAGCCCCGCTGTTGACAAGTCCCGGTTATATTGAGCGCGAAATTTGTGGTGTAACGACTCGCATAGAGACGCCTATAGAAATTGTGGTTAAGAAGGTTTTCTATCGGGCTTCAGAATTGACTCAGAGGGATGCGATAGACATTGCACTTGTGCTGGAGAAAATGCCCTCCGTTGCTTTCAGCGCGCCATTGCTTTGGGCGAAAAGGGAAGCGCTCGCTGTTAGATTGAGGTTCCTCGCCAGCCACTTTGACAGGTTTGCTATAGCTTTAAAGCCAGGATACGAGCACCTCGCCAAAGAATCGGTGCAGATTTTGGAGTCGTGGTTGAAGCGCACAGATACCTTCCCTGCTGACTTGGGGCCAGGACCAAGGGGCAATTTAGGGCCGGTTGACAGGCGGTAAAAGATGTGATAAAAGCAGACAAACGTCTGATATGGTGCGAATAGCGATGGCGAAATGGCTAGCTTTAACTTTTACGGGGTGCGGTAGCTGCTCATCGGCCTCCTCTTCGTCTTGGAGAGGGGAAAAGAGATTTGTGCGCTTCCGCACCGTTTGTGTATGGACTTTGTAGTAAATAGATTTAGACGCACAAAAGGGCCGGAGGTGCAAGCATCCTCCGGCCCTTTAACTTTATGGAGGTGGTGAAGATGAAGTATCTGTTTACGCCTGGCCCGGTGCCGCTGCCGCACGAGGTGGCAAGCTCTGGCGCCCGTCCCATGATCGGCCACAGGAGCGAGGAGTTTTCCGCCCTCCTGCTGCGCCTCCAGAATCGCCTTCGTGATTTATTAAAAAGCAGTGGACCTGTGGTGTTGCTCCCATCTTCCGGCACCGGGGCGCTCCAATCCCTGGTTGAAAACCTCTTGAGGCCTGGGGATGTCGTAATCTCGGTATCTTGCGGCCAGTTCGGTCTCCGTTTCAGAGAAATGGCGAGCAGGATGGACTGTCAAATCGTCCCGGTAGATGTGCCATGGGGAGGGGCTGTCGCCCCCGAAGCCGTAGTCGAGGCAGTTAAGGCCCATCCCGAGGCGAGAGCGATCCTTTTAACGCACAACGAAACTTCAACCGGCGTCATAAACCCGATTCACGCCATAGCGTCTGCCCTCCCAAAAGAGAGGCCGCTCCTCTTGGTGGATGTCGTGAGTTCTCTCGGTGTCACGCCTTGTCTGCCTGAGGCTTGGGGGGTGGATGCGCTCGCTGGCGCTTCTCAAAAGGGGTTGCTTTGTCCTCCCGGCGTTGGGGTGGTTTGGCTTTCGCCCCGCGCTTGGGAAGCCTTGGAGAGCCTTGGACACCCTAAGAGCTTCTACTTCGACCTGTTGGGATATAAAGATTCCATGGAACGCTTGCAGAGCCCGTACACGCCCCCCATTTCTCTGTTTTATTCGTTGGATGCAGCGCTATCCCTGCTGGCTGAACGTGGGTATGCCAAATGGTGGAAGGAGCGCCGCCGCTTCGCCGCTGCCTTTGCGGCAGGAGTTGAGGCTATGGGGCTCGATCTGCTCGTCAGCCAAAAGCGCCATCGCTCGCCCGGGGTGACGGCCATAAAGACGCCCAAGGCCAAAAGGCTTAAAGATGTCCTTTACGGGATGGGTGTCGAAGTAGCTGGAGGCTTGGGAGCACTTAATGGGCAGATAGTGCGCGTAGCTCATTACACAGACGTGGCTTGGCCTGAGATGTGCCTGATCTTGGGAAGCATCTATGGAGCCGCCAAGAGCACGGGCCTTTCTGTGAACGCCAGCTTCTTGGACGCTGCGCAGCGGGTATGGGAGGAGGATGTCCCATGTGGAAAGTGTTAGTGACGGAGGAGATACACGAGGACGGCCTGAGGTTTCTGCGAGAGGCAGGGGATGTAGAGCTGATAAATCGCCCTGGCATAGCCGGGGAGGAGCTCCTAAAAGCTGTATCCGATGCGGATGCGCTTCTTACGAGGAGCGGAACCGCCGTCGGGGAGGCGCTGCTCGAACATGCGCCCAAGTTGAAAGCCGTGGCGCGGGCCGGCGTGGGGGTTGACAACATCGACCTCGTCGCGGCGAGCAAGAGAGGGGTCGTGGTCATAAATGCCCCCACTGGCAACACCCTTTCTGCGGCCGAGCATACGATGGCGATGATGCTTTCGCTCGTGCGCAAGGTGCCTCAGGCATATCGTTCCGTTTCTTGCGGCCGGTGGGAGAGGAAGCGCTTTATGGGATGCCAGCTTCACGGAAAAAAATTGCTCATAATCGGACTCGGTCGGATCGGTTCTCAGGTTGCGTCTCGAGCGAGGTCTTTCGGCATGGACGTCTTTGCTTTCGATCCTTACGTCCAGGCGAGCAAAGCCGAAAGGCTTGGGGTCACGTTAGTATCGGATTTGGGTATCGCTCTCGCTGAGGCTGATATCATAACACTTCATCTACCTTTGACCGCGGAGACCAGGGGCATGATAGACGAAGAGCTTTTGGATCATTTTAAGCGCGGCTCCTATCTCGTAAATTGCGCGAGGGGCGGGCTCGTCGATGAGGAAGCGGTCGCCGAGGCTCTAAGGAAGGGGCACCTCGCCGGCGCAGCTTTTGACGTCTTCTCTAAAGAACCTCCTCCTTTAGATCATCCGCTCCTTTCGCCCGATCTTGCAGATAGCGTGGTGCTCTCGCCCCACATCGGCGCCAACACCTACGAGGCTCAATCTGCGGTGTCTGTCATCGCCGCCAAAAACCTCTTAGCATCGCTCAGAGGCGAACCGTGCGAACACGCCGTAAATCTCCCCTTCGCCGAGCAACTCATGGACGTCGCTAAGCGCAAATATTTAACCCTTGCGAGGAAGGTGGGGCAACTCGCTGCGAGTCTTTTCGGCGTTCCTCAAAAGTTTCGCTTTACCATGCTCGGCTCCCTTTTCAGCGAGGACTCATATGGAGCGTTCGAGCTGCCGTATAGATATGCCCCTTATACGGTAGCGGCCCTGAAGGGTTTTTTGGAGGCGCGTCACGGTAGCGGCGTGAGCTACATGTATGCTCCGCTCCTGGCCTCCGAGGTCGGACTGTCCGTGGAAGAGGTCAAAGGCGAGGCCTTTACGTACAAAAACCTCATAGGGCTCGCGCTCGAGGAGAAAAACGAGACGTTGGAAGTCTTGGCTACTGTCACTGAGGAGGGAAGGCAGCGGGTGGTCTGCATCGATGGTTTTTGGATAGACTTCGTGCCGGAGGGGCGGGTTTTGCTCTTTTCGAACTATGACCGGCCGGGTGTTATAGGCAAAGTCGGGACGCTCTTGGGGAAGAACGGCATAAACATCGCAAATTTTGCCCTCGGCAGAAAGAACGGGAGCGGTCAGGCCGTCGGTGCTCTCCAGGTCGACAATGCTTTGCCTCAAGAGCTCGTCCAGAAGCTCGCCCAGGATGCCGACCTGCTTTGGGCGAAGGTCGTCGATTTCGGGGAGGACTTGCAATGAAGGCGCGATTATTCCTCGTGCGCCATGGAGAGACGGCCTGGAACCGCGAAGGACGCTTTCAGGGGCAACGGGATGTTCCGCTGAACGAAAGAGGCATAGAGCAGGCTGAGGCTCTGGCGCGAGCCCTTAAAAGTTGCGGCGCTAAATTCGTCTGGAGCAGCCCGCTTTCGAGGGCGAAGGTGACGGCTGAGAAGATAGGCCAAGCCATGGGGCTTCCTGTCTATATCGATGACGATCTGAAGGAGATAAACCACGGCCTCTGGGAAGGACGCACGATGGAGGAGGTAAAAAATATGTGGCCCGCCCTGTTGGAAGCGTGGCACTCGCAGCCGCACACGGTGAAAATGCCAGATGGCGAGGATCTCGCACTTCTCCAGGCGAGGGCCTTTGCGGCCTATTGCCGCATCAGCGAGCACGGTGAGGGGCCGCACGTGGTCGTGACGCACGACGCCGTGATGAAGACGATGCTGTGCCTTTTTCTGGAGATGCCGCTTTCCGGGTTTTGGCGTTTTCAGTTGGGCAACGCCAGCGTCTCCATCGTGGAGAAGACGGAGAGGGGGATGCGGGCGACGCTCTTAGGGGATACGTGTCATTTGGGAGATCCCTACTTCCGCGCGGAGCAAAAAGGATTATGATGGGTCTGAGCGTATGATCTATTTGTGGAGGTGATCGCCGTGTTCAGTCGGATGGAGCTGATCAGTGGATTGACCGTAGAAGGAAAGAGCAAGATGCTCCTTTTGGTCTTAGATGGCTTAGGTGGACTCCCGGGAGAAGACGGAGGGACAGAGCTCGAATCAGCGCACAGACCGAACCTCGACGCTTTGGCCGCGAAAGCCGAGCTTGGAATGCTTGAGATCGTCGATGTCGGCGTCACGCCGGGGAGCGGCCCTGGACACCTTTCCCTCTTCGGTTACGACCCGCTCGAGTTTGAAATAGGGAGAGGAATATTGGAGGCGCTGGGCCTTGGGATCGATGTGGGCCCAGGAGATGTCTGCGCCAGGGGAAATTTCGCCACTTGGGGAGACGGCGATGTCGTAGTCGACAGGAGAGCCGGCAGGATACCGACGGAGAAAAACCGTGCCCTCGTAGAGAAGCTGAGGCAAGAGATAAGCGAGGTGGAGGGCGCACGAGTGCGCCTTTATCCCGGAGAGGAACACCGCTTCGTTGCCGTGTTCTCCGGCAATGGCTTGAAGGACGCCGTTTTCGATGCGGACCCGCAGGTTGCAGGTCCGATGAAATGGGCCACCCCAACAGATCCTGCCGGCGAGAGGATGGCGCATGTGGCTAATGCCTTCATCCGTAAAGTGAGGGATGTCTTGAGGGATGAAAGGCCGGCCAACGGTTGTCTGCTCCGGGGTTTTTCTTCTGCGCCGCACATCCCATCGTTGGGAGAGCTTTACAAGATAAGGCCGGCCGCAGCAGCGACATACCCCATGTATAAAGGACTTGCGAGGTTGGTGGGGATGGAGATCTTAGAGGCCGGCAGAGAACTCGAGGGGGTATTCGACGCCGTCGCGAGCAACTGGGGCGACTTCGATTATTTTTACGTCCACGTGAAATACACCGACAGCCGCGGCGAAGACGGGGACTTCGACGCAAAAAGGCGCATGGTTGAAGAGGTAGACTCGCTGCTTCCGCGTTTGACCAGCCTTTGCCCAGATGTAATCGTCATCACTGGGGACCACAGCACCCCTGCAAGGCTGAAAGCTCACTCGTGGCATCCAGTCCCGTTCATGCTCGCAAGTCCCTATGTGCGCCCGTGCGATGCAAAATCTTTCGGTGAAAGGGAGTGCGCCAGGGGGTCGTTGGGGATCATGCCTGCCCATAAGCTCATGGGGTTGATGCTCGCGCATGCTCTGCGCCTGGTCAAATTCGGCGCTTGAGCTCATCTCTCGGCCCGCGGTATAATTACCTGTTACGAAAAGCAATCTTTAGAGGTGTGGTCGGATAGTGTTTCCTCGATATGTCAATTACGATGGAAAGCCATTTTATGCCGAACGCGGTTGGCTCATAGGAGATGGCCAGATAGGGGGCAAGGCAAAGGGGATCGCCTTTGCCCAATCGGCCGTGGCCGAAGCCGGCTTAAGCGAGGAAGTGAGCTTCCCTCATACCACTTTTGTCATCACTACAGAGGTTTTCGACGAATTTATGCGACGCAACGCCCTTGAACCTATAGTGCGAGGAACTGAGGATTTTTCGCAGATAGAGAAAGCCTTCGAAGAGGCGCTATTTCCAGAAAGCGTAAGGAGCGCCCTCGCCGGCATTCTTCAGCGCATAGACAGCCCGGTGGCTGTGAGGTCTTCGTCGATCTTGGAAGACGACATAGCCTTAGCTTTCGCCGGCAAATATGAGACGCGCTTTTTCGGCAATCGGGGTAATTTAGAGTACCGGTTGCGTCGCCTGGAACGTGCCGTAAAGCTTGTATATGCCTCTACGTTCAACCCTACGGCTAAGGCCTATAGGCGCAAACACGGGATCAAGCTCGCAGGTGAGAAAATGGCCGTGATAATCCAGCCCGTGGTGGGTCGCCGCCGTGGCGATCTCTATTACCCGGAACTCGCAGGCGCTGCCTTTTCCAAGGTATTTCGCAGGCCAACGCCAAGAGTGCGCAAGGAAGACGGCGTGTTGAGGCTCTGCTTTGGCTTGGGCACTCGCGTGGTGGGTCGTTCCTTCGCTCGCACCTTTTTCTTGTCGCACCCCGGGATTCGTCCTGAAGGAAATAGCATGGCAGACATACTTTCTCACGCCCAAGACGAATTCGATTACGTCGATCTGGAGCACGGTTTCTTGTTGGGGATGGATGCGAACAAGGCGATAAGCCACATTATGAAACATCACAAGAACGCAGCCTCGTTTTTGGAGTTAGCCTATGACGATTCCTTCCATTGGATCCTCTCCGAGGTGCGGCACCTCGCTTATGCTAAAGCGGTTTTCACTTTTAGCGACTTTCATCGCCGCTTCCCGCGCTTCTTCGATCAGCTTCGAAAGGTGCTTTTGTTGTTCGAGGAGACCATGGGGTTACCCGTGGACATAGAGTTGACCTACGAGACCGAGGGCAGCCAGATGAATATAGTGCAGCTGCGCCCGCTTGCCACATACGAAGAGTTCGGGCGGGTGGAGATCCCGAGGGACATTCCTCGTGAGCGAATACTCCTAAAGGGGAGTGGCATGGTCTCGAACGGCGTCTTGGAGAGGGTGTCTCATATCGTATGCGTGGACCCATTGGCATATCTGCGTTCAGACCCTCATCTCGTGGCCAGAGCTGTTGGAGCAGCCAACGAGGCGCTGAAAGGCGGTTATATCCTCGTCGGACCTGGCCGTTGGGGAAGCGTCAACCCGGCCTTGGGCGTGCCGGTCCGTTATGGGGAGATATCGAACTGCAATTGTCTGGTAGAAGTGGGCTTCTCCAATTCGGGCATGGCCCCCGAACTCTCATACGGCACGCACTTCTTCTTGGATTTGGACGCTGACGGCGTGCTCTATCTTCCGGTCTTGGAGGACAAAGAGGCGAACATCTACAACAGGGAGTGGTTTTCCGGGACCTCTTACGAGGAGGGGCAACATCCGGCTGTGCGCATATATCGCGGCAACTTCTCCGTCTTATTGGACGGGGAGAACGATGTAGGGGTAGTAATCGTCAATGAACCGTGATTGTTTGCGCACTCATGAGAGGTAGAGAGTCATGAATGACGCACGCAGGGCGTATTTTTCCTGGAATCCCGCCGGGGACAGCGAACTGTCGTCGCTAATTGTAGGCGACGGGCACGTCGGAGGGAAAGGGCGTTCCTTCCTTTTCGCCATGAGGGCTTTGAGGGACAGGGGCCCGGAGGCGGTGCGCATTTCTTTTCCTCCCTCGATTTTTATAGGCGTTGAGGTATTCTGGGACTTTCTTTCGAGTTTGAAAGGCTTCGAGTTGAGGGGGATGCCCTTTGAAGCCGTTCAGGGGCTCTTTCTATCACGCCCGCTTCCAAAATACGTGTATAAGAGATTGGAGGCCTTCCTGTCTGACGTGAACGCTCCGCTGGTGGTACGAAGCAGCAGTCTTCTCGAAGATTCAACGGAACGTTCCTTTGTGGGCAAATATCTCACTACGTTTCTGACCGACGGCGGATCGATGACCTCGCGCCTGTGGAAGTTGGAGAGAGCCATAAAACTCGTCTATGCCAGCACCTTTTCTCAGGCTGCGGAGAACTACAGGTCGAGGCACGGGTTGGGGGACGACGCCATGGGCGTGGTGATTATGCGCATGGCCGGGAAGTGGCGCGGGCGCTATTATTACCCCACCACGGCGGGCGTGGCCTATTCGAGGAACTATAGACGTTGGTCGCCTCGCATTAAGGTCGAAGATGGGATGGTGCGCCTCTGTTTCGGCCTGGGGACGATCAGCACGAGGAGGGGGTATGCCAGGACTTTCTCGCTTACCAATCCGTATCTGAGGCCGGAGGGGCATGATCCCTTTAAGATAATGCGTCAGGCCCAAGAGCGCTTTCAGGCTTTGGACGGCATGACCAAGGGGATCGTGACCCTCGACATAAAGAGGATGTGGCGTGACCTGATGAGATATCATGACGACCTCGGGGTGTTGGCGCAGGTTTATCGTCCGGGCTCCGAAGGCGGGTATTTCGATTTTTTGGGAAGCCTCCTTTTAGATCCTCCCTCTCCTGGCACTAAACCGTGCTTCACCTTTGAGGATTTTCCGAGGCGCTACCGACACTTCTTCGAGCGAATGAAAGGGTTGCTTTCGTTCCTCGAAGAGGCCATGGGCATGGCCGCATATGTCGAATTCGCCTACGAGACGGAAGACGACGACCTTGAACTGTTAGAGGCGCGCCCTCTATGGGAGAATAAACCGATGGGCGGCAAAAAGATCCCCGACCTGTCGGGCAAACGCGTGATACTCAAAGCGAACCGCATGGTCACCGACGGCTTTGTCGAGGGATGCCCATACCTCGTGTATGTGGATTATCGCAGTTATGCGGCGGATAAGGATTACGCCGGGGTGGTCAAGGCCCTCGGCGAATTGAACAAACTCCTCGAGGGCGAGCGTTATATCCTGGTGGCGCCGGGAAGGGTGGGGTCGAGCAATCCAGAACTCGGTGTTCCTGTGCAATACCACGAGCTCACCAACTGTCGTTGCATCGTGGAAGTCGGCTTGCCGAAGATAGGCTTTATGCCCGAGCTCTCTTACGGTACCCACTTCTTCGCCGACCTCGAGGAGGAAAACGTCCTCTACATGCCGGTGTTCGAGGGAGAGGCTGACAACGTCTTCGATCAGGGTTGGTTTGAAAAGGCCCCACACGAGGCTACGCTTCACCCCACCGTGCGGCTCTATCGGGGGAGTTTTTCTGTCTATATGGACGGCGAGCGCAACGTCGGCGTGGTCATAGACGACCTTGCCGGGTGAGAAAGTTGTACGAATTCAAGGTTTCGCGGCATGACGACGGGCGGAGGCTGGATAGGGTTTTAAGGGGTCTTTGGCCGACAGTGCCCTTGAGCGCCATCATGCGTTCCATCCGCAAAGGCGAAGTCAAAATTTGCGGCCAAAGGGCTCAACCTTCCTCTCGTCTTTGCGAAGGAGAAAGGGTGAGCGTTCCCTGGGAAGCGCCTTCTGCGAGAGGAGCGCGCCCCATGCCTGGCCCGGTCGATGTGATTTACATCGACGAGCACGTGCTCGTGGCCAACAAACCCGCGGGTTTGTTGAGCCAACCGTCGAGCCGCACTTCGGACAGCCTCTTGGGGCGCATCGTGGCCATATATGGACGAGAAGGCGGCTTTTCTCCCACGTTGATCCATCGTCTCGATAGGAATACCTCTGGCCTGATCATAGCGGCGTTGGATGGGATCTCTCTGCGCGCTCTCTCCGTCGCTATGCGGGAGAGGAAGGTTTTTAAGCGTTACTGGGCCATCGTGGCTGGTGATCTCCCCGATAGAGGGGAGATAGACCTGCCGCTCGAAAAGGATACCGAGAGCAATATCACCTTCGTGTCGCAAAAGGGCTCGCACGCCCTGACGCGATATCGCACCATTTCGAGATGGAAAGGTTTTACTCTTGCCGAAATGGAGCTCGTCACCGGAAGACCTCACCAGATAAGGGTTCACCTCGCTGCCATAGGCTACCCGATAGTCGGGGACGTGAAATATGGCGGCCTTAAAGCGAGGCGTTGGGAAAATGTCGTGCGCCCTTTGCTTCATGCGCGTGAACTCTCTTTTGGCGATATGCCAGATGCGCTCTCTGCCCTTTCCAACATGAGGTTCATCGCCCCTTTGCCGCCCGACTTCGAGAGACTTCTTCCTCCTAAGATGACACTGCTCGGGTGAGGCGCGGCGACTTTTCGATATTGCCCCCGTGGGGTATAATTGACCCATCAGAGCAAATGGGAGGGGATATCGTGGCAGATCTAAGGCTTGAAATTACAGAAGAAGCGAAAGGCAAACTTCGCAGAATGGGAACGAGTGAGGTCACCGTAGCTTTGGGAAAGGTCGGATTTGGCTGAAGCGCGTTCCTTTCCGCCCTCGTGAAGGGCGGTTCTCCGAGCGATAGGGAAAAGTTCCTCTCTCTCGCGGAGGACGGCTTTACCGTATGGGTGCCAAAGGACATGCGGTTTCGCGATAACATGGTCCGCTTGGACGTGAAGAGGGGGTTCCTGCGCAGCATGCTCGCGGTCGATACGGCCGTTTTGGACTTCGGAAGTTGCTGATTCGGAGGTTAGAGCTAAAGGCTTGGAGAAAAAAGAAGCTCTCGATCTAAAGTGTAAAGACTGGGAGGCTCTGTTCGAGGGATGGAGGGAGCCGAGATATAGGGCCTCCCAGGTTTGCGACTGGATTTACAAAAAGCGGGTTCTTAGCTTCGACAGCATGACCAATCTGTCTTTGCCCCTGCGCTCGCGCTTAAAAGAAGCGCTCGATCTTTCTCTGCCGGTTTTGATTGAGCGAAGGCAGTCCAGCCGTGGCGATGCCATAAAGTATCTGTGGAAGTTGCGCGACGGGGAAAGCGTAGAGTCTGTGGTAATGCGCTACGAAGGGCGCGACACGGCGTGCCTCTCGACACAGGTGGGTTGCCCTTTGGGGTGCTCTTTCTGCGCCACCGGCAAGAGCGGCTTCGTGCGAAACCTCACCTCCGGCGAAATTGTCGGGCAATTCCTGGCCATGGAGGCTGATATCGGCGACTCCATAGAAAACGCAGTGTATATGGGCATGGGAGAACCGTTCCTGAATCTGGATGCGGTTTTAGACAGCGTCCGCAACCTGAATCATCCCAAGATGCGCGCTCTCGGCATCCGCCACATCGCCATCTCGACCGTAGGCATCGTGTCCGGTATAAAGGCCCTGGCGCATTCCGACTTGAAGGTGCGCCTCGCCGTTTCGCTTCATGCCCCAAACGATGACCTACGAACGCATCTTATGCCGGTCAACGCCTCAAATCCTCTGGGCTCGTTGTATAAGGCCCTTAAGAGTTTTCAGGAGATCACCGGAGAGCGCATCTCCATAGAATACATGCTCATAAGCGACATCAATGACGAGCTGAGCCTAGCCGACGAGCTTGCCGACTATCTCAAAGGCCTCCATGTTTATGTCAACCTGATACCTTATAACCCCACCGATGGGCTTTTCAAGAGACCCCCTCGCGGGAGGGTGGAGGCGTTCAAGAAGAGGCTCGAAGGATTGGGTTACGAAGTGGCCCTGCGCAAAGGGTTGGGCGCTGATATAGAGGCAGCTTGCGGCCAGTTGCGACGCCGCGCCTTGATATAATTCCTTTGTCCTCATTCTAATGCTAATGGTAATTGCCGTTCGGCGCCCGTCTGGGACCGTGGAATATAATCCATCCGGGGATTTCCGATTGGAACCTGGAGATGAGATAATAGTATTGGGTCCCCCGAAAAATATCGATGCTTTGAGAAAAGCAGATTCTCAAGTCGGTTAGAGAGGGCAGAAAGTATCTGAATACCTTGACCTTCAGAAGCTTCGCTGTAGGGAATTGAGATGTGAACCTCAATAGATATATGCATCATAAATTAGGAGCATCTTCAGGTTGGCGAAACATACCATTGCCGTGTCGAGGGGGAGCTATTAATATTGAAGTCAGCGAGGCTAAGGAGGATGAGGGCATTATGAAAGAGCGGAGAGAGAGCAAATCGGTTTGTGACCCCTTAGGGAATTTACCTGAGACCCTCCATGCGGAACAGTTTCATGGGAGTACAGTCCATGAATGATGATACACGATTGATTCATGCGGGTCTATCGCGTATTGAAGCGCTCAATTACCGCTCACTGCGTTATGTATCTCGCAGTTTGAGCAGTTTTCACGTCCTTATTGGTCCGAATGCAAGCGGAAAGTGCACGTTTCTCGATGTCCCCGTTTTTATAGGAGACTTTCTGCGTGCAGGCCTGGAGGCTGCTGTAGAAGGAGATGTCAGGCTCGGCATCCCACACCGAGCTCCTGACGCAAAGCAACTGACCTGGATGCGCTCGGGCAACGTGGTTGAATTAGCCGTCGAAGCCGCTATACCTTCTGATTGTCTAAGTCGCCTTGAAAACAAAAATGTCTGCTTGTGTCGTTATGAGGTAGCGGTGGAGGTCTCTGGGCCCCTTCGTGTTGTGACGGAAAACTTATGGCTGCGCCCCACCAAGGAGACATCATTCCAGTCTAATCAAATATCACTTTTCCCTGGTCTGCTGATGCCACCTGAGAGCATCGTTCAGGCTCCGAGAAAACATGCCCCTATCGGCTGGAAGAAAGTCGTTGGTCGAGGGAGTGAACCTGAACGGGTGATGTTTTTTTCAGAAACTTCGGGGTGGAACAGTCCATTTCGTGTACCAGCTGACAAGGCAGCGCTCGCCAGCCTTCCGGAGGACGAGGGGCGATTCCCCGTCGCGACTTGGTTTCGCAGGCTTCTTTCTGAGGGGGTCAGGCGGGTAATGCTTTCCAGTGAAGCCATGCGCCTGCCGAGTCCTCCCGGACGTGCTCGCGGTTATCTGCCAGATGGCTCGAATCTGCCGTGGGTCATACACATTCTTGAAAAGGAACATCCGCATCGCTTGCAGGATTGGGTTGCCCATGTCCGTGAGGCATTGCCTGACATTGAGCGGATTGAAACGCGAGAACGAGAGGAAGACCGACATCGGTATCTAATGTTGCACTTCACAACCGGACTTGCGATCCCATCCTGGCTCGTCTCGGATGGGACACTGCGCCTGCTCGCGCTGACCCTGCTCGCTTATATCCCTGATCTTTCTGGCATTTATCTCATTGAAGAGCCGGAGAACGGGATCCATCCGCGGGCGGTTGAGACAGTATACCAGTCGCTTTCGTCGGTTTACGGTGCCCAAATACTGCTTGCCACACATTCACCGGTGATCCTCAGCATGGCCAAGCCTAAAGAAGTTCTGTGCTTTGCGCGCAGTTCGGACGGAGCGACCGATATTGTCTCCGGCGACGAGCACCCTGCGCTTCGGAAGTGGCAAGGGACGCTGGACCTTGGAACGCTCTTCGCAAGCGGTATCCTTGGATGAAAGATCTCATCTGTGTTGTGGCGGATAAGAATATGGAGGCGGCCTTAGACAGTATATTAAAGCGGCATAAGGCGCTCGGCATTCGCTATATTACCTTTGACATCATCGTTCATCCACGACGAGACCCAGGCCTCTTTAGAGAAGGTGTCGAGTTCCTGTCTTCGTTTAGAGCAGAATATCGACGCGGGTTGCTTTTGCTCGATGCAAGCTGGGATGGGGCGCCAAAGGATATTTCTCATCAGCTTGATCGAGCCTTGGCTAATGCAGGACTCTACGACTGGGCGCGCGCTATCGTCATTGATCCCGAGCTTGAGGTTTGGGTGTGGAGCGATTCGCCGCACGTCGAGGAGGTGCTTGGCTGGTCTGAGCGCGAACCGTCACTTAGGCGATGGCTTGCGCAGCGGGGCTTTTGGACTGAAAGTAGTTCCAAGCCAAAAGACCCCAAAGCTGCTGTTGAGGCGGCTCTTTGTGAGGTTCGCAAGCCGCGATCCTCGGCCATCTATAGGGTTCTTGCGAGCAACGTAAGCCTTCGGCGCTGTCGGGACTCCTCGTTTCAGCACCTTCGGCAAACGTTGCAAGAATGGTTCGGTAACATGTTCTACGAGACAACAGCAGGTTAAAACTGCATAACAGAAGGCTTGCATATCTTCTGGCTACAGCAAGAGAGCCACTAAAGACCCATCAGATGGTAACTATTGTACTGTCCACAGCCGACGATTGGTTTTAAAGATCCGTTGTGTTACGACAAGGCCGAGCCAAGAACAACTTGGACTTTATGTCATCAAACTGAACATGTTTTCTGGACCGATCAAGCTAAAAGACCTGCTAAAAACGGTTAGTGACTACCAAACACAGGACGCCTTGTTATCACTGGTTTGCGAGTCTGGGGTGCGGAAGTTTGGCCAATTAATTAACACAACGCGGGAAACAGATTTTGTGGAGTATTATAGTTAGCATAATTGGAGAAGTCACATGAAGTTGCAGCGGGGCTTTTGTCGAAGTGAAATAAAATGTACATCGGTTAGATTGACAAATAGTTCGTTACCCCTGTGAAGAGAAGTGTTTATCCATGAAAGATAAAACCCTCGTAGAAGAAAAGATGCAAAAACTTATAGAGATGACTGCACGATTTTGTGATGTGCATCTGGACGAAGAGTACAAGCAATTGTGCGAGAAACTCATACGAAAGATGTCCCGAAAGCGAAACGTCACCTTTCTTTCGGGTAGGATTGAAATTTGGGCAGCTGCGATAGTCTATGCTATAGGGAGCATCAACTTCCTTTTTGACAGAAATTTCGAGCCATACGTGAGCGGGAATGATATATGCAACTATTTCGGCACATCTAAAAGTACCACTTCACAGAAGGCTAAGCTAATACGTGATATGTTCAAGTTGGAACATTGGGACAGGGAATTTTCGACATCTCAAATGATGCAAAATGACCCCTTTCGAGATCTTGTGATGGTAAACGGGTTTATCGTGAGCATAAAATCCCTGCCACCGGAACTCCAAGAACTCATACGCCAAGGAGAAAGCCATAAAAAACAAAAATGAATATAAAATAATGGGATTTTTTTGTTTGTCCATAACAGATCAGAGGACAAGCAAGTAATTGTATTATTCAATAAAAAATAAGGGCGTTTTCAGGAGATTCGGCATCGAGGATTATTGGTATCAATATCGAGATGAGGCAATAAAACAAATTGCGATAGATTGGTGTAATAAGAATGGAATAGCTTTCGCAATCAGCAGCAATAATTAAATATAAGCTTTGGATAATAGAAGGGGTTAGCAACTTGGTGCGGGTTGTTGTAATGTGCGCGGCATACGTGTTAGAATAAATGCACCCTTGCTCGGAGCGGGCTTTGCCCTCCCTTGGCAACGGGATTTCGTGCTTATGAGGTGAGATGGGTGGACAAAGAAACAAAAGGGCACATCATTGATGAGTTCCGTATCCACGCTGCGGATACAGGGTCTCCCGAGGTGCAGGTGGCGATCTTGACATATCGCATAAATCAACTAACCGAACACTTGAAAGTTCACGGCAAAGATCACCACTCTCGAAGGGGACTTCTCAAAATGGTGGGCAAGCGGCGCAAGTTGCTGAGCTATCTGAGAGAGAAGGACTTCGGTCGATACAGAGATCTCATTCAGCGCCTCGGTTTGAGGCATTGAG
>Ga0116181_1001207_pt1 | contig 22663 bp, 20 predicted proteins | sample AD_UKC075_MetaG_FD_89752 | JGI IMG/M metagenome (GOLD analysis project Ga0116181, IMG submission 89752) | Active sludge microbial communities of municipal wastewater-treating anaerobic digesters from USA - AD_UKC075_MetaG | ecosystem: Engineered > Bioreactor > Anaerobic > Digestate | place: USA... | reverse complement strand
ATTATTATCATGATTATTGATACTATTTGAGCTACTTTAAATCCACCTAACATTAAAGCATCTGTTCTACTTATTTCAATAAAGAAACGAATTATACCATAGATAATTAAATATCCTGCTGTCATATTTCCAACTTTAACATATTTTCCTCTTCTAACAATACAAAGAACAACAAATCCAATTAAGCAAGCAAGAGATTCAAATAAGAATGTTGGCATATACGTTACTCCATCAATGGTCATACCTTTAATAATAAAATCAGGTATCATTAATCTTTGAAGCATGGTTACTGTAGTTGCAGCTCCATGAGCTTCTTGGTTAAAGAAGTTACCCCATCTACCAATAGCTTGAGCTAAAAGCAAAGGAACCGTGATAATATCAAGCATTCTAATAGTTCTTACTTTGTATTTTTTACAATAAACAATGATGGCAATTAAACCAAATATTATTCCTCCATGAATGGCAAGTCCTCCATTCCAGACCTGAAATATACTTTGGAAGTTTCCAGCAAATTCTGAATAATTAAATACTACATAGTAAAGTCTTGCTCCAATTATCCCGGAAATAAAAGCCCAGAACATCATATTAAACATAAAATCACTTCTGATATTAAATCTCTTAGCCTCGATATCAATTAAACTAAAACATAATATACATGCTAATAGTATAAAAAGTGAATAGTATCTTATTTCATAATTTCCTATTGTTAAAAATATAGGATTCATTTTATCATATCCTTCTTTTAAAATTATACTTTATATGATTTTCAATTTCAATGATTGTTATTTATTTAATACTCTGTTTAGATATTCACCCGTGTATGACTTTTCACATTTTGCAACTTGTTCAGGAGTTCCGGTTGTTACAATTTCACCACCGAAGTCTCCTCCATTTGGTCCAAGATCAATAATATAATCAGCCACCTTTATAACATCGAGATTATGTTCAATAACGATAACAGTATCCCCATTGTCAACAATGCGTTCAAGAATCACCAATAACTTTTTAATATCTTCACTATGAAGCCCTGTGGTTGGTTCATCAAGTATGAATACTGATTTACCGGTGGTTTTCTTTTGTAATTCTTTGGCTAATTTTATTCTACTAGCCTCACCACCAGAAAGGTCAGGTGCAGGTTCACCAAGTTTTACATATGATAATCCAACATCCATGAGTACTTGTAATTTGTCTCTAACTTTTTTATGGGCAGAGAAAAATTCATAAGCTTCTTCAACACGCATATCTAGAACTTCAGCAATATTTTTTCCTTTAAATTTTATATCTAGAGTTTCTGTATTAAAACGGGTTCCATGACATACGTCACATGGTACATAGACATCTGGTAAGAAATGCATTTCTATTTTTTTAACACCATCGCCCCAGCAAGCTTCACATCTTCCACCTTTAACATTGAAAGAGAATCTTGATTTATCATATCCTCTTATTTTTGCTTCTTTTGTATTTGCAAATACATCACGAATATCATCAAAGACACCTGTATAAGTTGCTGGATTAGATCTTGGAGTTCTTCCAATTGGATCTTGATCTATTTGAACTATTTTATCAACATATTCAAGTCCTTTAATTTCTTTGCATTTACCAACGTGAACTTTTGAATTATAAACGTTTTTTTGAAGAGCGTGGCATAATATTTCATTTACTAATGATGATTTACCTGAACCAGATACACCAGTTACACAGGTAAATGTTCCAAGAGGAAACTTAACATTAATATTTTTAAGATTATGTTCTTTTGCTCCTTTAATAGTTATAAAATTGCCATTTCCTTTACGACGCTTTTTAGGTATTTCAATTCGTCTTTTACCACTTAAATATTCTCCAGTTATGGAGCCTTCTGTTTTGGCAACTTCTTCAGGAGTTCCAGCAGCAACAACATTTCCGCCTTCATTACCAGCACCAGGCCCTATGTCAATAAGATAGTCAGCAGCTCTCATTGTATCTTCATCATGTTCTACAACGATAAGTGTATTTCCTAAATCACGCATCTTCTTTAGGGAATCAATTAAACGATCATTATCTTTTTGATGTAAACCAATTGATGGCTCATCAAGAACATATAAAACACCTGATAATTGAGATCCTATTTGCGTTGCTAATCTTATTCTTTGAGACTCTCCACCTGATAAGGTTGACGCCTCACGTGCAAGGGTTAGATATTCAAGTCCAACATGATCAAGAAAATCTAGACGTGAATTGATTTCTTTTATTAATAAACCGCTTATATCTTTTTGATAATCAGTTAATTTTACATTCTTAAAAAAGCTTATTAAATCTTTAATAGACATTTGTGTTAAGTCCCAAATGGATTTACCACCAATTAAGACATTTAAAACATCTGCTTTTAGTCTTGAACCATGACAAGTAGGACAAGGAGATTCAGACATGAATCCGTCTATCCAATCTCTTATCCACCCTGAGTTAGTTTCAAGATATCTTCTTTCTAATTGGCTAGCTATTCCTTCATAAGTATCTAAGGTATGTCTAGTATTACCAGTTTTGGAAATAAAATCATATTCAAATACTGAATTAGTTCCATATAAGATAATATTTAAATCTTCCTTTTTCATATCTTTAATGGGTTTATTTAAATCAATATGCATAGATTTAGCTACAGTATATAACTTCGTCATATCCGTATTATTATCTAGTGTTAATGATTTTATGGCTCCATCAAGAATAGAAAGATCTTTATTGGGTATTAATAAATCAATATCAATATGTTTAGTAAATCCTAAACCTTTGCATTCAGGACAGGCTCCATATGGGGCATTAAAAGAAAATATTCTTGGTTCTAGTTCAGGAAGAGAAAAGTCACATTTAGGGCAAGCATAGTTTTCTGACATTACAATTTCTTTATCGCCTAAAATATTAATAACGACTTTGCCTTCTGCTAGTTTAGTACTAGTTTCAATTGCTTCAAATAAACGAGCACGATCTTCTCTTTTTAGAACTAAACGATCAATTATTACTTCAATATTATCTTTAATATTCTTCTCTAATATAATATCTTCTCCAAGGTCCCTTTGTTCTCCATTTACTCGAACACGGGTAAATCCATCTTTGCGAAGTTTTTCAAATAGGTCTCTATGTGTACCTTTTTCTCCATGAACAACTGGTGCCATGATTTCAATCTTTGTTCCATCGGGATAATCCATGACTTTATTGGTCATTTCTTCTACACTTTGTGAAGAAATGGGTTCATGATGATTAGGGCAATATGGAATACCTACACGGGCAAATAGTAATCTTAAGTAATCATAGATTTCTGTAACAGTTCCAACTGTCGAACGAGGATTATTATTAGTCGTTTTTTGATCAATAGAAATACTAGGTGATAATCCCTCAATAGAATCAACATCTGGTTTCTTAGAATTACCTAGAAATTGACGTGCAAAAGCTGATAATGACTCAACATATCTTCGTTCTCCTTCTGCATATATTGTATCAAAAGCTAAACTACTCTTACCTGAACCAGATACACCTGTCATTACTACTAGTTTATTTTTAGGTATTTCAATATCTATATTCTTTAGATTGTTCTCTCGAGCACCTTTTACTATAATTTTATCCATAATATCACCTTAATCTTTAAATCTAAAAGTATTATACTATGAAAAAATAAATTATCAACTTTAAAAATTGGTAATATTAATATATACTAAACTTATACAGCAAATCTATGGGGGATTTATGGAATACGACAATTGGAATTTAGATGTTTTGAAGAAACAATTAAACAACTTTCAGGAAGGTGATGAAAGTTATTTGTTACTTGAAGATTTAATTGAAATTCAAAGACTTAAAGATGTTGATTTATCTGCTTTTGATTTAGATGACGAATCTTTTATTGATCAATTAGATAAAAGCAAAATGATTTTAAATAAATACTATGAATTTATGCCTTTCATAGATAAATTTTCTAAATATATTATTAAACCATATTTAGATAATCCAGATATTGTTATTGAACCTTCAAGGGATGAAGTATTAAGTTTTACTCATGATTTTTATCATGATTTAAGTCCTGTTTTTTATAAGAAGTTTATGAATTTTTATTCACAAAGAAAAGATTGTGTAAGATTTTCTGATAATAGAAGTGCTTCCTTTTATATAACTAGTCTTAATTATTCATATATTGATTTGCAAGAAACTTATTGTATTGATGAGTTTTATGCGGCTGTTCATGAATTTGGCCATGGTATAGCAAACACTTTTGCTGTTACTAATTATGAATCTTCAATTTTTGTGGAATTACTTCCTATTTTTATGGAATTTTTAGTATCTGATAAGTTAATTAGTTATTATGATGATAAAGATATTAAGGATTATGTAGCACTTAATGACTATAATGAACTAGCTGTTCATTCAACATATGCTAAAGAGTTAACATTCTTTAATGAGGGATTACATGTTACTTCTTCTTATATGAGAAGAAAGCAATTATTAAATGCCTTATGTAAAATATCTAATGATACAAAGAAAAAGACAAAAAAGATGTTTGATATAACTTTAGATGAAAGATTTTGTTATTTAATACCATATTTAGTAGCAATGGAATTGTATTATAAATATAAAGATGATCCCGAAAAGACTTTATATACATTAGAAAACATTATTCAATTAAAAGATAATTTTTATACTTCATTAATTAAAAACGATATATTATTAAATGAGCATTCTAGTGAATATGTAGATAAAATAAAAAGAGAGAATGCAAATGTTAGACGCAAACTCCCTACTAATTATTAAGTTCCTGTAAATAATCTTCTAATATATCAAATAATTCATTAGCTGAATGAGATGAACATATTTTATTTTTAATAGAAGCACTTCCCGGTAATCCTTTGATATACCATAAAGCATGACTTCTTATTTCTAATAATGCTATTTTTTCATCTTTATCTTGTACTAATAAATGGAAATGTTTTTTTAACATTTCTATTTTTTCTTGTGGAGTAATTTCTCTTGGCAAAGTTCCATCTTGTAAATAATCAACACATTCTTTTATTAACCAAGGGTTACCAAGTACTCCTCTTCCAATCATCACAGCATCACATTTTGTTTCATCAATCATCTTTTTTGCTAGATAACAAGAAGTAACATCACCATTTCCAATTACTGGAATCGAGACACTTTCTTTTACTTTCTTTATGTATGACCAGTCTGCATGACCTGAATATCCTTGAGCACGTGTACGAGCATGTAAAGTTATAGCTTTAGCTCCAGCTTTTTCTGCAAGTTTAGCTACTTCTACACAGTTAATACTATTTTCATCCCATCCTAATCTTATTTTAATAGTAACGGGGACGGAAACCGATTCTACCACGGCCTTAACAATATCATAAATACGTTCAGGACTTTTTAATAAGGCACTTCCAGCTTGAGATTTAATTGCTATCTTTGGTACTGGACATCCCATGTTAATATCTATGATATCTGGGTGCATTGTCTCCTCAATTTTTTTTGCGGCTTCTACAAACGAATCAATATCACTTCCAAATATTTGTTGCGCTATTGGTCTTTCTTCTTCACTCATTTTAAGTAAATCCATAGTTTTATTATTGCCATAGACAATTGCTTTATCTGATACCATTTCGGCATAGATTAAACCTGCACCCATCGATTTAATAATTTTTCTATATGAAGTATTACTAATACCTGCCATGGGAGCCAAAACTATTTGATTCTTTATTTCAACATTACCTATTTTCCACATCTATATATAATTTATCTCCTGTTTGAAGATTATATTCTTGGGACTCATCTTTGTCAATATGACATTCAAGTGTTCCGGGATCTGATCTTTTTATTTTAGATGAGAATATTAATTTATGATTAATATCATACATATTAACGACTTGCTCATTAGTAAAATGTAATTCTTCCATCATATCAGGAGTCATATGAATATGTCTTTCAGCTAAAATACATCCTTCTGATAAAGATACTTTACCTTTAGGTCCAATTAAATTAATTGGTAAGGAACATTCTAAATCTCCACTTTGTCTTCTTGGTGGATTAATACCTAATACATTGGCATCTGTTTGGGATAACTCAATTTGATTATATTTTCTAATAGGTCCAACTACGCGGACATGTTCAATTACATGACCATTAAATTTAACATCCACGGTTGATAATGAAGCAAATTGACCAGGTTGACTGATATAATTTCTTACTTGGATTTCTTCATCACCAAATAATTCTTTCCATGTTTCATTTGTTAAATGTACGTGCCTATTACTGACACCAATATTAATTTCCATAAAATCACCTAGTACAATGATATCATTAATCAAAACGTAAAACATCAATTATGTTAAGTTTTGTAACATTTTTTACAGGTATAAATGTTGCTACTAAGGATAAGGTAATACTTAATGTAGCTATTATAAATAGATTATTTATAGTAATGGATAAGACATTAGTTAGACCGGTTAATTTAAATATTAAGTTGTTTATTGGTATACTACAAATTATAGTTATAATAATACTTAGCAAACTTGATAAAATGCCTAGAATTACATTTTCTAAATAGTAAATATTTTTTATATTTCTATTATTTATTCCTAATGACTTATATATTCCTATTTCCTTAGCACTTTCCATGACATTAATGAAGGTAATTATACCAATCATCATTGTAGATACAATTAGAGATATTAAACTAAATGAAATCAAGATAATAGTTATAGATTTAGTTATTGTTTTAGATATACTTTTTAGGGAACTTGAATAATCTGTATAAGTTATACTTGGATATTTATTAAGATAATTTAACAATTCTTGTTTATTATCGTAATTTATTGGATATAGATATATAGAAGTAGGAATCTCTTTTGTCTCTAAATTATAAATTAATCCTGTGATATTCGAAGTTATTGAATCATCTCTACTTTTTAAAATACCTACAATCGTATATGTAATATTATCTAATTCATAACTATAATTAAGTAATTTATCATATTCATAGGTATATCCATCTAAACCAATTTCTTGCATAATATTTTTATCAATTGCATTGTTACTATTTAATACTAATATAACGTCGTGAGGACTTTCTAAGAAATGTCCCCTTAATAGTTCAAATTCTTCTTCATAATTGACCTTATTAATACTAGATACATTCATATAGTCGTGATTATTAATCGTATAATTATATACTTTATATTTTAAATAGGGATCCGTATCATCTAAATATGTTAAATAATTCTCATTTATATTATTTAAATGGTTTTCATCTAAAGAGTAAATTAGGTCATCTTGATGATTTTCTTCTTTATTAAAAACATCACTTAGGTCTTTTTCTATGTTTGTACTTGTTTTACTTATAATAATTGGATATGAACTAAGTGTCTCTTTTTCTTCTTTATCAAGAGATGTATTAAACCCATGATTTATTCCTAAGACAATTGATAAAGCTATTAGTCCTATACTAAAAGCAATAATAGTTAATAGATTCCTTTTATATTTATTTAATAAGTTATTTCTAACAATTGTTAATAACTTAATGCTTTTCAACTTTTTCTTTTTGGGTAATGGTTTTAGAATACAAATTGTATTTAATGGATTACTATCATAGTAAATGGATCCATCTCTTAATTTAATTATACGATCAGCATAGTTATTAGCTAATTCGTAATTATGAGTTACTACCACGACCAATGTATTAAGACTAATATTTTTTAGAATAGTCATTACTTTATTACTATTAAGGGAATCTAGTGCTCCCGTTGGTTCATCACATAGTAAAATACGATTGTTTCCGGCAATAGCTCGAAGTATTGATACTCTTTGCTCTTCTCCTCCAGATAGATTAGTTATTTTTTTATCTCGCAGATAACCTATGTTAAATCTTTGTAATAATTTATTAACATTAGAATTATTAGTTAAATTTATATTATCTTTAACAGTAAAGTGTTTTATTAGATTATATTTTTGGAAAATAAAACTAACGATATTTGAATGATAATAATCTAATTCTTTTTTTGACAATTTGTCTAACCGATTACCATCATAAGAAATATAACCTGATGTGCAATTATCTAAACAACCTATTAAATTAAGCAATGTGCTTTTACCTGATCCAGATTCTCCTAAGATACAAATAAGACCTTTATCAGGTAATATTAAGTTTATATTTTTTAAAACGTTAATATTCCCATAGGACTTATTAACATTTTTAAGTTCAATCATTTCACTCCTTTTCTCTTTCTCTGCTTGTTATTATAAATCTATATATGAAAAAAACAAGATGTTTTTTATCTTGTTTCGATAATTTATTGTTATTTATCGCCAATTTTATAAATTTGTTGGTATTAATTTGTCACCTTTTACAAGATAAGCTTGATTGGCTAATTCCAAGATTGGACGATCACTTTTTAAAGAGTCTGAATAAGATTCCATCACTTCATAATTTGTATATAATTCATTTAGTCTTCTAACCTTTTCTTTATCATGACAATTAAGGCCCAAAAATTTACCGGTTTTTTTATCAACTTTAGAGGCAATTAATTTTTTTACTTTCAGACTATTACAAATTGGCTCCAATAGATATTCAGGAGAAGCAGAAATTATAATATCATTCTGATGACTTTTATTTAAATAAAATTCTTTTATATTTTTACTATGAGTATCCCAAAAAAGAATAATAAATTCATCAATATTTGGTATATATTTTACAAAAGCAAATATTACTTCTTTCATTCTTGTCTTATTTACAACATGTAATAAATAAAGAAGTGCATATATTAACATGATAGGTAAATGAATAACTATAATTGGGTAATGTAATAATGAATAAAGAAAGAAATCTCTAGAAGAATCTCCTGAGTAAATCGTTTCATCAAAGTCGTAGAGATTAATTTTCATTAGTATCTGACCCTTTTTTATGTTCAAATAGAATATCCGTAGTTAAAATAATAATAATAAATATTACTAATAATATAAAATATAATATTAAACTTATCTTTTTATCACCAAGAGCATAGAATATTGAAACTAAAGAAAATAATAAATTAATTACATACATGATTAATACTGTTTTTCCGGTTGATTTAGTCTTCTTTAATAGTTGATGGTGTAAATGGTCACGATCTGCTGATGCAAAGCTCTTACCCTTTATTGTACGTCTTCCAATTGCTAATAAAGTATCTAGTATTGGTACAAATAATACTAAGATAGGTACTATTAAGGAAGTCAAGGTTGCGGTTTTAAATCCAAGTAAACCAACTACTGAAATCATGTATCCTAAGAATAAACTACCTGTATCACCCATGAAAATGGTTGCTGGAGCAAAGTTATATATTAGGAATCCTAAGCAAGAACCAGCTAATATTAAACACATGATAACATCTAGTCCACCTAAGTTAGAAGCAATGTAACCAATTATAGCAATAGTTATAAAGTAAATTGTTGTTGTTCCAGCTGCTAAGCCATCTAGTCCATCTGCTAAATCAATAGCATTCATGATAGCCACAATAAAGAAGATTGTAATTGGATAAGCCCAGATACCGAAGTTAATCATTGTTCCAAACAATTGAATAGTATCAATGGAAACTCCTCCATATAAAGTAACAACTAAAGCTGAAACTATCTCACCAACCAATTTTTGAATTGGTGTAAGTGGTGATATATCATCAACCATTCCTGTTAATATAATAACAAATCCACCTATTAAAATTGGTAACATTTGTGTTGTTGAAGGTGCAAATAACATGTAGCAAAATAAAAATGATAAGAATATTGCAAGTCCACCCATTGAGGGAATAGGTATATGATGTACTTTTCTTTTATTATCCGGTTTATCAATAGCACCTATTCTAATAGCAATATCTCTAATAATAGGAACAAGTATAACAGTCGATATAAAAGATACTAAAACAATTAATAATATATTGTAACCATTTATATAAATATTCATAAAATCACCAACTAACTAGAGTATTATATACTCTTTATTGATTTAAAGACATAAGAATTTCCTGATTTAACAAAAGTATATTCATAAGTTGTAGCTGAATCAAGATAATCATCTATATTGATTGTATAATCATCACTTGTTTCAAAATAATTTAATAAGTCATCTTGATTATAGTCATTATAGACAAATACTTTATTACTTGTTTCATCAAAATTGTTATATACATAAATTGATTTTTCATCAATGGTAATAGTGTCACCATCTTTTTTAGCTGATACTATTTTACGATAGAATGATTCGTATTCATTACCACCACATCCTGTTATAAAGGAATATGAACTAGTTGTTTCATCATAGAAATAACCACATATATCACCAGTGAATATATAAGTATCTTGGTCTTTATAAGATGTATCACCTAACGTTTTTTTAACGTAAGTACTTACATCATTTGAAGATATACTTTCATCTTCTCCATGATCTTTAATATAAGCCATGATTCCCATTGCTATTTTATAATTATCAGGTAATTCATCTGATGAATATAGAAATTTTAACAACGATGCATCATCCGATGGGTTAGCCATTTTATATAATTCTTGAACTGTTGAAGAATTAATATCTAGATCTTTTTTAGTAAAAAACGTTTTATAAATAATTCCTAGTAAAATTATAATAATAGCTATTATTAATATAATATATATTATTAATTTTCTTTTATCTTTGACTTTTTTCATATATACCTCTTAGTTATATTCTATCATATAAAGAAAAAAGATTGAATAATTAGTTCAATCTACTTTGTCACATTAAAGCGGAAATAAACAATATCTCCATCTTGCATTAAATAATCTTTTCCTTCAAGTCTTACTTTACCAGCTTCTTTAACTTTAAGTTCGCTTCCATATTTTACCAAGTCATCATAACTCATGGCTTCAGCCTTGATAAATCCTCTTTCAAAGTCGGTATGAATAATACCAGCACATTGAGGAGCTTTCATACCTTTTTTAAATGTCCAAGCTCGGCATTCATCACTTCCTGCGGTAAAGAAAGTTGCAAGTCCTAATAAATCATATGTTTCAAAAATTAGTTTATCCAATCCTGAATTAGTTATTCCAAGATCACTCATAAACTCTTCTTTTTCTGCATCACTTAATCCAGCTAGTTCTTCTTCTATCTTAGCACACATAACAACGACACCTGAGCCTTCGTTTGCAGCATACTTAGAAACTATATCAGAATATTCATTACTACCTACAGCAATATCATCTTCACTTACATTGGCTATATAAATAATTGGTTTGTATGTTATAAATTGGAATCCCTTTAGCAATTCTCTTTCATCATCATCGAAATCAACTAGTCTTAATGGTTTATTATTTAAAAGATTTTCTTTACATTTCTTTAAAGTATTTACTTCTAATATTTCTGATTTTTCTTTAGCCATTTCAGCTTTTTTACCTAATTTAGATATTCTATTATCAACAATCTCTAAATCGGATAATATTAATTCTGTATTAATAATTTCAATATCCCTGATTGGATCAACTGTTCCCTCAACATGAATGACGTCTTTATCAACAAAGCATCTTACAACTTCAGCAACAGCATCTACTTCACGAATATGACTTAAGAACTTATTTCCTAAACCTTCACCAGTTGAAGCTCCTTTAACCAATCCTGCTATATCAATAAATTCATAGGCAGTTGGTACTAGACTCTTTGGTTTATATAAATCATTTAAAAAATCCAATCTTTTATCGGGAACTGTAACAACTCCGACATTTGGTTCAATAGTGGCAAATGGATAATTAGCCGCTAAAATATTTTCCTTAGTAATGGCATTAAACAATGTTGATTTTCCAACATTAGGTAATCCTATAATTCCTGCTTTTAACATTTTTCCTCCTAGTTATTTAATATTTCTTTCTTTATTTCTTCTAAATCGCTTTTTACTCCACGATTATATAGTACTTGAATTAAATCCATTCCTGGTCCTCGATTACCTTCAATAATAACCGGACCTGTAGTGGAAATTGCTACATCCCAACCAACGATATTAACTGCATCATTAACCTTGGCAGCTTCACATACCATATCTTTTATTTCATTCCAATAAGGTATTTTAAATCCATCAACTTTAATACCGGAGGCTGGAGAAACATCGTGTTCTACTCCATCTTTTCCAATACAAATTCCTTCAAGAATTCCCTTATCGGTATTTATTCTAACACCAACTCCGCCTTGATGGAAGTTATCTACAATAGATTTACCTGAACCTATTCTAGCAACAGCATAAAGTATATCGGATTTTCCTCTTATACATTTAGTTACAATACGTAACGTATTTATACTATTAGGTGATAGTTTTGCCCATTCAGGATCTTGAATAATTTCTTCCTCTATCATACAATCGGATATTCCTAATTTTTTATAAAAGTCCTTGGGTTCTTTAATGTCTTTAGTCATTATTTTTTCAACACGAGCGCCACCTAAACCATTTATTGGTTTTCTAATAACACTTTCATGTGTTTTAATGAACTCTTCTACTTTATCATATCCATCAGCATAACTTACTTCTTCACGTTTAACAAATTTATGAAAATTGTGATTAAAGTTGACTTTGTTGGAAAAGAATTCAAAATATTTTTCCGATGCTGCTAATTTGTAAAATTTACTTTGGTATCCTATTGTTGCATATTCTTTTCTTTCCTTCCAAGTTTTATCATAAAACTTATAGTTTAGATAATCTTGGAGACCTGATCCGGTTACAAGTGTACACAAGGCTGTATCAATAAACATTAATTGGGGCGATTTTCCATTATGACTTGCCAATTCTTTTAAATTCTCATAGTGTCTTTTATAATTGCCTCTTAGGGCAAACTTAAATATTCCCATGATAATCCTCGTTTCTTGCTTTAATTATATAACAAAAAAAGGTTAAATTGTAGTTAACCTTTTTTATATTCTACTAATTAGATGTTAAAGTAATATCAGTTGTGTGTTCTTCACCATTTCTTGTATAAGTAATAGTTACTGAATCGCCTACTTTATATCTATATAGGTAATATTTTAGATATTTATAATCTGAGATATCATAATCACCATATTTAGTAATTATATCTCCTGATTTTAATCCTGCATGTTCGGCGGCACTTCCAGATTGTACTTCAACAACTACAGCTCCTGAATCGGCTGAGCCAACATCGATATTATATCTACTTGCTTGATCAACTGTTGTCATTGATAATCCAAGGAATGGTCTTGTTACTTTACCGGTAGAAATTACTTGATCGGCAACCATGACTGCATCTTCGATAGGTACGGCAAATCCCATATTCTCGATTGATGTTGAAGAATAAGCATTCGATAATTTACTATTGGTAATTCCAATTACTTGGCCATTAGAATTAGCAAGTGGTCCACCTGAGTTTCCTGAGTTAATTGAAGCATCAATTTGTAATAAATTCATGTACCATGATTCAGAAGTACTAAATCCATATGAACTTTGAGAACTTGAACTACTCATTGATACTAATCTGTCTTTACCGCTTAAGATACCTCTTGTAACGGAGAATTTATAACTTAAGCTTACTGGTGTACCTATAGCAAATACTGTATCTCCTAGTTTAACACTAGATGATGAACCAATTTCAGCAACAGCTTTAATAGTTTTGGCATCTACTTTAATAACTGCAACATCAGCATACTCATCTCCACCTACATATGTTCCTGTTGTTGTAGAATCATCTGTATAAACAATGGAAATATAGGAACTTCCTGTAACAACGTGATAATTAGTTAAGATATAGGCTGTATTTCCGTCTACTTTATAGACAAAACCTGAACCCCATCCTGTTAAACTACTTGATGATGTTCCTACCTCTACAATAACGGTAGCATCATATAATTTATCAACAGCATCGGATATTCCTGTATCGGTAACTGTAACTTCTTTTTCTGTTTTTGTAATATTAGTCGTGGTAAACCATGTGCTAGTATCTACATATTTTTTAAATACATCAACCAAGACGATAATAACTAATACTATAATTGCAACAATAATAGCTATTTTTATACCCTTATTTCGTTTTTCTACATCCATATATTAAACCTCCTAGTCCATATCTAATATATCTGTATAATTTGTTGGGAATCCCATTCTATCTAATACGGTATCAATGCCAATTGTTTTTAGTTTTCCAGATAATGAATCCACTTCATAAGTTAATTCTTTCATAAATAAGCGGAAATCATCTGGAGACAATAGATATTTAAATATTAATACTACGGAAAATAAATCGCCTTTTCCATAAATATATTCTCCATCAATAAACGGAATATTTAAACGGCTATGATACATATTGTCTGGAATGACCTTTTGAGTGTGATGATCATAAAGAATATCTTCATGGGCACATAAGTTACGATAATTTGATAAAACTGGTAAGAAAGAAATTAACGAATCAACATCTACATTGAAATATTTAGCAATTTCTATTTGGTCAGTTTTCTTTAATATCGTATATAACTCACTTGTTATACCAAATGATAATACTTTTACTACAATCCAAAGAGGTATATAACCATAGTTAGTGATATAGTGTTTTGTAGCTTCATGTTGAGCACCATTAACACGGATTTGTCTTCGCATTTTTCTTAGTAAATCATTTACTTGTTTTACTCTATCAGGAGAACGATTATAGTTTTCTGGTTTTAAATAATCATCTTCCTTATAACCATATTTTTGAGATAGAACATAAGCAAATATACTTTTACAGTTGTTTTCTATTATTAAAACATTCTTGAAAATTATATTTCTTAGTTGTCTATCAAAATAAAACAAAGAATAAAGTTCACGGAAATTTGTCCCATTTTTAAAATGTTTTCTATCATCTACGTTTAAAAATAAATGTCTATATCCCATTAAAAAAAAGTAATTTTCACGTAAGATTACTCTTTTGGTATAATCGATGTCATCAATAACGAGATTTTTACTTTTCATAATCTCGATTTGTTCATCGAGAGTTTTAAATACTTTTACTCCCATATTATTCACCTATTATTGATTTTATCACATCTCTATTTAAAAATATACATTGCTAATGTGAATAAAATATGAAATTATGCGGTAGGTGGAAAATGATGTGTTTGAGGCATATTTGTTAAAGTTCTAACTTTAGCTTTTTCATTTGTTAAAGTATTTGACTCCCCATTACTTTGAGATTCACCTAATCCTGATGGACCATTACTGATGGCTGATGTGCTTTCCATTTGAACAGCTAATTTCTCTGCTTGATCTGGTGCATTTTCCATGGATGTTGAAGATAAACTCATGGATGTTAATTGGTGGCCAAAGGTTTGTAAGCCCCTTGCTAAATTGCTAACTGAAAATCTTAGGAAACCAATGTAACCTCTAATTAATCCCATATCTTTTGTTGGAGCCGATAAAATGGCATCTATGTGTTCTCCCATATCATCTACTAACTTGTTAAAAGAATCTCCTGCTTTATCATAAACTGTCACGATTCCTTGTAGTTTGTTAGAATCATATTTAGATAAACTATCTTGTCTACTCAACAATTGACCATACACTATACCATTAATAGCATTAAATCTGTTTTGGAATGTTAATAATTCATTATCCATATTTCACCACTTCTTTACAATGATTATAACAAAAAAAAGACAAGTGTCAGTAAAACGCTTGTCATATTTACATCTTTTAATAACCTAGACTGTCAATGAACTTTTCCATATCTTTGGTCTTACTAGCATCAGCTTCAATATAAATATAAGTTTTATCTATCCATGATGCATAATAGAACTTATCATCGGTAGTTACTTTTAGATATTGCCAACCTTCTCCGCCTTTTAATGTTTTCTTGTAGGCAATTGTTGTCGTTGTAGTAGTATTAATAGGACTATCATCATCTGCAGATGTTGTAGTTTCTTCTGCTATTCCTGCTAATTTATATATATTTATACATTGATCAAGAAATGTTCCTTGAATTGCATATTTATCTTTACCTTCTATATAGAATACATAAATTCCAGATTCTTTTATTACATAAGCACCATTGGCATAATCATAGTTTTCCGTTACATTTGTTGGTGTATAGTTATATGAATTAGAAATGGCTACAAAGTTATTACTATCAAGTGCTGTTCTTTTATCGGAACATCCTGTTAATAATAACAAAATAGTTAGAACTATTAAAATTTTTCCTTTGTTTTTCATTAGAATGCCTTTCTATTTATAACATCGTAAGTATCCGTGATAGCAATAAATGCACCAGGATCAATACTTTTTATTCCTTCTTTTAAACGATAATAATCACCTGATTGAATAACACATAGAAATATTTGATTTTGTTTTTTACTAAATCCACCTTTAACATCAAGAACAGTTAATTCATAACCCAATACTCTAATTATATAATCTTTAACTTCTTTTTCTTTTGATGTTATTACATAGAACATCTTTGAATCATTAATACCAAAGCGCGCTTTAATCGTTATATATTTGGCTATGACAATAATAAATAAAGAATATAGAGCTAACATATAATTAAATTGTAATAATTCAATAACTAATAAGATAGCATCGATAAACCAGGAATATATATTACTATGTACATTTGTGATATGACCAATTACATCCTCAATTAGAAATGTTGTACCAGCTTTATATCCTTGTTTATAAAGTATGCTATAACCATATCCAATTAAAACACCAGCTACAATTAGAACAAGCATCATCTCTGGTAATTCAAAAACAATACTATGCATAAATATGTTAGTTATTAATATAAAAACCGGTATTAAAATACTTGATAATATATAATCACTTATATGATTTTTATCAACAAATAATGAACATGTTAAAATTACAATAATATTTATTATTAAGATATTTACTCCGGCAGGTAATCCATTTGAATAATATAATAAGGCTCCAAGTCCATCAACACCAAATGTTATCAAGTTATTAGGTATGATAAACAAATTATAGCCTGTTGCTATTAATAAGCAACCAAATATAAGTGCTAAATAACGTGTAAATGATTTCATAAATTAACCTCTTTTCATTCTTATATAACTTTCAATAAATGGATATATATCTCCATCAAGTACTTTATCTACTTGAGTTGTTTGATAATTAGTCCTTACATCTTTTACAAGAGTATATGGCTCTAAAACGTAGTTCCTTATTTGGCTTCCAAAGTCGATTGCCGAATCATTCTTTAATGAATTTATTTCATCGTGTCTCTTTTGAACTTCTAATTGATATAATTTTGATTTTAATATCTTCATAGCAATCTCTTTATTTTTTATTTGAGATCTTTCTGTTTGAGCATATATAACTATACCGGTTGGAATATGTGATATTCTTACTGCTGAATCTGTTGTATTTACACCTTGTCCTCCATTACCAGAAGCTCTGGTAATATCTATACGAATATCTTCATCTTTTACTTCAATATCCTTTGGTATATTTTCAATTTCTGGAGTTACATTTACCGCGGCAAATGAAGTGTGTCTTCTAGCATTGGAGTCAAATGGTGAAATTCTAACTAAACGATGAACACCAATTTCTGATTTCAAATAGCCATAGGCATAAGGACCAATTATATGTATCATGACACTTTTTAATCCCGCGACATCACCGGCTTGGGAATCAACTATTTCATACTTGTAGCCAAATTTATCAAGAAACATAGTATACATTCTAAATAACATCGAAGACCAATCACATGACTCAGTTCCACCGGCTCCGGGGTGTATTTCCAAATAACAATTATAGGAATCAAATTCATCATTAAGTAAGGTTTTAACTTCAAATTCATGTATATCATTTTTTAATCTATTCAAATCATGTTCAATCGATGAAGTGTCTTCCTCATCATCTAAAATATCAAGTAATGCTATATCATCTTCAATAGTCGTAGCCATATTATCATATATCATAACATCTTTTTTGATATTCGATAATTTCATCACTAATTTATTGGCTTCATCAACATTATTCCAAATATCTTGATTATTTATTTTACTTTCTAATTCTTTAATATCCTTTTTTTTATTATCAAGGTCAAAGTGACCTCCCAATTACATCTAAGTTATTTTTTAATTTACTAAATTCTATTTTTAATTCTTCATTTGTCATATATGCCATACCTCAGTTAAATTAATTATAACATATATTAAAAAAATAAAACTCAAGTATTTGAGTCTTATAATTTATTTATTTCGTCTGTTATAAATTGTTTTGTTACTTCATCTGGTATTTTATTTATAATGGAATTAAACTTGCCATTGATAATTAATTTAAGAGCATCTTCATAAGATAATCCACGTGTCATGATATAAAACAATTTATTAATATCTACCTTACCTGTTGAAACTCCATGAGATCCATCAACATCTTCTTCATGACATAAAAGCATTGGAAGAGATATAGTCTTAGCATTGTCAGATAATAAGATAACATCTTCATATTCTTTTCCAACGGAACTAGATGATCCTTCTTTAAAATCAATTGTCCCTTTAAAATGTTTATTACTAAAGTCATTTAAAGATCCAACTACATTGATATTTGAATTAGTATTCTTGCCCAAATGATTAATTAGATAATTTACATCAATTAAATCTTTATTTTTACCCATGTATAAAGTATTTATATCCATCGTTGATGAATAACCAACAAGATTTGTTTCCAAATTTGATAAACGAACATTTCCTTTTAAATCAAATATGTTATAAGTTACTTTAGATGAATTATTTAATTCATTTTCATATGATAAAAATGATTGGCTGTTTTCATTTATTAAATTAAGTATACTTATTGTTGAATTACTATTGGAGTTTCCTATAACATGTATTTTTGTTGAGTTTAAAGCATAAGGTATATCACCTGTAAACTTAATTATAAAATCAGCTTTTGTATTATTACCAAGATTGATATTTATTGTACTTACAAAGCAACTTTCAATTATTTTGTTTATAATTATAGGCTTTTCAACATATTTATTATCATGAATATCTATATTTAATTCCAAATATTTACTAAATGATAAACCTATTTTGGAATCGAAGTTATCTTTAATCTCATGATTATATGCTGTATCTTCTAGATTATCTATAATATATTTATTAAAATCACTTGGTTCAGGTATTTCAAGATCCAAATTAATATCATTAATCTTATAATTATTAGAAGTTCTAAGTGGGGTTTTATTTAATTTATAATTATTCATATTAACCAATTGTCCCTTCTAATTCAAGACCTATAAGTCTATTCATTTCAACAGCATATTCAACTGGGAATGATTTAGCTATTGGCTCGGCAAAGCCTTTAACTATTAATGATTTTGCTTCAGCTTCAGTTAATCCACGACTCATCATATAAAATATTACTTCATCACTTATTTTACCAATTGATGCTTCATGAGAAAAATTTACATCAGAGTTTTCAATGCGGTTAACGGGAATAGTATCGCTTCTTGAAATACTATCTAGCATTAATGATTCACAGGAAATTGATACATTAGTATCTTTCGCATTTTGTTTAATCCAATTATTACTTCTAAATGTTGTAATACCTCCATCTTTAGATATGGATTTTGTATTTACTACAGCTGAAGTATTTGGAGCATTCATGATAATTTTTATTCCATTATCAAGATTTTGTCCCTTACCGGCAAAAGATATTCCTGTGTATTCGCAGCGAGCATTTTTTCCATTTAATATATTCATTGGATAAAGCATAGAAATCTTAGAACCAAATGAACCTGTTATCCATTCAATTGTTCCACCTGCACCTACAATGCATTTTTTAGTATTTAAGTTATACATGTTTTTTGACCAGTTCTCAATTGTAGAGAATCGAAGAGTTGCATTATCAAGAACAAATAATTCTACGCATCCTGCGTGAACGTTATTTTCATTGTAACCAGGAGCTGAACAGCCCTCAATAAAATCTACTGATGCGCCCTCATCAACAATGATTAATGTATGTTCAAATTGACCTGCACCTTTTGAGTTTAATCTAAAGTATGATTGAATAGGAAAATCTAGTTTAACATTCTTAGGAACATAAACAAATGAGCCACCTGAAAATAAAGCATAATGTAATGCTATATACTTATGATCATTTATTGGAACAGCTTTAGTAAAATATTTCTTTATTAATTCAGGATATTCTTTTATAGCAGTATCAAAGTCAGTATAAATTACACCACTATCTACCAATTTATCTTTTAAATTATGATAGATAGGTTCTGAATCAAATTGAGTTCCTACTCCAGCTAAATATTTCTTTTCAGCTTCAGGTATTCCTAGAGCATCAAAAACATTTTTAATATCTTTAGGAACATTATCCCATTTATTATTATTTTTGGCTGATGGTTTTACATATGTCTTTATTTTATTTAAATCTAAATCACTTAAATCTGGTCCCCATGAGGGTTCTTCCATTGAATTATATAAATCTAAGGCCTTTAATCTTAAATCTAATACCCATGATGGTTCATGTTTTTCTTCAGATATTTTTCTTACTGACAATGGTGATATACCAATTATTGTTGAATCAATTTCATTATCAACAACCATATTATATATATTATTTTTATCATCTATAATTTCATTAATATTTGTCTTCATTTTGCCTACTTAAGATATTTAGCAAATCCTTGTTCTTCTATTTCATTTGCTAAACTTCTATCTCCTGAAGCAACAATTCTGCCATCGACTAAAATATGAATATAATCTACTTTTAAATCTTCTAACATTTTTAGTGAATGAGTAATGATTAATACTCCATTTTCCATGTTTTTATATTCGTTTATTCCTTTAGAAACTATTTTAACAGCATCAACATCTAAGCCTGAATCTGTTTCATCAAGAATAGCTAACTTAGGATTTAACATTAATAATTGAAGCATTTCTATTTTCTTCTTTTCTCCACCAGAGAATCCGACATTTAAATCACGATATAAATAACTTTTATCTAGTCCAAGCAAGTTTGCCTTGGCTTCAAGTTCTTTAGAAAAATTATAAAGATTTGGAACCTTACCATTTAAGGCTGTAACAATACTTTTAATAAAACTAGCAACTGTTACTCCACTTACTTCAATTGGGCTTTGAAATGACATGAAAATGCCCTTCTTGGCCCTTTCATTAGTTGGCATATCATTAATAATTTCTCCATCAAAGATAATATCTCCATCAGTTACTATATAACGAGGATTATTTAATATGGTATTGGCTAATGTGGATTTACCAGCTCCATTTGGTCCCATGATAACATGAACCTCTCCGGGATTAATTGTTAAATCTAAACCAGTTAAAATCTTTTTATTATGATCATCACTGGCAATAGTTTTTAAATTTTTAATTTCTAATAATTTATTCATATATCCTCCTACATTAAATCTTTCAAGGTTTTACTATCAAGATAATTTTTTTCTACATCATATAAACCCTTCCAAAAGGAAAAAGTTGAACATTCATTTCGATGGGTACAAGTAGTTCCATCTTTTACACATTCTACGGGTGCTACTGTTTTTTCCGTAATTGAAAGGATATCGCTTATTTTATATTCTTCAGGCTTACGAGCTAAACGATAACCTCCTTCATTGCCCCTTAAAGTAATGAAAAATGTATGTTTATTCAAAATATTAAATATTTTTTCGAGATATTTAATAGGTATATTATTGGCTATAGCTATTTCGTTTAAAGATATAAATTTACTCTCATCATAGTTTTTTGCTAGATAAGTCATAGCCTTTAAGGCATATGTTCCACGTGTTGAAACTTTCATTTAAATCACCTACAAATGATTGTATACCATTTTGGTAGGTTTTGTAAATAAAAAAGAACCAGGTGTTACCTGGATCTATTAATCTAGATTAATTATTTGATATTTTTTTGTGCCAAATCCTAGTTCATCAGCGGCATCAATTACATGTTTACCATGTCTTGAATTTACTCTTTCTTGGAAGTGTGATTTCCCTGGATTAGTACTAGAATCTATAAAATCCATGAAGGCTTGGTCTAGTGCAACTGGATCAGTACCAGATAAAATTCCTATATCTTTCATACAAGGATCCTCTGCAGTAGAGCAGCAATCGCAGTCAACGGAAATGTTTTTCATTACACATACATAAACAATATTACCTTTAAAATGGTTATGAACAGCTCCAGCTGAATCAGCCATAGCTTCTAGAAATTTGTCTTGTTCAGGTAAGTCATTCCAAATTACATTAGCATCTTGATATTTACCTGCACTATGGATATAAGCTTTTCCTCTTCTTGATGCACATCCTATTGATAATTGTTTAAGGCAATTGCCAAAGCCTGCCATTGGATGTCCTTTAGCATGGCATAATACAAGCATAGAATCATAATTAAGCAAATGAGATCCTACATAGTCCGTTTTAATTACTTTACCATTTGGTATAGGTAATTCTACATCGCCATCTTCATCCATTAAATCAACTGTGAAGTATTTTGTCCAACCATGATTTTCTAATAAGGCTATATGATCTTTGTTATTAGTTCTGGCCCCAGGATATGCTGTATTACATTCAACTACTTTTCCATGCACATGTTCAATTAAATCTGCTACATATTCTGGCCTTAAAAAGTTTTGATTACCTTCTTCGCCTGAATGCAACTTAACAGCAACATTTCCTTTTAATTCAGTCCCAACAGCAT
>Ga0116181_1001204_pt1 | contig 22687 bp, 19 predicted proteins | sample AD_UKC075_MetaG_FD_89752 | JGI IMG/M metagenome (GOLD analysis project Ga0116181, IMG submission 89752) | Active sludge microbial communities of municipal wastewater-treating anaerobic digesters from USA - AD_UKC075_MetaG | ecosystem: Engineered > Bioreactor > Anaerobic > Digestate | place: USA... | reverse complement strand
GCGTCGTATGTGGTGTCGAAGAAGTGCTTGAGCGCCCCCGAGATATAGCCGAAGTTGGCGGTCGTGCCCAGGATGAACCCGTCGGCGGCGAGCACGTCCGCGATGGTCGCCTCGAGCGCGTGACGCTCGACGACCTCGACGCCCTCGTCGCTCGCGGTGCGCGCACCGTCTAGCACGGCGTCCGCGATCGAGCGCACGGTCGCGGTCGGCGAATGGTGGACGACCAGGAGGCGGGGCATGCCCTCACCCTAGCGAGGCTCCGTCACCGGCGGACCGCTCGCGCCGATGGAGGACGGATCCGGCCTGCGAGTACGCTCGGGGCATGGACGATCGCGAGGGGAATGGGAGCAATCGCATGCACGAGCTGGACCCGGTGCGCCGGCAGATCATCGCCGAGCTGGGCGTGGCCCCCACCATCGACGCGGTCGCCGAGGTGCGTGCCCGCGTCGATTTCATCAAGGACTACCTGGCCGCGGCACACGCTCGCTCCCTGGTGCTCGGCATCTCGGGCGGCCAGGACTCGACGCTGGCGGGTCGCCTGTGCCAGCTCGCCGTGGAGGAGATTCGGGACGCCGGCGGCGAAGCCGAGTTCGTCGCCGTGCGGCTCCCGTACGCCGTGCAGCACGACGAGAGCGACGCGCAAGGCGCGCTCGGATTCATTCGGCCTGACCGAACGGTCACATTCAACATCGGGACGCCCGTGGATGCCTTCGCCGAGGTGTTCGACGGGGCGTTCGGCACGCCGTTGACCGACTTCAACAAGGGCAACGTCAAGGCTCGTGCCCGGATGGTCGCCCAGTACGCGATCGCGGGACAGACCCAGGGGCTCGTCGTCGGAACCGATCACGCCGCCGAGGCGCTCACAGGCTTCTTCACCAAGTACGGCGACGGCGGTGCGGATCTGGTGCCGCTCGCGGGCCTGAGCAAGGGGCAGGGGCGCGAGCTGCTGCGGGCGCTCGGCGCGCCGGAGCACCTGATCGTCAAGGTGCCGACGGCCGACCTCCTCGACGGCGCCCCCGGACAGACGGATGAGGCGAACCTCGGCGTCAGCTATGAGCACATCGACGCCTTCCTCGAGGGCCGAGCGCTGCCAGAGCACGTCAGCGCGAAGCTGGTCGAGGGCTATCTGCGATCCGCGCACAAGCGGCACACGCCGACCGCGATGACTGACACCTGGTGGCGCCAGGCGGAGTAGTCGGCGAGCGCGGCAACGGGCTCAGGTCGCGTCGCGCGCGCTCAGACCGCGTAGTGCAGGCACCAGGCCGCGTCCTCGGCGCTCCAGAAGTCGCCGAGATCGAGGAAGCGCTTGACGAGCGGCCTGTATCGGCGCGCGCGAAAGCGCATGCCCTCTGCGGTATGCACCGGCTGCACGTGGCCGATGACCATGCCGCAACGATCGACCGCGCGCCACTGCGTCGTTCCGCCGGGCTCGAGGCGCAGCCCCAGCGCGGGCGGCAGCGTCGGAGGCGTGATCGGAAACGGCGACGGCGCGAGGGCGATCGGCGCGCGTTCGGACGCCTCGGCGCGCGACGCGACCGAACCGGCCGATCGCGGGCGGGGAATGGAAGCGGTGCTGTGCATGATGACTCCTCTCGCTCGTGAAGCTACGCGGCACCACCGACATCGCGACGCGCTCAGGCCTCGGCGGGGAGCGCAGTCGTCCTCGGCAGGGTGAACTTCGCGCCCATCCATCCACAGGGCAGCCGATCGCGCATCCGTGACCCGTGCGGCGCCGCATGCTGGGCTGATGCCGCACACCGGGCTTCCGGCGGCGCGGCGGCGCGGGGCGGTCCCGCGTCTGGATAAGGAGACAGCGAACATGAGCGACACCATCTCGATCGTCGGCAACGTGGCCACCGAGCCCAAGCAGAGCGCGCCCGGGGGCATCCCGATCACGTCGTTCCGGCTGGCCGCCTCGCAGCGGCACTTCGACCGCGCGAGCGGATCCTGGGTCGAAGGCGCCACCAACTGGTACAGCGTGTCGGTCTTTCGCACGCTCGGCGAGCACGCGCTCGAATCGCTCCGGAAGGGCGACCGGGTCTTCGTGCGCGGGCGCCTTCGCATCCGCGACTGGAGCGCGGGCGAGAAGAGCGGCACGACCGCCGAGATCGATGCGGATGCGATCGGCCACGATCTCCTGTGGGGAACGACGGCATTCACGAGGGCCGGCGCCGTCGATACCCGCTCGAGCGGGGGCCGGGACGAGGGCGGCGAGCGCGGGGTCTGGCGTGCGCCGATGGACGACGCGGGGTCGCTGGACGGTGAGCACGAGCCGATCGAAACGCAGGATGCGATGGCGCTGGCTGCCGCAGGCGATGTGGCGACGCCGTTCTAGCGGCCGAGCAGGGCGCGCGCGACACGCGGCGGCGGCACCCCGCAGCAGCATGCGGCGCTGGCAAGTGCCAGCAGCAGCAGCAGCGGCGGCGAGCGGCGGTGAGTGGCGCTGGCGCGCGGCGGCGCGGCCGGCGGCGCGGGCCGGGGGGTGCTCCGGCCCGAACGCGGCGATCGACATAGACTCTCCGCGTGAGCACTCGCCGTCGCCGTCCCATCGTCGCCGCCCGCCAGACGGCGATCATCGGCGCCTCCGCCGCACTGCTCGTCGTGGGGCTCCCCGGGTGCGCGGGCGCACCGCCTGTCGTGCCGAGCTCGTCAAGCTCCAGCGGTGCGGCGACGAGCGCGCCGGACGCCCCGGAGCCGACCGTCCCTGCTGCGCCGGCGCTGGTGCCTGACGGCACGGCCGCGCAGAACCTTCCCTTCTTCGCCAGCATCATCGACGTGGTCTGGGCATCGGAGGAACGCGGATCCGGCCGCGCATACGTGGATGCCCTCGTGGCGAACGGATTCGACAAAGCGCGCATGCAGGTCACCGAGGATCTCTCGACGGTGGGCAACGCCGCCGAGAGCATGCAGGTCTCGGTGGTGTGGGCAGGGGAGTGCCTGGTCGGCCAGTTCGGCTCGGCGACCGGCGAGCCCAACAGCACGACACAGGCGCTGCTCCCGGGCGATGTGTGCCTGCTGGGGAGCACACGGCCGATCGACTGGTGAGCACGCGCCGATGGGGAGCCTGCGTGGCCGGGTAAGCTAGGACGTTGGCGGCGTCTCGCCAGAAAGCGTTAGGGATAAGAGTGGCTGAATACATCTATACGATGGCGCGGGCGCGTAAGGCGGTCGGCGACAAGGTAATTCTCGACGACGTCACGATGTCGTTTCTGCCGGGCGCCAAGATCGGCGTCGTCGGGCCGAACGGCGCCGGCAAGTCGACCATCCTCAAGATCATGGCCGGGCTCGACACCCCGAGCAACGGCGAGGCCAAGCTCTCGCCCGGCTATTCCGTCGGCATCCTGATGCAGGAGCCGGAGCTCGACGAGCACCTCACCGTGCTCGAGAACGTGCAGCAGGGCGTCGGCCCGATCAAGGCGAAGCTCGACCGCTTCAACGAGATCTCGGCGCTGATGGCCGACCCCGAGGCCGACTTTGACACCCTGCTGGCCGAGATGGGCACCCTGCAGGAGGAGATCGACGCGGCCGACGCGTGGGATCTCGACTCGCAGCTCGAGCAGGCGATGGACGCGCTTCGGACGCCCCCGTCGGACGCCATCGTCGCGAACCTCTCGGGCGGTGAGAAGCGCCGCGTCGCGCTCTGCAAGCTCCTGCTGCAGAAGCCCGACCTGCTCCTGCTCGATGAGCCCACCAACCACCTCGACGCCGAGAGCGTGCAGTGGCTCGAGCAGCACCTGTCGAGCTACGCCGGCGCGGTGCTCGCCGTCACCCACGACCGCTACTTCCTCGACAACCTCGCCGAGTGGATCTGCGAGGTCGACCGTGGACGGCTCTACCCGTACGAGGGCAACTACTCGACCTACCTCGAGAAGAAGCAGGAGCGACTGACGGTCCAGGGCAAGAAGGACGCGAAGCTCGCCAAGCGACTCGCCAGCGAGCTCGAGTGGGTGCGCAGCAACGCCAAGGGCCGTCAGACCAAGTCGAAGGCGCGTCTGGCGCGCTACGAGGAGATGGCGACCGAGGCCGAGCGCACCAGGAAGCTCGACTTCGAGGAGATCCAGATTCCGCCGGGGCCCCGTCTCGGCTCGATCGTGCTCGAGGCGAAGAACCTGCAGAAGGGCTTCGACGGCCGCAGCCTGATCAGCAACCTCTCGTTCAGCCTCCCGCGTAACGGCATCGTCGGCATCATCGGCCCGAACGGCGTCGGAAAGACGACGCTGTTCAAGACCATCGTCGGCCTCGAGCCGCTCGATGGAGGCGAGCTGAAGGTCGGCGAGACCGTGCAGCTGTCGTACGTCGACCAGACTCGCGGCGGCATCGACCCGAACAAGAACCTGTGGGAGGTCGTCTCGGACGGGCTCGACTTCATCCAGGTCGGCAAGGTCGAGATTCCCTCGCGCGCCTACATCTCGCAGTTCGGCTTCAAGGGTCCGGACCAGCAGAAGAAGGCCGGCGTGCTCTCCGGCGGTGAGCGCAACCGCCTGAACCTCGCGCTCACTCTGAAGCAGGGCGGCAACCTGCTCCTGCTCGACGAGCCCACCAACGACCTCGACGTCGAGACCCTCGGCAGCCTCGAGAACGCGCTGCTCGAGTTTCCCGGCTGCGCGGTCGTCATCACGCACGACCGCTGGTTCCTCGACCGCATCGCCACGCACATCCTGGCGTACGAGGGCACTGACGAAGAGCCCGACAAGTGGTACTGGTTCGAGGGCAACTTCGCCTCGTATGAGGAGAACAAGATCGAGCGTCTCGGGCCCGACGCGGCCAAGCCGCACCGCTCGACGCACCGCAAGCTGACGCGCGACTGATCCGATGGAAAGCGACCGCATCAAGCAGGGCCCGAACGGCCTGCGCGTACACATCCCGATCCACCTCCGCTGGGGCGACCTCGACGCGCTCGGGCACGTCAACAACGCCTCGATGCTTCGACTGATCGAGGAGGCGCGGCTGCGCGCGTTCTGGCGCGCCGGCGACGCGTTCGACGCGCCGTCGACGGCGATCATGGGCAGCGGCGCCACGGGGCAGTCCGACACCATGGCGGTCGTCGCGCAGCAGCAGATCGAGTACCTCACTCCCGTGCCGTACGGGCGCCTGCCGCTGGACGTGCAGATGTGGATCGGCCGTCTCGGCGGCTCGAGCGTCGAGATCTGCTACGAGGTTCGGAGCCCATCGATCGACGAGAACGGCACGCAGCCGCAGATCACCTACGCCCGGGCCTCCGGGGTGATGGTGATCCTCGACGCCGCGACCGAACGTCCGCGCAAGCTCACCGAGGCGGAACGCGCCGCGTGGGCGCCCGTCGTCGGCGAGCCGATCGCATTCGGTCGGCGACGCTGAGCCGCAAGGCGCGAGAACACGCGAGCGCGGGGTGGGGCTGGGAGACCAGCGCCACCCCGCGCTTCGCGTTCCGTCGGGGAGCGGGACGGACGACCCTCTCGGAGCCCGCCCAGGGCGATCAGCCCTGCAGCTCGGCCAGCAGCTCCGCCGGCACGCGGGTCATCGCCTCCTGAGCGACACTTGCCAGGAGCACGCCGTCGCGCGAGTAGATGCGTCCCGTTCCGAGGCCGCGGCCGCCGCTCGAGCTGCCGGATTCTTGCACGTACAGCATCCACTCGTCGACACGACCGTCGCGGTGCCACCACATCGCGTGGTCGAGGCTCGCGACGTTGAGGCCCTTGGTGAGCCAGGCGAGCCCGTGCGCGCGCAGGATCGACTCCTGGATCGTCGAGTCGCTCGCGTACGCGAGGGCGGCGCGGTGCAGCCGCGGGTCATCGGGCAGGGGGCGGCGCGCCCGCATCCACACCATCTGCGAGGGCTGGTGGGGCCCCTCGGCGCTTCGGTAGAGCGGCGTGGTGACGTGGCGGAACTCGAACGGGCGGTTGTCCCAGCGCAGGCGGTCGGTCGCGCTCAGCTCGTCGAGATGCAGCCCGAGGTCGGTCAGGGTCTCGGGCTCGGGGACGCCCTCGGGCATCGGGATCTGGTGCTCGAGGCCGGGAGCCTCGACCTGGAACGAGGCGATCATTGAGAAGATCGGCACGCCGTCCTGGTACGCCTGCGTGCGGCGCGTCGTGAACGAGCGACCCTCGTGGATGCGGTCGACCGCGAAGGTGAGCCCCTTCGTGGCATCGCCGGCGCGGAGGAAGTAGCCGTGCATGGAGTGCACACGACGGTCGTCCGGCACGGTGCGGGCGGCGGCGACGAGCGACTGCGAGAGCACCTGGCCGCCGAAGATGCGGCCCGACGACATGTAGTGCGAGACGCCGGTGAAGATGTCTTCGTGCGTCCGGGCCTCGGAGTCGGCCAGCTCGAGCACCTCGAGCAGCGCGCCGACCGGATCGTTCTTCATCGTGGCCTCTGAAAGTGCCAGATCACGTGTAGACCTCATCGCCGCGGACGCTCCCATCTTCGTAGCGCGACCGTCGCAACTACGCTTGCTAGTTTAGATGGATGTCCAGTCAGCGCCTGAGCTTCCCCGACGCTGAGGCGGCCAGCGACGCGCTCGTGTTCGCGGCGCGAGCGGCACGCCTCGGCGACGACGAGGTGCGCCTGCGGGCCGAGGGCGGCGTGCTCGCCATGACGGCCGCGGTGCTGACGCCGCGCGGACTGATGGACGCCACCCCCACCGTGCTCGGCATGCGCGCGCTGGCGATCGACCCCGAGCTGGTCTGCGACTTCGTCGTGACCGCGAGCGCGCTCGCCCCCACGCCGGACGACCCGCGCGCGATGCTCCTCCCCGCGACTGCGCTTTCGCCCGCGTGGGCGGGCATCGCGCCTCCGCGCGGCGGATGGAGCGCCGACGGCACGATTCCCGCCTCGACCCTGGCCGCGCTCGGGCAGCGCGGCATCGCGGCGGTGGCCGAGACCGTGCCGCCGGACGCGGGCGAGGAGATCGTGCGCACCGTGCGCGCCCAGGTGTGGGGCGAGCACGTGGAGGCGCTGGCCGGCCTCCCGCGGGGGACGGCCTTCGCGGCGGTCGCGCTGGGGTTCATCGGCGGCGACGAGCAGGCGCGCGTCTTTCGTGCGGGCCAGTGGACGCGCCTCTCGCTGGCGCGCGGGCACGTGCTCGTGCGCGGTCCCGTCCGCAGCGGGCTGACCGCGGTGCGCACGACCGGACCGGCGCAGCCCTGAGCCCTGAGCGCGAGCCTCAGAGCGAGGCCGCGGCGCCTCGACCCGCCTGGCGGCCCGAGAAGAGGCATCCGCCGAGGAAGGTGCCCTCGAGCGCCCGATACCCGTGCATCCCGCCGCCGCCGAAGCCGCTGGCCTCGCCGGCCGCGAACAGGCCCGGCACCACATCGCCCGCGGCGTTGATCGCCCGGCCGGCGAGGTCGGTCTGGATGCCGCCGAGCGACTTGCGGGTGAGCAGGTGCAGCTTCACCGCGATGAGGGGCCCGGCCGAGGGATCCTCGAGCCGGTGGGGCGTCGCCGTGCGGATGAGCCTGTCGCCGCGGTACGCGCGGGCCGAGCGCAGCATCGCGATCTGCGCATCTTTCGTGAACTCGTTCTCGAGCTCGCGGTCGCGGGCGCGCACCTCCGTCACCACCCGGTCGGGGTCGAGCGCGTCGCCCCCCGGGAGGGCCTGCATGCCGCGCACGAGGTCGTCGAGGGCATCGGCCACGATGAAGTCGGGGCCGCGATCCAGGAAGGCCTGCACGGGCGCCATCGGACCCCGCCCGAGGCGCTGCGAGAGCAGCATTCGCACGTCCTTGCCGGTGAGGTCGGGATTCTGCTCGCTGCCCGAGAGCGCGAACTCCTTCTCGACGATCTGCCTCGTCGTGACGAACCAGGAGTGATCGGCGCCGCTCGCGCGCAGGTGCGCGAGCGTGCCGAGCGTGTCGAAGCCCGGGAACAGGGGGACGGGCAGCCGTGTGCCGGTGGCGTCCAGCCACAGCGACGAGGGCCCGGGCAGGATCCGGATGCCGTGGTCGGCCCAGATCGGGGAGTGGTTCTGGATGCCCTCGACGTAGTGCCACATCCGGTCGCCGTTGATGAGGCGGGCGCCCGCGGCGTCCGCCACCGAGTACATGCTCCCGTCGACGTATGCGGGCACACCGGTGAGCATCGTCTGCGGCGGCGTGCCCAGCCGCGCCGGCCACTGGGCGCGCACCATGTCGTGGTTGCCGCCGATGCCGCCCGAGGCGATGATCGTCGCGCCCGCGTGGACGGTGAAGGCTCCCACGACCGCGCGGGAGGTCGCGAGCCCCCGCGCGGCGCCGTCGGGCGCGAGCACGTCGCCGGTGGCGCCCGTGACTGCGGCGCCTTCGCGTAGCAGGCCGGTGACCTTGTGGTGGGGCAGGATCGTGAGCCGCCCGTCGAGCTGGGCGCGCTCTGCCGCGGCGACGAACGGGGCGATGACGCCGGGGCCGGTGCCCCAGGTGATGTGGAAGCGGGGGACCGAGTTGCCTGGCCCGAGCGCGGTGTAGCCGCCGCGTTCGGCCCACCCGACGATGGGGAAGAAGCCGACGCCGCGCTGTTTGAGCCAGGCGCGCTTCTCGCCGGCGGCGAACTGCAGGTACGCCTCCGCCCAGCGGCGCGGCCAGGCGTCTTCGGCCTCACGGTCGAAGCCGGCGGTGCCGAACCAGTCCTGGCGCGCCAGCTCGAGCGAGTCGCGGATGCCCATGCGGCGCTGCTCGGGGGAGTCGACGAAGAACAGCCCGCCGAACGACCAGAACGCCTGCCCGCCCAGGTTCGGGCGGGATTCCTGGTCGATGAGCGTGACCCGCCTGCCGGCCGCGAGCGCCTCGCCGGCTGCGACGAGGCCGGCGAGGCCCCATCCGATCACGAGCACGTCGGTCTGGTGGGTGATATCGGGTTCGCTGGGCATCCTGACTCCTTTGTCGGGCGCGTGGTGGGCCGGGTGTGCGGCTACTCGGAGCGCGCCCGGAGCGACGGGTCGGGCTCGAAGGTGTTCACCAGCGCCATGGCGGCGCGGTTGAGGTAGTCCCAGAGCGTCGCCTCGTGCAGCGGGGCGAGCTGCAGCTCGTCGAGCGCGTTGCGCATGTGGAAGAGCCAGCGATCGCGCGCGACCGGGTCGACGTGGAAGGCGCCGTGACGCATCCGCAGCCGCGGATGCCCGCGCCGCTCGCTGTACGTGCCGGGACCGCCCCAGTACTGCTCGAGGAACATGCACAGCCGCTCTGCGGCGGGGCCGAGGTCTTCCTCCGGATACATGGGGCGCAGCCCGGGGTCGTCGGCGACGCCGCGATAGAAGGCGTCGACGAGGCGCACGAAGGTGTCGTGGCCGCCGATCTCGTCGTAGAAGCTGATCCGGGCGTCGGTCATGTCGTGCTCTCTCCTCGGTTCCGGCCGGACGGGTCCTTCGGCTCGGAGGTGCGCCTCGGGCGCCAGAACATGCGCTCGGGGGTGGGCGCGGGCGCGGGCGGGGTGGTCGGCACGGGCAGCGTGCGGGGCGGCCTGGCTCCGCGCACCCGCTGGGCGCCGTCGCTCCCGGTGAGCATGGTCGAGTGCAGCTTCGGGAGCTGGATGCCCATGGCGTCGAGCGTGGCCTTGAGCCGCGCACGCAGCTCGGCCGCCACGTCCTCCTTCGCGTTGGCGCGCGTGCGCATCACGAGGCGGATGATCATATGCTCGCCGGAGATGGCCTCGAGACCCCAGATCTCGGGCCGCTCGAGGATGCGGCTGCGCCATTTGCCGTCCTTCGACATCGCGATGGCGGTGTTCAGGATGGCGCCCTCGACGTCGTCGATGTCGGCGTCGACGGGCACGCCGAGGTCGATGATCACGCGCGACCAGCCCTGCGACATGTTGCCGATGCGGGTGACCTCGCCGTTGCGGACGTACCAGAGGGTGCCGTTCACGTCGCGCACGTGGGTGACTCGGACGCTGACGTACTCGACGATGCCGGTGGCGAGGCCGAGGTCGACGACGTCGCCGATGCCGATCTGATCCTCGGCCACCAGGAACACGCCGTTGAGCACGTCCTTCACGATGTTCTGCGCGCCGAAGCCGAGCCCGGCGCCGAGCGCGGCGGTCAGCAGCGCCAGCGAGCCGAGCGCGTCGGGCGCGATGGCGCTGATGATCAGCACGATCGCGACGATCACGAGGGTGATGTTGACGATGTTGCTGAGGATGCTCCCGAGCGTGCGGGTGCGCTGCACGAGGCGGACCGCCGACAGCGGCGAGCGATCCAGCGCCTGCGTGTCGTCGACCTTCGCCGTCTTCTTGGCGCCTCTGACGATCGTGTGCACGAGGCGCCGGATGAAGATGCGCAGCACCCAGCCGATGAGCACGCACACCAGGATGATGATCGCGATGTGCAGCAGCAGCTGCCCGGCCGACACGAAGAACTGCGCCACGTTCAGCCAGAGCGTGCTCCACCACTCCGGACTCGTGACGTCAGCGGGCGGGCTCGGGGTTACGTCGTCCATTTGGGCGCCAGTCTATCCAGCGGGATCGCACGAACCCTGGATGCCGCTGCCGTCGTTCATCGCGCGTCTCGCTCCCGTGCGGCGAGCGCGCGATCGAGCTCGTCGAGCCGCTCGACGACGAGGCGGCGCAGCGCCGGGGCGTGCTCGCCCGCCTCGAGCCAGGCGTGCACGAGCGTCGACGTCTCGGTCGTCACGACCGCGGACGGGAACAGGTCGCGCACGACGATCTTCGCGATCGCGAAGCTGCGGGTCTCCCACACCTCGTCGAGCTGGGCGAGATACGGCGCGACGTCGTCCGCGACGAGGGCCGCGTCCAGCACCCGCCCCCATCCGCGTGCGATGGCGCCGGCGCGTTCGTTCGACGGCGCCGGCTGCGCGAGCACCGCGGCGAAGGCGGCGCGCTTGGCCGCGGCATCGGCCCGCGCCGCCAGTGCGGTGTCGGCCTCCAGGCGGCCACGAGAGGTGTCGTCGAGCGCGAGGGCGTCGCCGATGGTGTCTTCGCTCGCGCGCCCCAGTGCCGCCAGCGCACGCACGATGGCCCAGCGCAGCTCGGTGTCGACGGCGATGCCCGGCACGGGCTCGCTGCCGTCGAGGAGCATGGCGAGGTCGTCGGCGTGCGCCTCCGTCGCCGCCAGATCGGTGAACGCCAGCATGAACTGCAGCTGCGCGTCGGAGCCCGCGGCGGCGCGGTGGGTGAAGTCCCAGAGCGCGTCGCCGACGCGCGAGCGCGTCTGCGCGAGGGACTGCGGCGCCGTGTAGGAGTTCACGGCGGTGGTGAGCGCGGCGAGCACCTCGCGGCGCGTGCCCGATTCGGTCTCGGCATCGAGGTGGCCGAGCGCGAGTTGGATGTAGTCGCGCGCGGGGAGCTCACCCTGGCGCACCGCGTCCCACACCGAACCCCAGATGACGGCGTGCGCGAGCGGGTCGTCGAGACCGCGCAGGTGGCCCACCACGGTGTGCAGCGAGTGGGCGTCGAGCCGGATGCTCGAGAAGGTCAGGTCGTCGTCGTTCGGCAGCACGAGCGCGGGGCGGCGGAGCCCGACGAGCGCCGGCACCTCGGTGCGCGCGCCGACGACGTCGAGCTCGATGCGCTCGGTCCGGCGCAGCGCGCCCTCGTCGTCGAGCGCGTAGGCGCCGATCGCGATGCGGTGCGGCCGAAGCATCTCGCTTCCGGCCGGCGGCGACTGCACGACGGTCGCGCGGGTGATGGTCTCGGGGCCGCCCGGGACAGAGGCATCCACCTCGGTCTCGAGCTCGACGCGCAGGGTGTTGATGCCCGCCGTCTCGAGCCACTGCATCGACCATTTCGCGAGCGGGCGGCCGCTTGCCCGTTCGAGCTGCGCGAGCAGATCATGGAGCGTGGCGTTGCCGTGCGCGTGGGCGCGAAGGTATGCGCCGACGCCCTTCAGGAACGGATCGCGGCCGACCCAGGCCACGAGCTGCTTGAGCACGCCCGCGCCCTTGTCGTAGGTGATCGCGTCGAAGTTCACCTCCACGTCTTCGAGGTCGTTGATGACCGCGACGATGGGGTGGGAGGTGGGGAGCTGGTCTTGCATGGCACCGCTCGACTTGTCGTCGACGGCGAACGTGGTCCACCCCTCGGGGAACAGCCCGGTGTCGACGGCGGCGGTGGTGGCGGCCCAGGTCGCGAACGACTCGTTCAGCCAGAGGTCGTTCCACCAGCGCATGGTGACGAGGTTGCCGAACCACATGTGCGAAAGCTCGTGCAGCACGACGAGCGTGCGGCGGTGGATGCGCACCTCGGGCACCTTCGAGCGGAAGATGTAGGCCTCGTTGAAGGTGACGGCGCCGACGTTCTCCATGGCGCCCCAGTTGAAGTCGGGCACGAAGATCTGGTCGTACTTCTCGTACGGGTAGGCGATCCCGAAGGCCTCCTCGAAGTACGCCATGCCTGTGCGCAGCACGTCGAACATGACGTCGGGCTCGGCGTGCCGGGCGAGCGATGCCCGTGTGAAGACGCCGAGCGGGATCGTGCGGCCGTCGGCGCTCACGGTCTCGGATCGCCAGGAGGCGTAGGGGCCGGCCATCAGCGCGATGATGTAGCTCGAGATCGGCGGGCCGGGCAGGAACCGCCACTCCGCGACCTCTGCCGTGATCGGCACGGGCTCGGGGGTGGGCGCGTTGCTGAGCACCTCCCAGTGGCTCGGCGCGAGCACGGTGAGGCTGACCGACGCCTTGAGGTCGGGCTGGTCGAAGACCGGGTACACGCGACCCGCGTCGGCGACCGCGAACTGGGTGTAGAGGTAGGGCTGCTGGTCGACCGGGTCGACGAAGCGGTCGAGGCCCTCGCCCGAGTTCGTGTACCGCATCGTCGCCACGACGCGCAGCTCGTTCGCCGCGGCCAGGTCGTCGAGATGCAGGCGGGTGCCGTCGCTGACGCTCGCGGGGTCGATTGCCGTGCCGTTCAGCGTGACCGCGTGCACCTCGTCGCTCACCAGCTCGAGGAAGGTCGCGGAGCCCGGCTTGGCCGCGAATCGCACCACGGTGTCGCTGCGGAAGGCGTCGTCGCGCGTCAGGTCGAGGTGCACCGAGTACGACACCGCCGAGACGGTCTCGGCGCGTCGCTTGGCTTCGACGCGGGTGAGGTTGCTAGCGGGCATCGGCGGGCTCCTCACGCTGGTCGCGCTGCTGCACCCGCAGCGCGCGCTCGACGGTCGCGACGTTCTCGTGCACCAGGCGGCGCAGCGCGGCCGGCGCATCGGGGTTGGCTCCCAGCCAGGCGTGCGTGGCGTCGCGCAGCTGCGCGTCGGCGAGCCCGGCGGGGTACAGGCCCACGATCAGGTAGTTCGCGATCTGGTAGCTTCGCGAGCCCCAGACGGGCAGGAGCATGTCGAAGTACGCCGACACGAACTCGCGCTGCTGCGCGATGGTCGCGGGATGCGTGAACCCGGCGGCCGTCGCCCGGACGATCGTGTTCGGCTGGTCGTCGGCGTCGATGAGCGAGGCCCAGGCGGCCCGCTTCGCCTCGGCGGTCGGCAGCGACGCCTTGGCCTGCGCCGCGAGCTCGCCGCCCTTGGCGGTGTTGTCGGCGGCGAGCGCGGCGTCGATCTCGGCGACCGTCACCGCGCCCCCGGCGGCCAGCGCCACCAGGAGCTGCCAGGCGAGGTCGGTGTCGATCTCGAGGCCCTCGAGCGCGGTCTCGCCGTCGCGCAGCGCGCGGACGGTCTCCCACTGCGCGGGCGTCGCCGCGGCCGACGCGAAGGCCTGCACGAACTGGAACTGGCTGTCGCTGCCCGCCTCGGCGCCCTGGGCGAGGGCCCACAGGCCGTCGGCGACACGGGCGCGGGCGCCCTCGCGGCGCGCCGGTGCGACGTAGACGCTGGCCGCCGTCTGCAGCTGTCCGAGCGTCGTGCGCACGGTCGTCGACTCGGTCTCGCGGGCGATGTTGCCGAGCACCAGGTCGATGTAGTCGCTGGGGGATGCCTCGGCGTCACGCACCTGATCCCACGCGGCGCCCCACACCAGCGAGCGCGCCAGCGGGTCGCTGATCGCACCCAGGTGGGCGATCGCCGTGGCGAGCGAGCGCTCGTCGAGCCGGATCTTCGCGTAAGCGAGGTCCTCGTCGTTCAGCAGCAGCAGGTCGGGCTGGGCAAGGCCCGTGAGCTCGGGGATCTCGGTGAGCTCGCCGTCGATGTCGACCTCGACGTGATGCACGCGCGTGAGCTCGTCGCCCTGCAGCTGGTACAGCCCGATGCCGAGGCGGTGCGGGCGAATGGTCGGGTAGTCGGCGGCCGCGCTCTGGCGCACGGCGACGCGGGTGAGCGTGCCCGCGGCATCCGCCTCGATCACGGGAGCGAGGGTGTTCACGCCGGCGGTCTCGAGCCACAGGCGCGACCATTCGCCCAGGTCGCGGCCGCTGGTCACCTCGAGCTCGGCGAACAGGTCGCGCAGGGTGGTGTTGCCCCAGCGGTGCTTCTCGAAGTACGCCGAGACCCCCGCGAAGAACGCGTCGAGCCCGACCCAGGCGACGAGCTGCTTGAGCACGGATCCGCCCTTGGCGTAGGTGATGCCGTCGAAGTTCACCTGCACGTCGTCGAGGTCGTTGATCTCGGCCATCACGGGATGGGTCGAGGGCAGCTGGTCCTGCCGGTACGCCCAGGTCTTCTCCATCGCGTTGAAGGTGGTCCAGGCGGCGGTCCACTCGGTGGCCTCGGCCGTGGCGATCGTCGACGCCCACTCGGCGAACGACTCGTTCAGCCACAGGTCGTTCCACCAGGTCATGGTGACGAGGTCGCCGAACCACATGTGCGCGAGCTCGTGCAGGATCGTGACGACGCGGCGCTCCTTGACGGCGTCGGTCACCTTTCCGCGGAACACGTAGGTCTCGGTGAAGGTCACGGCGCCGGCGTTCTCCATGGCGCCGGCGTTGAACTCGGGCACGAACAGCTGGTCGTACTTCTCGAACGGGTAGGGCACGCCGAACCTGGCCTCGAAGTAGGCGAAGCCCCGCCGCGTCGTGTCGAAGATGTAGTCGGCGTCCAGGTGCTCCCACAGACTCTTGCGCGCGAACACGCCGAGCGGGATCACCTTGCCCGAGGTGCTGGTCAGCTCGGAGCGCACCTCCTCGTACGGGCCCGCGACGATCGCGGTGATGTACGACGAGATGCGCGGCGTCGCGGCGAACCTCCAGGTGGCGCTGCCGTCGCCGTGGCGCTTGGGCTCGGGGGTGGGGGAGTTCGAGACGACCTTCCACTCGGCGGGCGCGGTCACGGTGAATGCGAAGGTCGCCTTCAGATCGGGCTGCTCGAACACGGCGAACACGCGGCGCGAGTCGGGCACCTCGAACTGCGAGTACAGGTACACCTCGCCGTCGACGGGGTCGACGAAGCGGTGCAGTCCCTCGCCGGTGTTCGTGTACATGGCGTCGGCGTCGACGATGAGCTCGTTCTCGGCCTCGAGGCCGTCGAGCTGGATGCGGGAGTCGGCGAAGGCCGAGACATCCACCGGTCGGCCGTTCAGCGTGATGTCGTGCACCTCGCGCGCGATCAGGTCGATGAACGTGCTCGCGCCGGGGGTCGCCGCGAAGCGCGCGACGGTCCGGGAGCCGAACACCTCGGCGCCGCGCGTCAGGTCGAGCGCGATCTCGTAGCTGTGCGATTCGACGATGGCGCGGCGGCTCTGCGCCTCGATTCGGGTGAGGTTCTCTCCGGGCACGGTCGTGACTCCCATTGGTCGTAGGGCTGTGTGGATGCCTCGGTCCGCGGGTCGCAGCGTCACCGGCAATTCTTCAACCCTATGCCCCGGCCTAGACTTTGCTCCATGCGCATCCATATCGCGACCGACCATGCCGGCCTCGACTTCAGCACGCAGCTGCAGGAGCACCTGGCCGCGGCCGGGCACGAGGTCTTCGACCATGGCCCCGTCAGCTACGACCCCGTCGACGACTACCCCGCCTTCTGCATCAAGGCCGCCGAGGCGGTGATGGCGGACGCCGCGACGGGCGTCCAGTCGCTCGGCGTGGTGTTCGGCGGCTCGGGCAACGGCGAGCAGATCGCCGCCAACAAGGTCGACGGCATCCGCGCCGCGCTCGTGTGGAGCCTTGCGACCGCGGAGCTCGCGCGAGAGCACAACGACGCGAACGTGATCGCGATCGGCGCCCGCCAGCACACCTTCGAGGAGGCCGCCGCCTTCATCGACCTGTTCATCGCCACCCCGTTCACGGGTGAGGAGCGCCACGCGCGCCGCATCGGCCAGCTCGCGGAGTACGAGCGCACCGGCGCGATCGCCGGGACCGTGCTCGACCGCGAAACACGCTAGCCGTGCCCGAGGGGCACTCCGTCCACCGGATCGCCCGGCAGTTCGACCGCAATTTCGTGGGTCGCCGGGTCGCGGCGTCGAGCCCGCAGGGTCGCTTCGTCGAGGGCGCCGCGGTGCTCGACGGACAGACGGTGCGCGGCGTGCGCGCCGTGGGCAAGCAGATGTTCGTCGAGTTCGAGGGCGATGTCTGGCTGCGCGTGCACCTCGGGATGTACGGGGCCTGGGACTTCGCCGGCGAGATCGTCGTCGACCCCACGATCGCCTCGGCGAACGGTCGCATGGGGCACACGAATCAGCGCGGGACGGTGCTCGGCGCCGACGCGGCGATCTTCGACAGCACCGGCGAGAACTCGCTGAGCTCGATCGGGGCTCCGCGCAGGGCGCGCGTGCACGTGCGGATGTCGGAGGAGACGAGCGGCCTGCCGGACGCGCCCGGCGACGCGGTCTTCCCACCCGAGCCGGTCGGCGCGGTGCGGCTGCGGCTGCTCACCGACGTCACGGTTGCCGACCTGCGCGGCCCGACGGCATGCGAGCTGCAGAGCCCTGAGCAGGTCGAGGCGACGATCGCGAAGCTGGGACCGGACCCGCTGCTCGACGACGGGCCGGCCGCACAGCAGCGCCTGGTCGACACGATCCGCCGTAAGCCGACGCCGATCGGCCAGCTGCTCATGGATCAGAGCGTCGTCGCCGGCATCGGCAACGTGTACCGCGCCGAGCTGCTGTTCCGGGCGCGGCTGAACCCGCACACCCCCGGCCGGCAGGTGCCCGAAGACATCGTGCGCGAGCTGTGGCGAGACTGGTCGCGGCTGCTGCGCGTGGGGGTGGAGACGGGGCAGATGATGACCATGGATGGCCTCGAGGGTGAGGCGTATCGCCTCGCGATGGCGAACCGCGACGACCGGCACTGGGTGTACCACCGCGCCGGCCTGCCCTGCCGGGTGTGCGGCGCCGAGATCGTGGTCGAACAGATGCAGGCCCGCAAGCTGTACTGGTGCCCGTCGTGCCAGGCGTGATGGGCGCGCGCGGCTGACGCGTCCGCCGCAGTGCCCGGCCGGCACGCGTCGGCGCGTGCCGGCCGGGGTTCACCCGGCGTCCCGCCTGCATAGGCTGGGGGCATGCGCCAGAACCCCAGCTTCGCGATGACCGACGTCGGCGAGCTGCGCCGCCTGATCGACGCCCACCCGTGGGCGACGATCGCGAGCAGCCCAGAGGGCGGACTCGTCGCCTCGCAGTACGTCGTGCTGCTCGATCCGACCCGCGACGATCTGACCGTGGTCGGCCACGTCGGTCGCCCCGATGACCTGGTGCACGGCCTGGGAGACCACGAGGTGATCATCGTGTTCGAGGGCCCCAACGGATACATCTCGCCCGGCTGGTACGGCGACGTGAAGGCCGTGCCGACATGGAACTTCGTCACCGTGCACCTGAGCGGGGTGCCCGAGATCCTCAGCGACGAGGAGAACCATCGGGTGCTCGCCGAGATGGTCGAACGGTTCGAGACGATCCTGCCCAACCCGCGTCTGATGGACGCGGCCCCGAACGACCCGGCGTTCATCGCCCGGCTCGCCGGCGGCACGGTCGGCTTCCGGCTCACCCCCACGAAGGTGGTCGCCAAGCGCAAGCTGAGCCAGAACAAGAGCGCCGAGGTCGTCGCGAGCATCCTGCAGGAGCTCGAGGGCGCCGGCCCCTACGCCAACCCGGCGCTGGCCGCCGAGATGCGCCGAGCACACGAGGCGATGGCCGCCGCCCGCGCGGCGCTCGCCGAGACCGCGACGGCCGCGGCCGCGGCCGACGAGGCCGCGCGGTGAGCGCCGGGAAGGGCATCGCCGTCTCGACGATCGCGAACGTGCGCGTGTCTGGCCCCGGTCGTCAGGCGCGCTCCGACGCGGAGCCCAGCGACGTCGTCATCGCCGGCGGCGAGATCGTCGACATCGCGCCGCGCGGCGCGCTGCGTGCGGCCGGCGAGGTGCTCGATGGCGACGGGGGGTGGCTCGTGCCAGGGCTGTGGGATCACCACGTGCACATGAACCAGTGGGCGCGGATCGCGCACCGCGTGCCGCTGGGTCGCGCGCAGACGGCTGCAGAGGCCGCGACGCTGATCGGCGCGGCGGCGCCCGACGAGACCGGGGTGCGAGTGGGGATCGGCTTCCGCGACGGGCTGTGGGCCGATGCCCCGAGCCTGGCGGTGCTCGACGCCGCCACCGGGGCGATCCCGAGCTACCTGCTGAGCGCCGATCTGCACAGCGTGTGGCTCAATTCGGCTGCGTTCGCGCGGGCCGGATTCCCGGCGAACCGGCGCGGCATGCTCCGCGAGGACGAGGCCTTCGCGGTGATGCGCCACCTCGATCGGGTCGACACCGCGCGAGTCGACGTCTGGGTTGCGGATGCCGCAGCCGACGCCGCCGCGCGTGGGATCGTCGGCGTGGTCGATCTCGACATGGAATGGAACGAGGAGGCATGGGCGCGCCGAATCTCCGGCGGCTTCGACGCGCTGCGCGTCGACTTCGGGGTGTACCCCGACATGCTCGGCCGCGCGCTCGCGGAGGGGCTGCGCAGCGGCGACCTGGTGCGCGGGGTGACGGGAGAGCGCGCAGCGTTCGCCCCCCTCGCCCGCGTCGGCGCGCTCAAGGTCATCTCTGACGGCTCGCTGGGCACGCGCACCGCGGCCTGCACGCACCCGTACCCGGGGGGTCAGGACCGTGGGCGGCTCAACGTCGACCGGGCCGAGCTGCTCGAGCTCATGACCCGGGCCACGGCAGGGGGGCTCGCCTGCGCGGTGCACGCCATCGGCGACGTTGCCTGTTCGCACGCGCTCGACGTGTTCGGCATGACCGGCGCGTGGGGCTCGATCGAGCACGCGCAGCTGGTGTCGCATGTCGACATCCAGCGCTTCGCCCGCCTCGGCGTGGCCGCGAGCATCCAGCCGACGCACGCGCTCGACGATCGAGCGCTGGTCGAGGCCTACTGGTCGAGCCAGACCGCCCTGGCGTACCCGATGCGCGCCCTCGCCGATGCGGGGGCGACGCTGCTGTTCGGATCGGACGCGCCCGTGTCGCCGATCGACCCGTGGGCGACGATCGCCGATGCGGTGGGGCGCGCGCGCGGCGGCGACGAGGCCGGCGCGTGGCATCCGGAGCAGGCCGTCACGGTCGAGCAGGCGCTGGCCGCGTCGTCCCGCGGGGGCGCGGGCGTCGTGCGTCCGGGCGCGGCCGCCGATCTGGCGATCCTGGGCGACGACCCGTTCGCGTCGTCGCCCGAGGCGCTGCGTGGCATGGCCGTACGAGCGACCCTGCTCGGCGGGCGGGTGACGCACCTCGCGAGCTGACCGGCGCGCTGGGCGGCGCCCGCCTCAGAGACGACGCGGCGCCGAGGCTGTCGCCCCGGCGCCGCGTCGTCGTTCGTGTGCGCTACTCGGCGATGTGCGAGTAGAGGAACCAGCGGTCCTTCTCGAGGCCGCGCATGATCTCGACCGCCACGTCCTGGCTGGTCTGGTCGATCTCGCCGAGGCCGTCGATCGCGGCCTGCACGTTGGCGATGGCGGCATCCATGTCGGCGATCACATCGGCGACGAGCGCCTCGCTCTTCGCGAAGCCCGCGGGCACCGCGCTCGCCTGCGTCTTCGCAGCGACGCTCTCGAGGCGGGCGTCGACCGGGAGCCCGAGCGCGACGATGCGCTCGGCGGCGAGATCCGCGAACGCCTGCGCGTTGGCGACGACGGCGTCGAAGAGCTCGTGCACGCCGATGAAGTTGGCGCCGCGAACGTGCCAGTGCGCCTGCTTGCCGTTGACCGTGAGTGCCATGAGGTCGAGCACGATGGGCGAGAGGAACTGGGCCGCGGCGGCGGCCACGTCGGGGCTCGCGGCGGTGGTGCGGGTGATCTTGGTCTTGGGCATGATGTTCCCCTTCGTCCGTGCTCCGGGCGGGCCGGAGGTGTTGTCTGTCATCAACGCTACTCAGCCCGAAAAATTGCGCAAGCAAGCTGAGGCTCGGCTAATTGCGCCTCGCGGCGCGCGTTCGCGCGGGCCGACGCGTGTTTGGGCGGGCCGCGGCCGGGCGAGCAGGTAACGTCAAGACGTGCCATCCGCAGATCATGAATTCGGCCCTCAGAACCTCGAGGCTCCCACGAAGACCCTGCGGCGCGATGCCCGCACGATCGGCGGGCGCAGGCGGGGCGGCTCGTCGCCGGAGCACGCGCAGCCCTCGCACTTCATTCCCCACATCCAGGGTTTGCGCGCCGTCGCCGTGCTGTTCGTGGTGATCTACCACTTCTGGCCTGGGCGCCTCTCGGGCGGCTTCGTCGGCGTCGACGTCTTCTTCGTGATCTCGGGATTCCTCATCACCGGGCACCTCATGCGCGAGATGAGCGACACCGGGCGGGTGCGCCTCGCGGAGTTCTGGGCGAGGCGCGCTCGGCGACTGCTGCCGGCGTCGCTGCTCGTGCTGCTGTTGTGCTCGCTCGCGGTGATGTCGCCGATGATCATGCCGCTGAGCGCGCTGAAGAACGAGGTGAGCGAGATCATCGCCTCGACGTTCTACGTCGAGAACTGGTACCTGGCGTTCACCTCTGCCGACTACCTGGGCCACGGCGGCGAGCCGACGACGGTGCAGCACTACTGGTCGCTCTCGCTCGAGGAGCAGTTCTACGTGCTCTGGCCGCTGATCATGCTGCTGGCCGCCTGGCTCGGGGTCAAGGCGTTCCTGGGCCGCACACCGAGCGACGCGCGCCTGCGCGGCGTGGTCGTCGCGATCGCGATCGTCAGCGTGCTCTCGTTCCTCTTCAACGTCTGGTTCACCTTCAGCAACCCGGCACCCGCGTACTTCGTCACGTTCGGGCGCATGTGGCAGTTCGGGGTGGGCGCGCTCATCGCACTCGTGCCGCTGCTGCGAGTGCAGCGGCCGCTGCTGAGCTTCGTGCTCGGCTGGGCCGGCATCATCGCGCTGCTGTACACGGCGTTCACCTTCGACGCATCGACGATGTTCCCGGGCTACGCCGCGCTGCTGCCCACCCTCGGCGCCGCCGCGATCATCGCCGCCGGCAACACCGCGCGCTGGTGGTACCCGACCCGGCTGCTGGCGATCCCGCCGATGCAGTTCGTCGGCAACATCTCGTACAGCCTGTACCTGTGGCACTGGCCGCTCATCGTGATCGCGCCCTTCGTGCCGTTCTGGGGCCTCACCATCTATCACCGCGTCGCGCTGCTGGGCATCTGCTTCGTGCTCGCGTGGCTCACGCAGCGCTTCGTCGAGGCGCCGGCGCGCTCCTGGAAGGTGCTCACGGCCCGCCCGGCCCGGGTGACGCTGTGGGCGTCGCTCGGCGCGATGGTGCTGGTCGCGGGTGTCGCCGCGACGGCCTGGGCCGTCAACGCCCCGGCCTACGAGCAGGCGCAGCGCGACCTCGTCACGCTTCGCGAAGAGCCCCCGCCCTGCTTCGGCGCCGAATCGGTGCTCGACCCCGCCTGCGCCGGCACCGACTTCGGCGCCGTGATCCTGCCCGACCCCGGCTTCGCGGGCGTCGACAGCCCGGCGAACGAGGAGTGCTTCGTGCAGCTGAACGGCGCCGAGGTGGTCTCCTGCGAGTTCGGCTCGGCCGAGCCGTCCGCGCCCCGCATCGCGCTCGTCGGCGACAGCCACGCCTATCAGCTGCTGTCGACGTTCCAGGCGATGGCCGATGCGAACGGCTGGCACCTCACGACCTACTTCAAGGGCGCGTGCCCGTGGAACGCGACGCCGCTCTCGACGCCCGGTGCGTTCGGCGAGGCGTGCACCCAGTGGCGCGCGGGGGTCGCCGACGCGATCGCCGGCTCAGCGTTCGACGCGGTGTTCACTGCGGCGATCGCAACCACGCCGTACGCGTCGGCGGGCTTCGACTCGGCGCACGACGCGGCGGTGGCCGGCTATCGCGAGGCGTGGGGCACAGTGCTGGATCGAGGCATCCCCGTCGTCACCGTCGTCGACAACCCGGTCTGGGAGACCGACCCCAACAAGTGCCTGCGCAGCAAGGGGTTCGGCGAATGCGACGCGCCACGCGCCGAGGTGCTGGTCGAGAACGATCCGATTCGGGATGCCGCGACCGGCCTCGACGGCGTCACGCTGCTCGACTTTACCAGCGTGTTCTGCGATGACGACACCTGCTTCCCCGTCGTGGGCGGCGCGAACGTGTACCGCGATCAGGACCACCTCACGGTGACGTTCGTGAACTCGCTGGCGCCGCAGTACGTGATGGCGATCGAGTCGGCGATGGCGGATGCCGGGCGGGCCGCGGATCGGTAGCAGCGCGCGAGCCGCGACACGCCGCGACGAGCCGCGCAGGGCGTGGGGATCGCCGTGCTCGCTCGCTATGGTCGAACCATGACCATCGCCGCTGATGCCACAGTCCTTCCCCTGCCCGACGCCGAGCCGAGCCTGGACCCCACGTCGTTCATCGCGCCCGGCGCGCGTGTGATCGGCCAGGTCACCCTCGAGGAGGGCGCGAGCGTCTGGTACAACGCCGTCCTCCGCGCGGATTCGGCGCCCATCACGCTCGG
>Ga0116181_1001198_pt1 | contig 22763 bp, 18 predicted proteins | sample AD_UKC075_MetaG_FD_89752 | JGI IMG/M metagenome (GOLD analysis project Ga0116181, IMG submission 89752) | Active sludge microbial communities of municipal wastewater-treating anaerobic digesters from USA - AD_UKC075_MetaG | ecosystem: Engineered > Bioreactor > Anaerobic > Digestate | place: USA... | reverse complement strand
CGAACTGCTGCAGCCAGCGCACGAACGTACGAAGCCTCTTCAGGCGCCGCGCCCATGTGACCGGGTCCGTGCTGCCGTGGCTGTCGCGCCGCGCCCAGTCCGTCATCACCTCGACCGTCAACGGTCCGCAATGACCAATATCGTGGAGGTGGCGAGCAAAGCTGCGCAAGATGCAAGCCTCGCCGCGCGCAGAGAACCCCAGACCATGGCGCTCGACCAAGAAGCGCTCGACGCGCGACTTGAAGGGCATGGCAGCGCCGCTCATGACGCACTCCCAGGCCAGGGCAAGGCCACCACAGCAAGGCTGCGGCTGTCCAGCTTGGCGTAGACCATCGTGGTGTTCAGCGAGCGGTGGCGCAGCACGTCGGCCACCTCCTTCAAGGACGATCCGCTGGCAAGCAGGCGGTTGGCCATCGTGTGCCGCAGCAGGTGCGAACGGGTGTAGGGCAAGCCAGCGCGGGCGTAGGCCTGGCGGATGGTGATGCGGATGAGGTCCGCGCCAATGGGGGCGTCACGCGGCGCCACGTTGCGCACGAAGATGGCGCGGTTGGTTGTCTTGGGGCGCTCCAGTTCCAGGTACTTGGCGATGGCCTCGCCGGTGGCCACGGGCAGCGGCAGGATGTCGACGCGACGGCCCTTGGTGTGGCGCAGCGTGATCGTGCCGGCATGCCAGTCAATGTCGTCCAGGTTGAGCTGGGCGACTTCGATGCTGCGAAGCCCAAGATCGAGGGCGCAGCGCACGATGGCGCACGCCCGCCGCATGGCGCGGCAGGGGTTGTTGAGCGAGCCGACCAACTGGGCGACTTCCTCGTCGGTCAACTTCTTGGGCAGTGAAGACAGGGCCCAGTTGGCCGGGTAGGACAGTGCGCCGACCAACCCGTGGACCAGATCTCCCAGCGAGGCGCGGTAGCGGAAGTAGCCGCGCAGCGAGGACACGACAGACCCCGCGCCGGCAGGCTTGCTGTGCAGCGCGGCCTGCTCGGCGAAGAAGCGCCGGACGTGCTCGGGCGTGATGGCGGCGATGTCGACGGCGTTGCCATCGAAGCGCTCCGTCAGCAGTCGTCCCACGATCCTCAGCGCCATGGCTCGCGTCGTCGGAGCAAGTCCGCGCACGTGATCCATGTGATCGTCGTAGCGGCGCAATTCCTCATCCACCGGCCTCGTGCTGACTGGCGGCTGCGCAATGGCACCTTGCGCGCGAAGTACGACGAGCAGGTGCCCAAGCGCTGCGCTGTGATCGGCGCGGTCGTGACGCATCTGCCCAGTACACGCGCAGCTCGGCAGGTGGTCGTCAAGGAAGATGGCGACCGAGACTTCGTCGATCCTGGCCAGCGGCAGTCGCCGCGTGCAGACCCAGCGCGCGAAGTGCGTCACTTCAGCGACGTAGCTGGAAACGGTGTGCGCGGCGTACCTGCGCTCGGTCAGGTGACGCTTGAACGCGGCGGCGTGAGGCCCGATGGGACTAGCGGCGAGCCAATCGACCTCGATGACGCGTGAGCGCTGAGCGGTATCCATGGTGATCTCCTAAAGTGGGACCACCAGTGCGCTCCGATACCGAAACTATGTCCAGTTCGGCAAATGGCCACCCCGTCGGATGCCGCGCCGATGATGCCGCCGTGCCATCAGCGCCAAGTCACCTGTGCATAGTCGAGACATGTGCATAGGGGTCGCTATGCAGAGCTCTCCATAGCGGAAAGCGTTTATCTGACGCCCCACCGAAGCTGGCTGAACGCACCGATGCTGATGGCGTCGGATAAACCTCGTTGGACTGAACCGCCGCCTCGGTGGTGGGGGGGCCGGGGCTGTTGGGGAATGTAAGGCTCAGCAAGCTGATTGGGCAACGTCGCAGTGGCTGCGGATCGCATTCGCGGCATGTCGGGACTGGCTGGTGCGGCTGTGGCGACGGGTGTCGCGACATCTTCGGTGGTTGCGATGGTCGAGAAGACGGCGAGTCAGGCGGCGGGCGTGAGCAAGTCCTTTGCCGTGCTGGGGACAGCAGGCAATGGTCGTGAAGATGGGTGCGCTGCGCATCACGGTGGCCCCCGGCAGTTGGTGCTGCGGTCGTGCCCGCAGGTGCTGGCGCGTTGTGCGGGCAGTATCTCGGTGGTGCGCCAGTGGCCGAGCAAGCAGTGCGGGCAGCAGGCGGTGTCGATGCCGGCCACGCGCTTGAGGAAGGCGGCCGCGTCCTCGCGGGCTTGCGCGTTGGCCGCCGGCATGGCCAGGGCCGTGCGGGCTGCGGCCAGCTTCTTGGCCTTCACCGCCGGGCTGAGCAGCCCGTAGTGCCGGATGCGCTTGAAGCCTGGGGGCAAGACATGCTGCAAGAAGCGAGCGATGAAGTCCTGGCCGTCGATCAAGACGGTGCGCTTGCCGCCGCAGTTGTCGGCCCGAACGCGCAGGCGCACACTCTGGCCATCGATGCCGACGATGCGCTCGTTGGAGATGGCCACCCGGTGCGTGTAGCGCGACAGGTAGTTCAGCACCACCTCGGGCCCGGCCAGGGGAGTCTTGGCGTAGACCACCCAGTCGCAGCGCTTGAGCTGCGCAAGCCGGGCCTGACGCGCGACATCTGTGCTGGCCGGATCGTGCGCCAGCTTGCCGGCCTGGGTGGCAAGCCGCAGGGCATCGAGGAACTTGCCGCGCAGCACCTTGGACAGGGCATGCACGGGGAACAGGAAGGTCGGGCTGCGCTTGGGCGCGCACCACTGGCCTTGATCGTCCAGCCCGCCGCAGGCCATCAGCGCGTGGACATGGATATGCCGGCGCAGGTCCTGCGTCCAGGTGTGCAGCACCAGGGAGAAGGCGGGCGTGGCGCCCAGCCAGCGGGGGTTGGCGGCGAACTCGGTGAGCGTGGCCGCGGCGCACTGCATCAAGGTGCGGTAGACCCAGCGGGCATGGAACTGCGCCAGGCCGTTGATGGCATGCGGCAGCGTGAAGACGAGATGGCAGTACGGCACGGGCAGCAACTCGGCCAGTTGGGACTGACGCCAGGCATCGCGCGCCCCGCTCTGACACTGCGGGCAATGCCGGTTCCTGCAGGAATGGAACAGCCGCTGCTCGCGCCCACACCGGTCGCACTGCTGCACCTGGCCTCCCAGGGCCGGGGTGCGGCAGGCGACGATGGCCCGCCAGGCACGTGCCTGAGCCGTGCTCAGATCGTGCCCGGTGAGGTAGGCCGGGCCGAAGGTGCGCAGCACCTCGGCCAGCGTGGCGCTCACAGCGCTGGCAGCTCAGTGCAGGGGCGGCGGCGGCGGTGTCTTGGGCAACTGCGACAGCAGGGCCAGCGCGTCGCCCCCGGCGCTGTAACCGGGGCGTGCCATGCGCAGGTAGCGGCTGGTGGTGCTGAGCTGGGCATGGCCGAGCAACTTGCTCACGCCGTGCAGATCGACGCCGGCCTCCAGCAAATGTGTGGCGAAGCAATGCCTCAGGGTGTGGATGCCGCCGACCTTGGTGATGCCGGCGGCGGCCCGGGCGAGGTGGTAGTAGCGCTGGCCGCTGGCACGGTCGATGGCGCGCGCCGGGTTCGAGCGCGACGCAAACAACCAGTCCGAGGCCTTGGCCCCAGCGCGGCAGTTGCGCCAGTACAGCCTCAAGTCGTCGAGCAGCTCTGAGGTCAGCAGCGCGTAGCGGTCCTGAGCGCCCTTGCCCTGGATGACGCGGATGCACATGCGGTCGGGGGCGGAGTCGATGTCGCAGCCACGCAGCTGGCACAGTTCGCTCAGGCGCAGGCCACTGGCATAGGCCAGGGTCAAGAACATCCTGGCCTTGGGCGAGATCGGTGCGGCCAGCAACGCGGCCACCTCGGCGCGCGACAGCACCTCGGGCAGCCGCTGCGGGTTGCGACCCATGGGGATCTGCGCTCGACGCTGATCCTGGCCCAGCACATCGCAAACCAGGAAGCGCAATGCGCAGGCGGTGATGTTGACGGTGGAGCGCGAGCGCTGTCGCTCCTGCAGCAGGTACAGCAGATACGCCTGAACCTGCTCGTCGGTCAGCAGCGCAGGGCTGCAATGGTGGTGTCTGGCTATCTGCCCGACGGCGGACAGGTAGGTCTCCTGGGTGCGCGCAGCAAAGCCGCGCAACACCATCGCATCGATCATGCGTTGGCGCAGCGGTGTCATCACAGTCTCCGAGGTCCGGGGAACAGTCCCCAGAACCAAGGTACGACTCACCGCCCCACGCAACTCACGGCGCGCCACCACCGCGTCAGCGGTTTAGTTCAACGACCCTTTGCGGAAGTTCATGCCGCGCAAGTCAGCGCCACAAAGCTGCCCCAGCTCGCGTGAGGAACAGCGGCCAAACTCAACCCAGTGTCTTCGCACCATTGGGCCTTTGCGAGGAGTTCAACGCGACCGGGGAGGTACCTGGTCACGCAATCACGTTGACCGATGCCTGAACAGAAGCGCAAGTCCTGCGCAGCCCAACGGCGGCAACGAGTGCTTAGCGCTGCAACTCCAGCATCTGTTGCCAAAGCGCTCGGTAGGCGGGGTTATGTATGCCTTCGCCGTGTGCCTGCGCGCCCTGCACGGGTTGCGCAAGACCGTGAATCTGCGATGCCGTCAGCCCCAGGCGCTGGTAGATGCGTTCCATGGTGGCGGCCTGTGCTTCCTGAACATGGAAGGTGCAATGCCAGCGCTGCGGTGGCGTTTCGCTCGCGCGTGAGTACCACTGGGCGATGTCGCCGCCGGGCCGGTGGTCTCAGCCGCCCGAGAACATGATCACCCCGGCCACGCGCCGCGTCTGGGCGATGAAGGCGGCCATGCCGCCGCCTTGTGACTGGCCGGCCAGCACCAGGCGCTCCCAGCGCGGCGCGTCGCCGTTCAGGTACTGGTCCCAGCGGCCGGCGGCATCGGTGCGCGCCAAGTGCTGCAGCAGCCGGGTCAGGCGCGGCACGATCGCTTCCTCAGGGTCGATCGGCCACCAGGCTGGTCTGCGGTTCACCCCAGGCGCGGTGTTGTCGCAAATGCCTGGCGCAGGCCGGTTGTGCGCGCAGCGTCGCGCCCGCGCAGACCTGCGACACCGCCGGTGTGTTCAGGTAGGACAGGGCTAGCAGCCGGTAGCCCCGCTGTAGCGCTGCTTCATAGAAGAGCTGCGGCCCGCTCTCCGGTTTGCCGCCGGTGCCCCCCAGCCAGACCAGCAGCGGCGCGTCGTCGGCTCCAACTTCGTAAATCACGAGGTGCGCGGCGTCGGCGACGGACAGGCGCGCGTCCGTCGCATGGGGCGCGATCAGCAAACGTTGCTCGGCCGCCAGTGCGGTTGCCGACAACACCAAGAGCAGGCCGCTGGCCAACCAGCGACGCCAGGAGGCAGACCTCATTTGGACTCCTCCATTCACGGAGCCGGTGAAGGTCCGGCCTGGACAGATATTAGTGGCCAGCCGGGCCTTGCCGCTTGATCATTGCCGTGTGCCCAGCAGCCCCAGGGCTCGGCTCGCGTGAACGCGCCGGGTTGTTTCATCCGACGTCCCAAGCCGTCGGTCGTCGATGCCCGCTGATGGCCGACCAGAGCCGGTGAGCTGCCGATCGCGAGATGCGGCGATGCAGTGCATACCCGAGTCCGGGGAACTAATTCCAGCAAGGATCGAGGATCGCGCCTGCTGCCAGCAATTGCGCGCGCAGCGCCTCGACGTTCACCGCGCGTGCATCGCCGCCATGAGCGAGACTCGCGACGGCGCCTGCGCCCGCCGCCTCCCCCAGTGCCATGCAAGGTCCCGCCACACGCACGGATGCTTGCGCCGCGTGCTCCGCGGAAAGGTTACGTCCCGCGACCAGCAGGTTATCGAATCCGCGCACCACGAGACAGCCCCAGGGAATGCCGTACCACTCGCCATCCGGTAGGAACTCCCAGCTCGTCGTGCGGCCGCGTCCGTGGTTCTCGAGCGGCCACGAGGAAATCGCGATCGCATCCGCGGGCTTTTCACATGCGCGCACTTGCGCCTCCGTGAGCACGGCGTCGCCATGGATGAGCCGAGTCTCGCGCACACCCACCCGGGCACCTATGTCTATGACGCGCGCACTCTCGAAGCCGGGCACGTATTTCCGGAAGGCTTCCTCGTACATCCAAACCTGCCGGCGGCCCTCGCGCTCCGCATTGCCCAGTTCGACCGGATCGACGAGATTGAAAGGCGAGCCGTCCGGCCGGCCGAGCTTGGTCACATTGAGGTGCGCGACGCCCTCGATGGGATTCAGGTGTACGCCCGTCGAGGTTCGCGGCAGCGGATAGCCCTCGGCCACGGCGCGCTCCAGGCATTCGCGGATCTCGGGCCGCGTGAGCTGGCAGGCCCGAACCGTGTCAACGCCGCCCAGGCGGAACATCGCCGACCCGTACTGCGTCTCGCCTGCGAGGCCCAGCTCATAGCCCGCGCCGGCGCGCGCCGCTACGTCACCGTCACCCGAGCAGTCGATCACCACGCGCGGCACTATGGCGCGCCGCCCGCCCTTGTTCTCCACGATGACGGCGGTGACACGTGCACCTTCGGTCATGACGGCAACGGCGTGCGTGTGCAGCATCACCGCGACGCCGTGCGTTTCCAGCATTTCGTCGGCCACGCCCTTGAAACGCACGGAGTCGTAGGGCACGCCCACGATGCGGCCGTGGCGCTTCGGTGGACGGATGGCGTCCACCCTCGCCAGGCGATCCTCCAGTTCGAGGCACAGGCCCCCCACCACGCGCCCGAGCCGCTCGTCGTCCACCACCGCGTGGATGCCGCAGAAACCACCCAGCGTGACGATCGTAAGTGTGCCGCCGAGGCAGCCGTAGCTTTCCACCAGCACCGTGTCGGCGCCTGCCCGGGCTGCCGCGCAGGCCGCTGCGATGCCCGCCGGGCCGCCCCCGACCACCAGCACGTCGGGCTCGGCGATAACCGGAAGCTCGCGTTCCGGTTCGTGGATGGATTCGAGTCTCAAGCTGCGGTGTCCCGGGCTGGCCCCACCAGGATCGCGCCCTTCGTGATCGGTTGAACGACCTGCGCGTAGATGTGCAGCCAGCCGCGCTCATCGGCGCCCTTGTGGGGCTTGAGGGTCGCGCGTCGCGAGGCAAGTTCCGCCTCGCCCACCTCCAGCGTCACGCGGTGCGCTTCCATGTCGATGGTGATGGCATCGCCATCGCGTACGAGGCCCAGCGGCCCGCCAAGCGCCGCTTCCGGCGCCACCTGCCCGATGGCGATGCCGCGGTTGAGGCCCGAGAGCTGACCGTCGGTGATGACAGCCACCATCGTGCTGAGCCCGGCGCCATCCACCGCCGCGACGAAGCCCGAGGCGAGCGCCATGCCAGGACCGCCACGACATCCCATGCCAGCGAGGACCGCGACCGTGCCCCTCACGAGGCGCCCGGCCTTGAGTGCCGCGAGCGCCTCTTCCTGCGAAGTGAACACGAGCGCCTTGCCCTCGAACAACGACTGCTTCGCCCCCGCGTCTCCCACCTTGAGGATGGAGCCTTCCGGTGCGAGGTTGCCGCGCATCACGATGACGGACGGCTTTCTCGAGATGGGGTTGTCGACGGTGCGGATCACCGCGCCCGCCTCCGGCGCCACATCGATCTCCGTGCCCCAGGTGCGACCCGAAACCGTGAGCGCATCGCGGTGGATGAGCGCGCCCAGGCGTTTCATCACGCCGAGCGTGCCGCCGGCCGCTTCAAGTTCCTCGATGCGCGTCTCGCCATTCGGGCGCACGGCGGCAAGCAGCGGGATCTTGGGGCCCAGGCGGTCGTAGAGCTCGTAGATATCCACGGGGCAACGCGCCTCCGCCGCTATCGCCTGCAAGTGGCGCACGAGGTTGATGGAGGCCGAAAGGGCAAGGCCGGCCATCACTGCATTCTCGAAAGCCTGCGGCGTGAGGATGGCGCTCGGCCTCAGGTCCTCGTTGACCATTTGGACGATGCGGCGTCCGGCTGCCTCCGCGAAGGCGAACATGCGATCGCCGTTGGCGAGCACCGGCGTCGAGCCCGGCAGCGCGAGGCCGAGCACCTCTGCCGCGATGTGCATCGTGTTGGCCGTGCCCATGCCCGCACACACGCCCGGCCCCTGGATGGCCACGTCGCACATGGCGCCAAGCCGCTCGAGGGTGATGTGGCCGGCGCCCACCTTGCCGACACTTTCGTAGACCTCCTCGATGTCCACGGCGCGGCCATCGAGGTGGCCATGCGGCTGGTAGCCGCAGGCGACGACGAGGCTGGGGATATCCAGGCGCGCCGCTGCCATGAGCTGGCCCGGCGCCGTCTTGTCGCAGGAGGCAAGGCACACCATGCCGTCGAGCATCGCGCCTTCGACCTGCACCTCGATGTCGTTCACCAGCAGGTCGCGGCTCGGAAGGATGTAGCGCCCCTGCCGGCCTGCGCTGGTGATGAAGTCGCTCGGGGCTGCCGTGCGCACCTCGAAGGCGAGGCCACCGGCCGCGCGTATGGCCGCCTTCACGCGCGCCGAGACGCCGTCCAGGTGGCTGAAGCAGGAGGAAAGCTCCGACGAGGTGTTGATCACAGCGATCTTGGGCTTCTCGAGGTCCGCATCCGTGAGGCCGAGCGATTTCCACTGGGCACGGCGGACGGCCCAGCGCGGCGTGCCGGGGGTGAAGTTGCTGCGTAGGGGCTTGCTCATGGTCGGGGCTTCTTTCGGGCTGCGGCCGCGGGCGAGGATTGCCGTCCCGTCGATCCACGGATCACAAGTTCGTTGGCGAGGCACTTGTGCGACACGGGTGCCCCGCGGTGCTCGAGTCGGGCCAGCAGCAGCTCGATGGCCTGCCCCACCATCTGCTCCATGGGCTGGCGCACCGTCGTGAGGTCGTAGGCGCCCCAGGAGGCGATCTCGATGTCGTCGTAGCCCACGATCCACAGATCGTCGGGCACGCGCGCGCCAAGGCCGCGGGCGCCGTCCATGGCGCCCATGGCGAGCACGTCATTCACGCAGAAGATGGCGTCGGGCGGCGAGGCCAGCTCCATCAGGCGCACGACGGCCTGCTCGCCGCTTGCGTGGGTGAAATTGTCGGTGCGGAAGCAGTAGTGCGGCAGCAAGCCCACGCCCAGCCGGTCGAGCGCCTTGCGGAAGCCCTGCTCGCGGTCGCGGATGGTGCTCGCGCGGGAGATGCCCCCGATGAGCGCAATGCGCTTGCGGCCGCAGGCGACGAGGTACTCCGCCACCCGGCGCCCGCCATCGAGGTTGTCGCTCGACACCTGGTCGCTCGCGTAGCCCGCAACGATGCGGTTGAGCAGCACGACGGCCGAGCCTTCCGCCGGCACCTCGCGCAGGAACTCCGATTCCGCTGTGGCAGCCGTGAGGATGACCCCGTCCACCACCCCCTGACGGAGCGCGCGGATGGCAGGCGCATCGCCGCCATGGTCCGAGTCCCAGACGATCATGCGGCGCCCGAGCCGGGCGAGCTGCGCGCCGATGGCCTCAAGCATCGCGGGGTAGAGCTGGTACGACAGCCGCGCCACGACCACACCGATGTAATCGGCGCGACCCCCGCGGAAGGTGCGGGCCGCGGCGTTCGGTTCATAGCGCGTCTCGGCGAGCACCTTCATCACACGTTCGCGCGTGGCGGGCCTCACCTTCGGATCGTCGCGGAGAACCCGCGAAACCGTGGCCTGCGATACCTGTGCGAGGCGGGCGATGTCGTGGCTCGTCACCGAGCCGTTCCGCTTCGCCTCCGTCGCCTTGCCCACGTTCAGTCGATCGCGATGTTGTTGTCGCGGGCAACCTTGCCCCACTTCGCGATCTCGTCCTTCACGTACTTGTCGAACTCCTCCGGCGTGCTGCCGACGATGATCGCGCCCAGGCCCTCGAGCTTCGCGACGATGTCCGGCATCTTGAGGATCTTGTTGATCTCGACGTTGAGGCGGTGGACGATGTCCTTCGGGGTGCCCGCGGGGACCATGACGCCGCCCCAGGAGACGGCCTCGTAACCGGGCAGCGTCTCGGCCACGGCGGCGACGTCCGGCAGGGATTCCAGTCGCTTCTTGCTGGTGACGCCGATGGCACGCAGCTTGCCGCTGCGCACGTGCGGCAGGCCTGCCACCGTGGTGGGGAGGGCGACCTGGATGGAGCCGCCCATCAGGTCCACGATCGACGGCGCATCGCCCTTGTAGGGGACGTGCTGCATCTTGATGCCGCCCAGCGCGTTGAGCAGTTCGCCAGAAAGGTGGTTCGAGGCACCGTGGCCCGCCGAGCCGAAGCTCACCTTGCCCGGGTTGGCCTTCGAGTAGGTGATGAGCTCGGAAATCGACTTGACCGGCAGATCCTGGTTCACGACCACCACCTGCGGCACGATCGTGGTGAGCGTCACGCCGGTGAAGTCCTTGATGGCGTCGTACGGCAGCTTCTTGTAGACGACCGGGTTCAGGGCATTGGGTCCCAGGTTCGCCATCAGCATCGTGTAGCCGTCCGGCGCGCTCTTCGCCACGAAATCCGTGGCGACGATGCCGTTGGCGCCCGGCTTGTTCTCGATGATGACCGTGGTGCCCAGGACCTCGCCCAGCTTGGCACCGATGAGGCGCGCTGTCACGTCCGAGGCACCCCCGGGGGGGTAGACGACGATGAACTTGATGGGCTGCTTTGTCGGCCAGCCTTGCGCGTTCGCCGAAAGCGGCAAAGCGAGGCAAGCGCAGAAGGCCAGGGCGAGCCTGGCGAGCGTGGAAGCGAACTTCATGAATTCTCCTCTTGCGGTTGTGTTGCCTGGGGTCGGCGCCTAGAGCACGCCTTTTCGTTTCAGCTCGGCGATGCGCCCGGCATCGAGGCCGAGATCCCGCATCAAGACATCTTCCGTGTGCTCGCCCAGCACGGGCGGGCCGGCGTGGTATTGGAGCGGAGTGCGGGCGTAGCGGATGGGGTTCGCCACCTGCGGCACGGTGCCCGCCGCGGAGTGGGGCAGGTCCATGCGAAGGCCCCGGTGGATCACCTGCGGGTCTGCGAACACTTGGTCGATCGTGTTGATGGGGCCGCAGGGAACGCCCTCGGCTTCCAGGGCCACCATCCAGTCTGCCGTGGACTTCGTCTTCATGGCCTCGGCGATCAAGGCCACAAGGGCACTGCGGTTGGTGAGGCGTGACTTGTTGTCCGCGAAGCGCGGCTCCATCGCGATGGACAGGCCCGCCACGCCGCAGAATTTGCGGAACTGGCTGTCGTTGCCGATAGCGAGGATGAGGTTGCCGTCCTTCGTCGGGAAGGCCTGGTAGGGCGTGAGGTTCGGGTGCGCGTTGCCCCAGCGCTTCGGGACATTGCCCGAGACGAAGTAGTTGAGGTTGTGGTTCATGAGCCACGCGACCTGTGAGTCCAGCAGCGCCATGTCGATGTACTGGCCCTTTCCGCTCTTGTCGCGCTCGCGCAGGGCCCCCAGGATCGCCACGGCACCGTACATGCCGGTCATGAGGTCGGCGATGGGCACGCCGGCCTTTTGCGGGCCGCCGCCCGGCAGCCCATCGCTTTCTCCGGTGATGCTCATGAGACCGCCCATGGCCTGGATCATGAAGTCGTAGCCGGCGCGGTTCCGGTACGGCCCCGTCTGGCCGAAGCCGGTGACGGAGCAGTAGATGAGGCGCGGGTTGATCTGCGCGAGGCTCTCATAGTCGAGTCCGTAGCGCTTCATGTCGCCGACCTTGTAGTTTTCGACGAACACGTCGCACTTCGCGGCGAGATCGCGTGCGATCTCCTGCCCTTCGGGGCTCGCGATGTCGAGCGTCACTGACTGTTTGCCGCGGTTGGTGGAGGCGAAGTAGGCGGAGTCGGTCGTGTCCGCGCCATCCTGGGTCTTGAGGAACGGCGGCCCCCAGGCTCGGGTGTCGTCGCCCGTGCCCGGCCGCTCGATCTTGATCACTTCCGCCCCCAGGTCCGCGAGCACCTGCGTGCACCACGGGCCCGCGAGGATGCGGGAGAGGTCGAGGACGCGGATGCCGGCGAGGGGGGCGGTCATTTGTCGAGCAGGATGCCGGGATTCAGCACCCAATTCGGGTCCAGCGTGTTCTTGGTCGCGCGCATCACCTCGCGATACAGCGGCGGGATTTCCTGGTCGTACCACTTGCGGTGGTCCGGTCCGAGCGAGTGGTGGTGCGTGATGGTGCCGCCCGCGTCGCACATGGCGTCCGAGGCCGCGCTTTTGATGGCCCAGAACTGCTCGACCAGCTTGGACTTGTCTCCGAAGGCATGCCAGGTGAAGTAGGGCGCCGGGCCGTCCGGGTACACGTGCGTGAAGCGCACGGTGCAGGTGCCGGTGCGGCCGGTGACTTCCCGGATGGCCTTGAGGGTGCGCTCCTTCACGCTCGCCTGGAAGGCCATGTACTGGTCCCAGGTAACGCAGCTCTCCATCGTGTCGCGCATCACGCCGCGGGCGATGGCGTGCTGGCGGAGGTAGGGCCCGCGCAGGAACTTGTTGCGCCAATTGCCGGCCGCACCCTTTCTCTGGGACCCGTCGTCCTGCAGTGCGTCCTTGTCCCACTCGCCGCCGAAGTCGGCGCAGATCTCGAGGGCGCGGTTCATCCACGGCTCCAGCGGGTGGTCGCCGGATTCGAAGGTCAGTACGAGGACGTCCTTCGTGCCGTCGCCGGCCTCGGTGAAGAGGGCCTCGTCACGCTCCAGCAGGCGCGCGTTCGCCGGGAAGAGCCCCGCTTGGCTGATGACACGGGTGGCGTTCACGGCTTTCTCGTAGTCGCTGAAGCGCACCGTCGTCGCGCAGCGGTACGTGGGCTTCTTGTGCAGTCGCACCCAGGCTTCCGTGATGACGCCCAGGGCCCCCTCGGAGCCGAGGAAGAGGCGATCCGGGTTGGGGCCGGCACCGGATGTCGGCCAGCGGTGCGAGGCGATGGTGCCCGAGGGTGTCACCACGCGAAGGCTCTCGACGTGGTCGTCGATCTGCGTGTAGTTGGTGGCGTAGTGGCCGGCCGCGCGTGTGGCGATCCAGCCGCCCAGGGAGGAGAACTCCCAGGCCTGCAGGAAGAAGCGCATCGTGAGGCCGGTGGACCTGAGTTGCTTCTCCATGTCCGGCCCCAGCACGCCCGCCTGGATGCGCGCGGCCTGCGAGGTACTGTCCACTTCGAGCACCTTGTTTAGGTGCTTGAGGTCGATGGTGACGAGGCCCTTGTAGCGCTCGTCCTTCGTGTGGTTCACGCCCCCGGTGACGGTTGAGCCGCCGCCGAAGGGCACGGCAGCGTAGCCCTTGGAGCCGCACCAGTCGAGCACCGCGGCCACCTCGGCCTCGTCGCGCGGGAAGGCGACCACGTCCGGTGGGTTCGTGAAGTCGCGGCGGTGGATCATCTTCGCGATGTCGTGCACCGAGCGGCCCCAGGTGTGGAAGAGGCGCTCGTAGCGATCGTCGGAGCAGAAGGCGCCCAGCGTGGTGGGGATGGCGATGCGCGAGGCGCGAATCGCCACCTCGGATTCCACCGGCATGGGCGCGGGGTCGAACTTGTCCACCTTGAAGAGGTGCGACCAGGTCTTCTCGAACCAGCGGAGTTCCTCGGCTGAGACCGCGTCCTCTTCGAAACCCCAGCCGTAGAAACTGCGGCGCTTGCCGCCCGTCGCGTCGTCCATGTGGTATTGCCTCCTAGAGAGCCGGGCCCCCGCGGGGAACGGCGATGAATACATAGTCACGGCACGCTCATAGGTGCCACGCCAGCCATTGCCGCAATCATGCATTCGTAGTCATTTGTCGTCAAGCTGCAGTGCAGCAAGGCGGCAGGCGGCAGCACCTACGGCTGGCAGGACGGCACGCAAGGCACAGAGGTGTCGGCTCCGGCACGCCCCGCCGCACATGCCGCCGCGATGCCCGATGCACTGACGCGGCGACAACCAGCCCGTCGGGTGCTTCGGCGGCGCGTGCGCTCATCCCTGGGGCTCGGCGAACCCGTGCGTGCTCGGCATCGAGTCATGTCGCCCGGGATCGGCTGGCCCCGACGTGCTCACTGATCGAGTTTCACGCCAGCGGCCGTCACCGCCCGCCGCCACTTCTCGATCTCGTCTTTGACGCGCCGCGTCTCCGTCTCGGGCGTGTTGACGGCGATGTTCGCGCCCATGTCGGTGACACGCTTGCGCGTCTCGGGCTCGTTCATCAGCTTGCCGATCTCCCTGCCGATGCGGGCGGCGACCTCCGGCGGCGAGCCGGGAGGCATCGAGATGTTCTGCCACGCCGACACCTGGAAACCCGGCAACCCCGATTCTGCGACGGTCGGCACCTCGGGCATGGCGCTCGCCCGGGCAGCGGTGCTGACCGCCAGCACCTTCACCCTACCGGTCTGGATCATTGCGCGCGAGGCCGGTATGTTGTCGAAGAGCATCTGCACGCGGCCGCTGGCCAGATCGGTGAATGCCGGGGCGCTGCCTTTGTACGGCACGTGCACGATGTCGATGCCGGCGGCCAGCTTGAAGATCTCCGAGGCGAGGTGCTGCGCGGTTCCAGCACCAACCGAGGCGAAATTGAGCTTGCCTGGATTGGCCTTTGCGTAGGCGATCAGCTCGCCCACGGAGTTCACCGGCAGCTCCTTGGAGACAACCAGCAGCAAGGGCAGATCAGTGATCTGCGTGACATGCGTCAGGTCCTTCAACGGGTCGTAGCGCAGGTTCTGGTACAGCCCTGCCGCGATCGCGTTGGGTCCCGTACTGCCGAGCAGCAGCGTGTAGCCGTCGGGTGGCATGCGCGCCACCTGCTCGGTGGCCATCAGGCCGCCGGCTCCCGGGCGGTTGTCGACCACGACCGGCTGACCGAACTCCTTGGCCAGCCGGTCGGCGATCAAGCGGGCCATGATGTCCGCGGCCCCGCCAGGCGGCCAGGGCACGACGAACTTCAACGGCTTGTCGGGGTACTGCGCGTTCGCGGCGGTGGGCAGCGCCCACAGACCGAGGATCATCGACAGCAAGACGAATACTGTGCGAACCAGCATGTTTCTCTCCTTCAAGAAGGGGTAGTGGTAGCCATCACTGCAGACCGAACCGAACGTTCTTCAACTGCGTGTCGTCGAGCATGGATTCCTTGCCACGCTCCTTGCCCAGCCCGCTCTCGCGGAACCCGCCAAACGGCGCATCCACCGACGAACGCACGCCGGTGTTGATGCAGACAGTCCCGGCCGAGAGCCCCTTGGCCAGCCGCATTGCCCGCGCCGCGTCGCGCGTGAACACGCACGCCGCCAGCCCGTAACGCGAGTCATTGGCCATCGCCACCGCCTCTGGCTCCGTGTCGAAGCGAATGACCGAGAGGACCGGACCGAAGATCTCCTCGCGCGCCACGCGCATCGTGTTCGTCGCACCGCGGAAAAGCATCGGTGGCAAGTAGGCGTCGCTCCCGAGTTCGGTACGACCGGCGAGATCGACATACTCCACGAGCTGGGCCCCTTCGTTGCGGCCGATCTCGAGGTAGGCGCGCACCTTTGCGGCCTGCCCGGCGCTCACGACCGGCCCCATCTGCGTCTGCGGATCTTCGGGTGGCCCTACCTTGACCGCACTCAGCTTTGCCTCGAGCAGTTCTAGGAAGCGATCCGCAATCGGCGCCTGCAGCATGACGCGGGTGCAGGCGCCGCATACCTGACCGCTATTGCGCACGATGTCGGAGAACGCAACCTCGACAGCCCTTTCGATGTCGGCGTCCGCGAAGACGAGCAATGCCGACTTGCCGCCGAGCTCCAGCGTTAGCCGCTTCACGGTGTCGGCCGACTCGCGGTAGATGCGTTTGCCAGACTCGGTGCCGCCGGTGAAGGAAATCTTGGCCACTCGCGAATCACGAACCAGCGCCGATCCCACCGTGGGGCCGGGACCGTTGACGATGTTGACCACCCCGGGTGGGAACCCGGCCTCGGCGATCAGTGCCCCCAACTCGACGGTCGACAGCGGCGTCAGCTCCGAAGGCTTGACTACGACGCAGTTGCCGGCCGCCAGCGCCGGCGCCATCTTCAACAGCGCGATGCTGAGCGGGAAATTCCACGGCACGATGAGGCCACAGACTCCCAGCGGCTCGCGCAGCGTGAAGTCGAACAAGGTCTTGTCGGAGACGTCGAGTGTCTCGCCGGACAGACCGAGCAGACAGCCGGCGTAATACTCCAGCGTCGCCGGGGCCCCCGCGAGCCAGGCGCGCGACGCGGTGATGGGTTTCCCCGCGTCGTAACACTCGATCCAGGACATCGTCTCGATGCGCGAATTCAGCAGTTCGGCAAGCTTCATCAGCTTACGCGATCGCTCCTTCGGCAGGGTCAAGCGCCAGCCGTTGTCGAAGGCCCGCCTGGCGGCCTCGACCGCGAGGCCGACGTCGGCCTCGTCCGCTTCGTAGACCTCGGCCAGCTTTTGGCCGGTTGACGGGTCGACGGAGGCGAAGGTCTTTCTGGATTGGCTGGGCACTTCCCGGCCGTCGATCAGCATCGGATAGGGGCCCTTGCGCAGCACGTCTTCGCGCTTCATCGAACAGTCTCCAGGTGGCGGTTGCGGGCGTCGCGGTGTGCGTGGCTGCGGCGCGTTCTCAAAGCGCCTCCTCGTAGATCCGGCGGATCTCACCGTCCGAGGGCCGCCTGCAATTGATCTGCGTCGAGCGTCCCTTGGACGCCAGCGTCGTCAGCCTTTCGAGCATGTCGGCCGTCACGCCAAGTTCAGCCAGATGACGACAGGTGCCCGACGCGTCGCGAAGCGCCACCATGGCGTCGACACCGGTCTGAGCCGCAGCGTCACCGCGTTCCGGCAGGCCCATCAGCCGCGCGATGTTGGCGTAGCGCGACGCTACGGCGTCGCGGTTGAAATGCAGCACATGGGGCATCAACGCACTGAGGCTCTCGCCGTGTGTGCAGTCGATCATCGACTCCACTGCAGTGCTGAGGCCATGGATCGCGTCGTTGCCCTTCATTGAGATGGCAATGCCGGCGAGATGGCTCGCAAACATCATGCCGCTGCGGGCAGCGAGGTCCGCGCCGTCTTCGATGGCCCGCGGCAGATGGCGCGTCACCAGCCGGATCGCCTCTTGCGCGCACAGATCGCCGATGGGATTGACCTGGGCATTGGTGTACGCGCCGAGGGCGTGGATGAAGGCGTCCATGCCCGTGGAAGCGGTCATCCGCGAAGGCACGCTGACGGTCAGCGCCGGATCCAGGATCGCCTCCTGGGGTCGGCAGCGCACGCTGCGCACGAGGTACTTCTTGCCGGTGGCATCCTTGACGAGCGCGCCCGTTGTCGCCTCGCTGCCGGTTCCGGCCGTGCTGGGCAGGACGATGAACCCGATGGGCGTGCCGGTGACGTCATCGACCCCCCTGGCCTCGATCTCCTCGATCGAGCGGTTGCTCAGCAGCTGCATCGACATCACCTTGGATGCGTCGATCGAACTGCCACCTCCCAGCGCGACCAGCAGATCGAAGCGGTCACGCCTGAGCAACGACACCCCCTCGGTCACTTCGGCCATTGTCGGATTCGGCCTCACCTCGCTGAAGATGTGCACGTCCACTCCAGATGCGCGCAGGATCGCTGCAACGCGCTCGGCCAGGCCGGCACGAACGAGTCCGGCGTCGGTGACCAGGAGCGCTCGCTTCGCGCCGCGCGCCTTGGCCCGGTCTCCGAGGCCGGCGACCGCCCCGACCCCGAAGGTTGTCGATGGCGGCCACGTGACCGAGAACGTGATCTGGTGCAGGAGATCTGCTTCTTGCATTGGGGGCTCCTTCAGTGGGGTTTGAACTGGTCCATCACCGCGCGAACGTCGTCGACGGCATGGAGTTGGCGTAGCGTCGCGAGCGCGCGCTCGGTCGCGGGTCCGCCGAGGAAGTGCGCCGCACCCTCGCGAAATTTCTCGGCATGGTCGAAGGGGCGATCGCGTGCGCCCAGCAGTTGCAGCCGCTCCTCCACGTGCTCCCGCCCGTCGTCCATGCGGATGCGCACGCGTGCGCCGTACCGGTAGTCGCGGTAGTAAGCCGCGTGCATCTCGGGATCGGCCTTGAACGAGATCTTCTGGCGAAGCTGCTGGATCAAGGGTGACAGGGCGTGCTCGTCCAGGTACTGCCGGTACGTGAACTCGCCGTCCACCAGCGCCGCGAGCACGCCGTGGCCCGCGTCGAAGCACAGCGCGACATGCGTAGCCGTGCGTTCGCGAATCTGCGTGTAAATGTCGGGTTCCAGGGCCTGGAAGCGCGCGGCGACATAGAGCATGACGCCGGGCCCCTCGACTTCGATGGTGGCGATGCGCGCGGGATCGAAGCCCCCGATGCGATCGCGCAGCGCGAGCGCACACTCGATAGCGGACAGGTTGTACGCGCAAGATGGGTGGCGCTTGGTGTTGAGCGTGCGCGTGTGCCACTCCTGCCCGAGGCCGGCGAGCAGTTCGTCTTCATCGACCACTTCGGAAACGGTGGCGAGGTAGCCGGCCGGATGCTCGATCATGTCCAGGTTGCCGACCAGACCCGCCTTTGCCAGCGAGGCGGAGACGATGCCCCACATCGCGGGCAGGCCGTTGCACAGGACCTTGCTGTCCGTCATCCACCCCGTGTTGCAGCTTTCCATCGCCAGAAAGCACGAATGACTGACGGCGCGCTGCGCCTGCGTTTGATCCAGGCCGAGCAGCCGGCTGGCAATGAGCGCCGTCTCCACCTGGTGATTGGGCAGCGAGTTGCCCACATAGGCGCCACGCTGGATGGCCCGCGACGTTCGGGCATTGATCTCGTTGCCGATCACGACGGCCGTGATCAGTTCGCGACCGGAAACGCCTGCCGCCTCGCCCGCAGCAAATGCCGTCGGCACGACGGCGGCCCCGGAGTGGCTGATGATGACCCAGTCGTCGAAGTCAATGACCTGGGCGACTGCGGAGTTGTAGAGGGCTGCTGCGGGTGCCGACAGGCGCTCGCCGGCGCCGAAGAGCGTGGCCGGGCCACCCGCACCGAAGATTGACAGCCCACGCAGCATCGATGATGCCGCGGGCATCATGCTTCCCGTGTAGCACGAGCCGACAGTCGCCACGATCTGCTCGCGCGCCACTTCCGTGACGTCGCTCGGGATGTCCTCGTAGCGCAGGCCCAGGGCAAAGTGCGCGTAGGACTGCGTGACGGCAGGGCGTTGAGTTCGGGGTCGCGGGGTGCCCCCTTGCCGTCCGACCGGAGCCCGCTGTGGCGCCGGCTCTGACAGCAGCGTCGTCTGCAGCAGCATTGAGAACTGCATGATCAGCCGCCTCTGGTCCTTCGGGAACGGCGCCCGACCCGCCAGCACGATCGCCATGACGTGCGACTCGCCGGTAAGCACCCGCTGCCAATCCTCCTCCGCAAGGCGCAAGGTGCCGTGCGCGATGTCCGGCGAATCGGAGCTGTCCAGTTCGGCATCAAGGCGCGAAAGGCGAACGAGCACACGCTCGCCTTCCATCGACTCACACGCCAGCAGGCGACCCAGGGCCCCTTCGAGCCGCCTGGAAACCAGTCGCCCCTGAAGGGCCCGCCACAGCCGCGCGAACCTCGCCAGGCCGGATGCCAGCATCTGTGGCGTCGTCGGTTCTCGATTTGAAGGATCTGCTTGACTGCGTGTCACTAGGTGCTTTATCGTTGCACTATGTGCTTCATTATCGCCAGACAGGGCTCAGATGCAGCACGGGAGAACCCGCATCCGGGCGCCGCCGCGTGCCGCGGCGGCGCCATGGGGCATCCTGTCCGTCGGTCCACCATCGAGAACGCATCGTGATCAAGCAGAACCGCTCGTTGTCCCGCGGCTTGCGCATCCTTCGGGTGTTCAACGACGAGCCACGTCCGACACTGGCCCGGATCGCAGCGGGTGTTGAACTCGACAAGACGACCTGCCGGCGCTTCCTGCTCACCTTGCAGGAGGAGGGCTATGTCGAGTACGACGAGACGCTGAAGCGCTACCAGCTGCGCCCGCTGGTGCTCGAACTCGGCTTCGCGGCTTTGGGCAGCATGTCGGTCCCCGGCGTCGCCGCCCCGTACATGCAGGATCTGGCGAACCAGACCGGAGGCGCACTGAACCTGACGACGCTCGACGGCGACGAGGTGGTTCTCGTGGGCCGCGCGGTGGCTGAGGCCGAAAGGCGCAAGCTGGTGACGATGAACCTGCACGTCGGCATGCGGCTGCCGGCGCACTGCACGGCCATGGGGCGCATCCTGATCGGCACGACGCATCGCGATATACCAGGCTTCGTGGACAAAATGCGCATCCAGAAGGTCGTGGCAAGCACCGTGGTGAGCCGACCGGAGCTCGTGCGCGAGATCAACGAGGCTGCGCTGAATGGCTACGCCGTGGTAGAGGACCAGGTCAGCCAGGGTGTCAGCGCGATCGCAGTGGCACTGAACGGCGGGGCCAGCGGACGCTTCGCGCTGGCAGTCTCGGTCACGACCGGCGACTACTCGCGCACCGAGCTTGTCCGCGATGTGCTTCCACCGCTGCAGGAGGTGCAAAGGAAGCTCGAGCGCATCTTCGCTATGACCGGCGTGCATTGACTGGTCAGTCAGGCGCACCGGCGCGTCGCGAACCGACCGCCTCGGTCGTGCCAGTACGAAAGAGACGGCCTTGGCCGGGGCACGCGCGCCGCCACGTAGGAAGTACCGCGCCGCGCATGCCCGAGGGGGCTGTGCTCCACAGCCACAGCTTTCACCGGGGTCGGGCGAACCGACCATCGCGTAGCGCACCAGCCACTGGCCGCGACGCGGGCAATGTGGCTGTATGCCACGCGCTCATCCAGTTCCGCGCCAGCGTAGGCATCGCGACCGACTCGTTCGAAGTCACCAATTGGCACGAACTCGTCGATCGCGCGAACGCGAATCTCTTGGATGCCAACGTTGCGGGACGAGGACGCCACTCGGATGGAAGAAGGGTGCGCGCGGACTCTTCCGTCTGATCCCACGAAGGCGCAAGTTCGTTTCGTCCACAGACTGCCTCACTGCCGCCGTTCACGGACGTCTGCAACTGGCCGACCTGAGACGGCCGGCTCGGCGGATTGCTCGCTCCAAACCGGCCGGTCAGATCTTGATTTTCAACGTCAGCAAAGTGGCGTCGACTTCGCCTACAGGAGCACCCGCCCTCGGCCAGAAGCTGACCAAGCGAGGCGACCGCTCTTGAGAAGCCTGGGCAATCATGATCGGTCGACGCTGACCGACCCGACCAGACCTTGGCCGCCGGAGCTCCAATGGGATGCAGCCGCGGGGCTGACTACCTACAGAGGCAGCACCAAGCTAACGCGAAGCCCGCCCATCGGCGCTTCGGCCAGCTGCAGGTTGCCCCCACCCAGCCGCACCAACTCGTCGGCAATGGCCAGGCCCAGGCCGCTGCCCGGCTCCGTCTCGTCCAGCCGGCGACCACGCTGCAGGGCTTCTTCACGCCGCAATTCGGGAATGCCCGGCCCATCGTCGTCGATATCCAGTCGCAGCCGCTGCGCGTGTGTATCCACCGCCAGTGCGACGCGCACCTCGGATCGCGCCCAGCGGAAGGCGTTGTCGAGCAGGTTACCGAGCAGCTCATACAGCACGTCGGACTCCACAGCCAAGCTCACTGGCGAGAGATCTCCCACCCGCACGGCGCGGATGCCGCGTTCACCATGCAGGTGCTGCAGCGTGTGCAGCAGGCTGTCGACCACGGCAGCGGCATCGGCGCGGCGGTCGGCATCCCGCGCGGTCAGGGTGCCGGCCGCGGTGGCCCGTGCGCGGGCCAGCTGCAGCTCGACCTGGCGGTCGATGCGTGCCAGCTGCTCCCGCAGCCGCTCACCTTCGTCGCCTTGCCAGCCTGCCGACGCGTTGCTCAGAACGGCCAAGGGAGTTTTCAGGGCATGGGCGAGGTTGCCGGTCTGCTCGCGCGCCTGCTTCACGAGCCGGTCGTTGTCGTCGAGCAGGGCATTCAGCTCGTTCACCAGGGGCTGCACTTCGGCGGGGAATCGGCCCTCCAGGGGGTAATCGTATTTTTCCTGCAGATTGACACGCTGCCCCAGAAAAACTCTAGCCGCGACAAGCACTTGCAAAACCGGCTCTCGGAGACCCCTTGTGCTTTCGGTGCAGATTGACACGCTTCAACCTGCCCCGACCGGTCACGCCGCAGGCGCCTCGAATGCCCCACCGATCTGCTTGGCCCGGCGAAGATCGTCCGAGTGCAGGTACATGGACGTGGTCGACAAGGACGCGTGCCGCAGGTTGTCTCGCACGGTGGTCAGTTCGGCGCCGCGCTGAAGTGCATGGGTGGCGTGCGTGTGCCGCATCCAGTGCGGCGTGGCCCGGAGCAGCTTCTCGGCCAACGCCGGATTCGTATCCGCCAAGACGTCGGCCGTCGCGGCGAAGAACCTCTTCACGATCGCCCACAGCCGCTTGGGCGTGATGCCGCCCTCGCCATCGAGGCTGCCAAGCAGCGGCGTGGCGGGGTTCCACTTCGCTGGCGTCACGGGGAGGCCGCGCTGAGCAAGGTGCCGGTCCAGAACACCTCGCGCTAGCCCCGGCAGCACCACCTTGCCGGTCTTGCTGCCTTTGCCAACCACGTGCAGCCAGTGATCGCCTTGCGCGTCGACCTCGATAGATCCCAGCGTGGCGTGCACCAGTTCGCCAGCACGCAGCCCTGTGCTGTAGCTGAAGTCGATCAGGAAGCGAAGCCTTTGGGCCGCGCTCGGCTGCCAACCGTACGACCACTCCAGCCCTTGGGCGACCGTCCTCACGAGCTTCCACTCACCCTCGGAAAACGATCTCGTCGTGTCCAGGGTCGCCTGCCTGGCGCCTCGGACCTTGATGCCCGCGAAGGGATTGGCCAGTACGTACCGCTGTTCGATCAGCCACCGGAACATCGAACTCAGCACGGAGAGCGAATAGGCCCTGGAGCGCGTGGACAGCCCGCCGGCGAACGGCCGCCACTCGGCCGAAGTGCGCGG
>Ga0116181_1001196_pt1 | contig 22781 bp, 19 predicted proteins | sample AD_UKC075_MetaG_FD_89752 | JGI IMG/M metagenome (GOLD analysis project Ga0116181, IMG submission 89752) | Active sludge microbial communities of municipal wastewater-treating anaerobic digesters from USA - AD_UKC075_MetaG | ecosystem: Engineered > Bioreactor > Anaerobic > Digestate | place: USA... | reverse complement strand
TAAAAATTAACTCCCGTTTGCTACATTTTTTATCTTGCCAATCACATCATAAGGAATTACTTGTCCTTTTCTGAGACGGTTATAGTTATCTCTCTTTATCAAACAGTGCCTTGACACTATCCTCAGCAGGTTTTTGCGTGTGCCAGGAATCAAAATGTGTTATATTTAACTGTGAAATGTTTGGCTAAGAAAGTAGTCATGCCAATATTTAGTGGAAAAATATTTTTGCACGGCAGGTATAAACTGGAGGTCACATGAAAACATTTGGTTTGTTTCTTTTAATATCGTTCTTAACCGGCAACCCGTTATTAGCCCTGTTGCTCCTGATTGTGATTGTCTTCGTTATAGAACGCCGTTTTATCGGGTTCCTTCCGGACATTTTCGAGCCGTGGCGGAGGGCAAGGAGAATAAGTGAGTTAAAGAAAGAAGTTCAGGTCAACCCGGCTAATGCTGAGGCACATCTTGAGCTGGGAGAAACATACTTTCGCCAGGGAAAATATAAATTGGCAGTTTCCTTCCTGGAAAACGCAGCCGGGAAAATGGCCGGGCACCCCCTTTTCCATTTCTACCTGGGGGCCTGTTATTATTATCTTGGGAAAATTGAAGAAGGCAAGAGGGAAATCGAAAATGCTGTGGCTGCAAACCCAAAAGCGAGCCTGGGGGAGCCCTATGTCTACCTGCTGAGGATTTACCTCCAAGAGCGGCAACCTCCACACATAATTGAAAATACCTGCAAACAACTCCTTAATTATGGCACGCCTAAAACTTTTTATCAGGCGGGAAGGGTTTTTAAGGAAGCAGGCGACAAAAACAGGGCACGCAGTTTTTTTGAGGAGACCATTAAGAATTACGATGCCTGTAGCGGAGCTTTGAAGCGTTTATATAGGAGATGGGCTATCCTTTCTAAAATAAGCCTTTACTCTTTAAAATAATCTCTATTGGGCCCGTGATTATCATCAACAATTAAAATGCTTTTAAATAAAAAAAAGCCTCGCCAGGCTTTATTTTAGTGGTGGACCTAAGGGGATTCGAACCCCTGACCTCTTGAATGCGAACCAAGCGCTCTCCCAGCTGAGCTATAGGCCCATGTATGTGGTTAGTCCGGAGTAATCCGGTTTTCTATGGCTGCTTCATTTAAATATGATCCGGTATAAGGATCCGGTTACATTATAAATCATCTGCTTATTGTTCGTCAAATAATAAAATCTGATTTCCCTACGGGCAATACCGGTCCTTTAATGGAAGGCATAAAGTCTGCTGTAGCGTATTTTTATATTAAAGAGAGGGGGAGTGGCACGCGGGTGGTGATTTTTAACCCCTTTGAACATGTCAATAAAAAGGATATTAAAAAACGGGTGGCCAAACTCAAAAAGAAAAATCCTCATTTGAGTAATGAGGAATTATGCCGTATTCTAATCAGGAAAAAAAGCAGGTGGTGTACCACTGCCGGAGTTGTTACAGCCATGCCCGGGACAGTGCCTGTACTGGGCACACTTTTTGTCGTCGTCGGCGGAACTGCTTTGGATCTGATCGCCATGGCTTACTTATTGACTGAGTTAATCCTGGAAGTGGCGGAGGTATACAACCGCAACCTGGATCTTGACGAAACTTCCCGGGAGGCTGTATGGGTGCTGGTTTCAGCGATAGGGTCCAGCGCCGCCGGCAGGGGATTGTCCAGTTTAACGGTAGCGCAGCTTTCCAGGAGCACCTTTTTGCGTCTGGTGGAGCACGCCTTGCTGGCCTTGGGTATCAGGACGTCCCAGAAAACAGTCTTAAGAATAATTCCCTTAATCGGGATGTTTGTTGCCGGCTGGGTAAACTATTATACCTGCAACAAGGTAGGATCCTTCGTTATCAAGCACTATAGCGAAAACGCTGACCATGATTCATGGAAAGGAAAAACCATTGATGTGGAAGTGGCTGTAGAAAAAGAATAAAACTCGAAGGCTTTCCCCGGGTCAGTCATTTTTGTTGTTTTATTTTCGTAATATTTTCAGGATATTTTTTGCAGTGAATCCTGCTGCTGTTTATGTCTTTTACCGGCAACTTCCTCAGAGTAATCCGATGAGATTAGATAAACATTTACCCAGAGGTCGTGCTCGTTGGCCTTTCCATCAAGCTCACTGGCCAGTTCTTTAAATTTTTTAGTTACCCGGTCCTTAAACGCTGAGAATTCTACCAGCAGCTCTACGACATCACGCTGGGTATACGAAGCCCCTTCACGTAAGATTTTTGCCAAAACAGACCCCTCCCGCACTTAATAATATAGCATATTATAACAATTAATCCATAATTTGTTAAGGGTTATAATTGTCTTATTTCCATATATTGTTACGATTTATCGGGTTTAATGTAAAATCACAATTAGCTTAAAATTAACAGGGGCCTATTAAAGGCCCCTTTCAGGCATTAGAAATTTGAGTAACGGCCTATATTGGGAGTATTCATGGCGCTGAAGGACTGGCTGCCGAAAAGGCCGGAACTCAATTGATTTGTTGACTGCCCCATGCTGTAGGTTGGTGTATAATGACTGCCCATCATGCCGGTTGAACCGTACTGATTAGCCTGTACCGGGTGAGCTGGTTGAACAGCAAAATTGCCGGTGCTCATTGCCGCATAACCACTTTGGCCCATGGCTGTTCCCATGGTGGCTGCGCCATACCCGCTGGACCCAGGGCTTTGCTGGGAACCAAGTAGCCCCTGGTTGGCCATGTTGCTGATATATTGATTGGAGGCATACTGTGGCGCGTTAAAACCTATCCCGTAACGGTTCGCAGCCATAGAACTGATGTACTGGTTCCGGGAAAACTCGTCGCTACGGTTCTGGTCGAACTGGCTTCCAAAGGTACCAAACTGGCCGCTGCTGAACTGAGGGCTAATTCCCGTAGTGAACTGGGGAGTGATTCCCGTACTAAACTGGGTACTGATTCCTGTGCCGTACTGGCCGGTGGTAAAGGGCCTATTGGCAATCTGGGCAGTGACACTCTGGGCAACACTACTGATAACATTGACATCCTGGCTCAGGCGGTTGCAGAGTTGCTGAATAGTCTGAAGCTGCTGGGCGGCCATGCTTTCGTTTTGCTGCAAACGCTGGAGTTGTGCAGCATTGTTGGCTTCTGAGCGCTGCAACTGGTTTGCAACCTGACTGATTGCGTTTACCTCTTGCCGTAAATCCTGGATCTGCCTTTGGAGCTGGTAAACTTGATCCATTATCGTTCCTCCTAAAACTGAGATTAGGCATATGCCTTTTGCCAATATTATTCTTCAGAGGAGCCAGGGTTATTAGTGGAAGATAATGTAAGGTAAGAGAATAACATTAGGCACGTCATTCATCTTAGGAGAGAACATTTAATGCAGTTAATTAATACAGTTGATTTTTTAGTTAGATATCCATACCGCTGGCCCGGCATCAAGGTAAAGGTTTTAAAGGGTAGTTGTCTATGCTCCAGCGGCAGCAACGCGTAATTAATCCGTGATTATAAAAACATTGAGTTTGGTGAATGATTTCTCTGACGGCTGACATAACAAAGTCAGGTTTTTCCTACTGCTTTCAGCCCGCAGGATAGTTAATATTTGCTTTCAACCTAGAAATATTAACTTGAAAGAAGTTTTGCCTGCTTACTTTTTTTACACCATGTAAATACGGGTAACCCGTCTTGTGCTGTACGAAACCTTCTATTCCCGGTGCAACTGCTGTGAGGCGCAGGCTGTGATTTAAGCAAACCCATGGGGCATCCTGGATGATTATCTTCGTTGCTTCCCGGTAAAGCTGCTCCCGTAAAGCCAGGTCTGCCGATTGTTGCGCTCTGGCCAGGAGCAGGTCTACCTCTCTGTTCCGGTAGCGGGCTGTATTGAGTCCACTTTCAATTTGGGCGGAGGAAAGCAGCGTGTAAAGGAAATTATCAGGATCCCCGTTGTCACTGATCCACCCATAAAGAAAGGCGTTGCCTTCTTCTTTTAAAAGCGCTTCCTTATACTCATGCCAGGGGTAGGCTTTAATCTCCGTTTCTATCCCCACTGCTGCCAGGTCGGCTTGAATAGCTTCGGCAAGCTTTTGACCTCCCGCGGGGTTATAGGGTCTCTGGTTGGTATAGGTAATAATAGTGATTTTCAAACCCCCGGCAAGGTTTTGACTGGCAAGTATTTCCCTGGATCCCGCCGGATCATAGGGAAGGGGGCGGCTCTCCGGGTCATATCCCAGTACTCCGGGGGGCAGGGGGCCTCCAGCCTCAACAGCGTTACCCCGGTACAGTTTCTCTGTGAGCTGCTTCCTGTCTATGGCCAGGCTTACAGCTCTTCTCAACGCAGGATTGTTGAAGGGCTCCTTGTCGTTATAGAAGCCCAGATAACTCAAGTCCAGGCCGTTGCTCCGCAGTACGCGGCAGCCTTTCTGTTCAAGATAACGGGCATCCGCCGCAGTTATACCGTCAGTTATATCTGCCAGCCCGAATCTTATAAGCAAAGACCTGAGCCGGCTGTTTTTAACAACCTTAAAAACCAGGGTGGAACATTCCGGTGGACCACCCCAGTAATCACTGTTAGCTTTCAAAATAATCCGTTTCCCCTTATCCCATCTTACAAACCGGTAGGGTCCTGTGCCAACAGGGTTTTCCGAAAAAGCGTCGCCCAGGGCTGTGGCTGCAGTGGGACTGACTATAGGCGCAGATGCGGCCATGGCCAGGTTATTCAGGAACGGTGCGTAGGGGTATTTTAAAATGAAACTTACTGTGTACGGGTCTATAACTTTTATCTGCTCAACCATACCAAAGGTAAATGAAGCATAATTGAGGCTGCTTCCATCTTGGGAAAGCATCTGTCTCTCCAGGCTGAAGCGCACTGCTTCTGCATTAAAAGGAGTCCCGTCATGGAACTTGACGTCTTTCCGCAAATAGAATGTCCACACCATGTTATCGGAAGATACTTTCCATGACTCTGCCAGGCAGGGTTCCACTTCCGTGGAACCCGCTTTGAAACGAACTAAACCTTCAAATATATTGGAAATAACTTTACAGGATTCTTCATCCTGCGCCCAGGCAGGATCAAGAGTTATTGAGTCTTGCTCTCTGACATAGATGAGGCTGGGGCTTTCCCGGCCGGCAATTTTTGCTGTTACCGGGATAACATTTGTGTTAACAAGAAGAAGAAGTGGGATCATCAGTAATAAAACCATGGTTATGCTCTTTAGAAAACGCAAGACAGCTTCACCTCATGGAAGATTACTATACATTACATTCTGGAAAATTTAACTAAATCCTTCTATATATGGAAATTTTATTTTCTTGCTTTCTGCGAAAAAAGTAAGCCTTTAAGCTGAAGGCAACAGAAGCAGGCGGGACTTCCTTAATTTAAGGAAGCCCCGTCTGCAAGATTTATAACTATTCTGTTTGCCGGCACCATCACATTAATGGGTTTCAACATCTTTGGCGCCGTTTTTACGAAGGATGTCAGCCGCAGTGTTTATTTTTGCTTCATCTGTCTGGACAGAGGCGAGAATTTTGCCCTCACGGACTTTTCCCTCGTAGTATTTGCCCCTTTCAGGAGGGATGCCCCAGTCGATCAGGCCACCTGCTATTCCTCCTGCTGCAGCGCCGGATAACAAACCTGCGATTGGACCTGCTGCTATAATAGGTCCTATCCCCGGGATGGCCAGGGCACCTGCACCTGCCGCCAGGCCGGCCAGGCCGCCTAGAACACCTCCAGTGCTGACACCTGAAGATATGCTGCCTTCGTTTACTCCCATATCACCAGCCTTATACTGCCCGGCTGCCTTGCCCTTGTCAGCAGCCACAATAGATATTTCCTCGTGGAAACCATTGTTACGCAACTCCGATACAGCCTTTTCAGCCTGGTCCCTGGAATCGAACAAACCAATCACAGTCTTTACCATGTGAATCCCCCTTTTACTAGCATTTTTTTTATATTGCCACAAGGGGGTGATTCCTATACTTAATACTTCAAAAGGTGGCAATTTTCCCAAAAGGTCTTAAACATCAGTTTATTTTTTTTTTAGTTCTGATATAATATTTTATGTTTGCAACCAAACAAGTTTTCTTAAGGAGGATAAATTATGCTGCCGACCCCAAAAAAGTTTTTTCTTACAGCGGGCAGCGCCGAAGGGAAGAATCACCTGAATGCCTTTGATAATGCCCTCTTAGCGGGAAAAATCGGTAATTTAAACCTGGTTCGGGTATCAAGCATTCTGCCCCCGGGCGTACAGTACTGCCCCAATCTGGAGATACCCCCGGGATCTCTTGTGCCAACAGCCTACGGGTATATTATTAGTGATACTCCGGGTGAGTTAATCTCCGCAGCAGTTGGCGTAGGTTTTTCCGAGGATTCCTTTGGCGTGATCATGGAATTCTCAGGAAGGTGCGGCAAGGAAGAAGCGGAAAAGGCAATTATCAGTATGCTGGAAGAGGCTTTTGAAACCAGGGGAATGAAGCTGAAGGGCACAAAGATAGCTTCTACGGAACATCGCGTAGATAAAATCGGTTGCGCTTTGGCTGCAGTCCCGCTTTGGTACTAAACTGCTAGTAAATTAAGAAGCATGGAGGCGATAAGTTGGACCCGAAGTTTAATCTGTGGTTTACAGAATACCAGACAAATGATATGGCTCTGTCCTGCAGAGTAAAAAAGACCCTGCACCAGGAGCAGACACAGTTTCAAAACCTGGCTGTAGTCGATACGGACCAGTTCGGCCGGATGCTTTTACTGGACAATGTAATTCAAACAACGATAATGGACGAGTTTGTCTATCATGAAATGATTACCCATGTCGCCCTCAACACCCACGCTGCCCCGAAAACAGTCCTGGTCATCGGGGGCGGCGACGGGGGAGCGGTAAGGGAAATCGTTAAGCACCCATCCATTGAAAAGGTTGTTCACTGCGAGATAGACGGCGCCGTGATCGAGGCTTCGCGGAAATACCTGCCCGAGATTGCTTGTGCCTTAGATGATCCCCGGGTGGAAATAGTCGTGGACGACGGGATCAAGCACGTCAGGAACAATAAAAACATTTACGACGTAATTATCGTCGATTCCACTGATCCAGTTGGTCCTGCAGAAGGCCTGTTTTCCGCATCCTTCTACAGCGATATTTATGAATCTTTAAAGGAAGACGGTATCTTTGTGGCCCAGACGGAATCACCCTTTTTTAACCGTGACCTGATCCCCAGGTTGTACCGGGATATTTCCGGGATTTTTCCGCTGACCCGATTGTTCTTAGCCTGTATCCCGACCTATCCCGGGGGACTCTGGACTTTCACCATGGGCTCCAAGAAGTATGATCCTCTGGACGTGGATGTAAACGCTATTCCTCAAATGGACACACGTTATTACAGCCCGGCCGTTCACCGGACCTGTTTCGTACTGCCCCCGTTTGTAAAGGAACTGTTGAAATAGCTGGAGGGAGAGAATTTTGCTGGATCTTTTAGAGAGAGGGCCGGTCTTCATGGGCAGTATGGATAATTATGAACAGGCTGAACTTGTTCTAATCGGAGCTCCCATGGAGGTTACCGTTAGTTTTCGTCCGGGTACCCGGAAGGGTCCTGAGCAAATCCGCCTGGTTTCGCCCGGGCTGGAGGAATACAGCCTGGATCTCGACAGGGATCTGGCAGATTACTGCTATTATGATGCTGGTGACGTAGTGCTGCCGCCCGGATCGCTCCAGGAAAGCCTGCACCGGATCGGGGCGGTTACAGCAAAAATTTTAAAAGGCTCTAAATTTCCCCTTGTAATTGGCGGGGAGCATCTGGTGAGTCTTGCTGTCATTAAGGAAGTTGCCGCTTCATACCCTGAACTTGCCGTTATCCAGTTGGATGCTCATGCGGACCTGCGGGAGGATTATTTAGGCGAGCGTTATTCCCACGCCACAGTGATGCGCAGGGTGGCCGACCTGGTGGGCGGGGAGAATATCTACCAGTTAGGCATCCGCTCGGGTACAAGGGAAGAAATTGAGTTCGGCCGCAAACATACTAACTTGTTTCTCAACGAGCTTATCCAGCCTCTGCAGGAAATCATACCTCTTCTCAAGGGGAGACCTGTTTACGTTACACTTGATATCGATGTGGTCGACCCGGCCTACGCTCCCGGTACAGGTGCAGCGGAACCCTGCGGGTGCACCTCCCGGGAAATCATCCAGGCTCTCCACTTGCTCGGGGAACTGTATGTGGTAGGCTTTGACCTGGTCGAGGTAAGCCCGCTTTACGATCCATCGGAAAGGACCGCGCTATTAGCTGCAAAGCTGGTCAGGGAAGCCATACTAACCTTCAGCAGGCGTCCTAAAAGATTGAGGTCTGGCCCTTAAAAAAAAGGGGTAATCAAAGCAACTTAAAGTGCGGCTGCGAAAAAAAGTTGTTCTCCTCGAAAAAACCATTTGACTTCAGTCGCTGAATTAGGTATACTTAACATTGTCAGCGATGGCGCCCCTCCAGAAAGGCGTTATCAAGGATGGTTACGGAGCTGTGGTGTAGTGGCCTAACATGCCTGCCTGTCACGCAGGAGATCGCGGGTTCGACTCCCGTCAGCTCCGCCAATCTACGCCACGGTAGCTCAGTTGGTAGAGCAGCGGACTGAAAATCCGCGTGTCGTTGGTTCGATTCCGACCCGTGGCACCAACCTTGACAAACAAACAAAATACGATATAATATGTATGGTGTGCGGAAGTGGCTCAGTGGTAGAGCATCGCCTTGCCAAGGCGAGGGTCGCGGGTTCGAATCCCGTCTTCCGCTCCATTTTATCGGCGACATAGCCAAGTGGTAAGGCAGAGGACTGCAAATCCTCCATTCCCCGGTTCAAATCCGGGTGTCGCCTCCAAAGTCGATAAACCCGGTATTATTAAATTAAGGGGTTAAGAAACCGTCTACTGTAAAAGTAGGCGGTTTTTTATTTTAATTGATTTGCGACAATTGACTTGCGATGGCAAGGGAATTGGGGCAAGGGAGCAATTTGTCGATAATTAATCCCCTGCGGCTTTTGGGTAACCTGCTTCCCCACAGGGTTTTTTTGTTTCTTTGGCCGGGTAGCTTACTGCTAACAATCACTTAAATACGGATCTTAGCATAAAATGTGGCAGGAAAGGCATATGGCATTATATGGAAAAGGGGGGAGGTAAAAATGTTATCAAATGAAGATTTTGTTAGGCAGTCTCTGGACTTAAACCTGTTCTTTTTAAGAATTATGAAGGAGCACGCCTTCTTCTTAGAAGCAGGCTTCACTCCTGTAAACGCAGACCTGGCACGGCAGGCAGATACATTTAAAACTCAGTTTGAGACTTTGCTAAAAGAGGCTGTTTTTATCGCCAACGGATTTATTAGTCCAGATCTGGTCACTTCGGGAGAGATAGTAACCGGTTTTACCCTCAATGCAGAAAGGGCCTCGACGTTCTTTACCGGGATTCAACTTGACACCAGCATTACCATGGCAGAGCTTTCTCTTGCGAAGGGGTGTCAACAACCAAATGTACAAACACTGGTACAAAGGGTTGCAGATCTAAACCAGAGAGCTATTGGCCTTTTACCGGGTTTAATTAATTTTAAAACCTTAGTACTGGACAGTATGTTATGTTGCAGAATATTTACGTTTAACTACCCGCTCTTAATTGACCACATCCGCAGGGAAGCTATATTATTCCTGGAACTGCTCAAAAGACTACAAAACAGGGTTGTTATAGATATAGCCAGGTTTGCCCTGGAACAGGAATCTTTCTGGAACAGAATTATGGCTGAACATGCGAAATTCATCAGGGGGCTTTTAGACCCGACCGAAGAAACCCTGTTCCAGACAGCTGATAAATTCGGCAGGGAATTTGACCGGCTGACTGCGGAAGCACTGGCAGCGCAAACCCAGGTAAGCCTATTGCCACAGGTTACCCAGAAAAGCCTCAGGGAGACAGCAGCAATACGGGATTTTAAACGGCAAGGCACGGAAGGTATACTTGCCTGTAAAATAAGGTCTTTGATCATACCTCTGTTGGGCGACCATGTTCTGAGGGAAGCAAATCATTACCTGCGCTTATTGAAAATTATTAGTATGACGGTTTAATGACCAAATAATATAGCACCCCTAAAGGGTGCCTTTCTTTATTTGAAAGGGTAGACGGTACATTGCTGTTAAGGGAGAACAAATCCGGGGGAAATGCTGTTCAAGTCACATAAAATAATGGGAGCATCTGAAAGTATAACAGCCAACGTTTTCAATTTTAATGTGTTATTGACCCTGTTAATCAAGCATTCCTTCCTTACCACTCTAAACGGTTCCCGGCAGGGGGCTCAATAACATATATTTTATTTATAAAACTCGGTCATAGGATGAAATACCTGCTATTTATAAAATTTAGAATTTAAATTAACGGTAGATTTATTTATATTTTGGATTGGTCTCTCTTTCTAGTTGACTATTAACGGCCATTCTAATTTTTTGAAATTAAATTTTAAAAATTTATTACAGTTTAAACTCGCTACTGATTATGTTCCGAGAAACCGGCGTGAATTTTTAAAATATCCAGGTTTGTATGATAGATGAGTTTGTCGAAAAGAGGTATATTAAAAAACTCAAGAAGCTGATCATAATCTTTATTTTCGAAAACATTCAATCTGCGGCGGAGAAGGTTGCTTTGATGCAGTTTCTCATCTAAGAATGATATACTTTCTTCATAAGATTTATTATAAACCAAAGATTCGGCGGCGAGAACTCCACTTACGATTGCATTATAAAGTCCAAAGCCGAAAACAGATTCAATCAGTCCGGCACTGTTTCCCACAAAGATCATGTTTCCAAATTCCCTTGGGCGACAGGTACCAGTTATATGCTCTATAACAAAACGTTCTTCCTCCCGGTACTCTATTTTCTCTGTTTCTAAAAACAACTTCCAGTGTGCTTCCAATTCATCTTCTTTGACATCTGACACTACTAAGACAAGGGTGGCTGTATTTGAGTTAAAGGGTCCCAGGTAAGCATAACCGTTATTTGCGTATTTTTTGTTATACCAGACTATCCAGGTATGGGGATTAAAGCTGCCGGATACAACTGCTCCTCTTACCCATCCCCGGAAAACATCGGTCCACAGTCCCAGTTCTTTGGCAAAATAAGCTGAACCGGTAGCCACAATGATTTTGTCATAATGGGCTGCCAGCTCTTTATAATCGGCAAAAGTATTGAATTTTACCGGAGTTGTGAGCTTTTCATATAATTGTCTGGTAATCGAGCGGTTGTTAGGTCCAATTTCGAAAATATATCCCAGTTGCCCCTCTGTCCGGGACATTTTATTGGGACTGAACCTTATTATTTTTTTTAATGGATTTATGGGGTTAAGACTGATACCATAATCCCTTGCTAGACTGAGGAGCGGGTCTGCCACCGGCCTGTGTATAACTTGAAGAATACAGACAACAAAGGGAATTCTTCCACCGCAGCGGTCAAACTGGTCATAAATATCGGGCTTAATTCCGTGTTTTTCGAGGGTTAAAGCGCAGGCGAGACCTGATATCCCGGCTCCTATTATGCAGACCTTCAAAATTATCACCTGAGTTAGCTTGTACCATGTTTTTTGAAATATACATGATTTCAATGATTAAGCTTTCAATACTTCGCTCAGGTTCCGGGTACAAAAAGTTTACTTGTAAAAAGCTTCAGACGCATCCAGGGAACCGATCGTTTCTCCCCTGTGGTTAGTTATAGTAAGACGTAACTTTGAACGGATTTGCCTAGCCTCTTCTTCAGTCAACCAGCCAAGTTTGACCAGTGCCTGGATCACTGCCGGCGCCAGGGCCCTGTAGCCCCCGTCCTCAATTTTCAAGCATAAAGCCATCCCGTTATTCTTCAGGCCGACGCAGTAAACGGATTCTGAGCCCAGTTTTGCCACTAAACGCCCGCCTGTTATTTCCATTAAAACTGTATCCAAACAGTTTGTTCCCGCGACAAAAAAGGGATTGGAAGTCATAGCATCACAAATCTTCTGTAAAGCCCTTTTGCGGCTGGCGCCTGCTGTTTCCGGCGGCTGGGAAAGGGAGGAAAAGGCAATAGCCATATTGAAGATTGGCAGAAAGTGAACGGGCACGCCGCACCCGTCGATGCCCAGCTTGATATCAGCCTGCCTGTAATTTGCTGTTTCGGATATGGCTTTTAGAATTGCTTGTTGTACAGGATGGTCAGCCTGGTAGTAGCCTTTTACAGGCCAACCCTTGAGCTGGCACAAGGCCAGCATGCCGGCATGTTTTCCGGAACACGGGTTGTGTACAGGCAGAAAAGGCATGTTGTTTCTTAGCAGGCTGCGGGCTACAGACCCGTTCATGGGAGCGGCGGGTCCGCATTTCAGAGCATCTTCTGTAAGGCCTGTTTTTCTCAAGATACTTGTAACTGCCTGGACATGTTCTTCTTCTCCGCCGTGCGAGGAGCAGATTACGGCAAGTTCTTGAGCTGTCAAACCGAAATACTCAATTCCTCCTTCTTCAACCAGGGGCAGCGCCTGCAACGGCTTGGCGGCGGAGCGCCAGAATGTTACTGCCCGGGGATCCCCCAGGGAATAGATAACCCGGCCTTTTGAATCAACTGCCACAAGGTGCCCCCTGTGCCTTGATTCAACAATTCCGCCCCTCATGACATTTACTAAAACCTCTGGAATCATTTCTTTCACCCTTTATTAGTGGTTTTTTAACAGGGCAAATATAAATAGTGCATGTTTGTCAGGAAAAGTACTATTCTGTCTGTTCTTTATTCTTTTTTGTTTGATGCCAGATATAATTACTGATTTGATCAAGGGCTTTTTTTAATCCTTTGTTGTCTTTAAGGGTATAACCTTTATCCCATTGATCAAAGAGTAATTGGATGAATTTTGTGTAACCTGCAATACCAGTAAGCATCCAGAGGTGAATGTAAGAGACATACAATTTTTCAGAATGGTTCTGGTCTTGCTTGTGAGTAATTCTAAAATCACTCAGTGTGCTGCCATCATCTCTCCAGGATAAAGTACCATCTTCCGGAGTCACTTCTTTTCCACAAACGTCGCAATACAGTTTGCTCATTAAAAATGCCCCCTCTTATTGAATAGTGCATTTGAATACTGACATTTTAAACAGAAGATAAGAATAATACAACCAGGAATATGTAAGAGAGGTGTTATTTTTAAACATATACCATAATAAAGATATTAAATAAGGAAAGCAAGGTCTGAAACCAAAGGTTAATTTGTTGTATAATCTTATGCATCAGTAGCTTTAAATTAGAGGGATAAACCCCAGGAGTAAAGATATTGGAAATGGATGAGCTATAAGAATAAAATAAACTTCCATATATATGCAAGTCTGTTTTATATCGACAGCCGGTATGTCTTTAGTATTTCTATATTTTAAAATTTATAAATATAAATAAGAACGCCTGATAACCTTTTGTTCTTACAAATGCTTTCGTATATCTTTAAATTCTCCAGAGAATAATGGTGGTCTTATTATTCTAATTTATTTAATTTTTTTGAGCTCTGAACTTTAATAATTTTAGAAAACACGTGGATTTAGGCTGCCTTGTAGCATGGCATCTCTTTTGCATAATTATTGTTGGAATTATTTTATTTTTCTTAGAGGAGGGGATGCGCTATAGGCTAAGTTTACAGAGCTATCTTAACGGATAGCTAATTTAACTTATCCGGTTATTCTGACTGTGGCACCAGCAGACAGAATCATCCGGTTTCAAAGGGGGGGAGGTAGTCCTTCAGTCGTTGCTAATAATGGCCTTGAGCCCCAAAGGAGTATTTTGTGTGCGTCTTTTTGCCGGAAATTTCCTGGTGTGAGGTGTAGGGGTTTTAAGCGTCAATATATCCTTGGGGAAAGGAGAGTAATATGGAACTAGCAAAAACCTTACAGAAAACCTTGAACCATAAAGCAAACCCGAAAACAGATCTATATGTCGATCTGGCTGAATCCATCACCGGTATTATACTGGTAGGTTTCCTGTGGATGCATATGCTGTTCGTGGGTACCATTTATTTCAGCGACGGTGAATTGTTTAACAGGCTGTCGGAAGGACTGGATAAATACTATTTAGCTCAAATTGGTGTACCCGCGACAATTCTGATTATTCTCATCCACATTTTTATGGCTGGGCGCCGGGCACCAATGCGCATGCGTGATCTCCGGATTGCCTGGCGGTTGACTAAATCGATAAGACACACAGATACCTGGATCTGGGTCGGCCAGGTAATCACTGCTCTAATCATCGGTATTATGGCAAGTATACACCTGTGGGAAGTTATGACAACTTGGCCCATTGAATCAGTAAGGAGCGCCCATCGCGTGGCCAAAGATGGCATCGCTTTTATGGGCGGTTTTAGCATTAAATATTGGCTCTGGTTCTATATTGTCCTGTTGCTGGCAGGCGAATATCACGCCGGTTTTGGTTTGTACCGCATTTTTGTAAAATGGGGCTGGTTTGACCGCCACAAGATGGGTTACGTTTTGAAGGGCATTACTGCCATTATCCTTGTGATTGGATTTGGAGCTCTTTATATGTTCATTAGACTTGCTGAAATGGTTCCAGCGGGAGGTGCCCTACATTGAGTGCAAAACACACGTTTATAACAGATGTTGTTGTTGTTGGGGCGGGTCTTGCTGCAGAGCGGTCTGCCATTGAGGCTGCTGCAGCTGGCTTAAACGTAATCATCCTGAGCCTGGTACCGCCACGCCGTTCCCACAGTACGGCAGCCCAGGGCGGCATGCAGGCTTCCCTAGGAAACGCGGCTATGGCAAAGGGCGACAACCCTCAAATTCACTTTGAGGATACGGTCAAGGGCTCGGACTGGGGCTGTGACCAGGAAGTCGCCAAGATGTTCACGGAAACCGTTCCGATCATGATTAGACAGCTCGATTACTGGGGTGTGCCCTGGAACCGGGTTGTCGCAGGTAAAAAGAGATTGCCCAGCGGCGTTGAAATTGAAGACACAAAAGATAAAGAGGGCTTGATCACCGCCCGTGACTTCGGTGGTGTGGCAAAGTGGCGCTGCTGCTACACCTCGGACGGTACCGGCCACACTGTGCAGTTTGTCGTAGACACAGTGGTCTGTAAAATGAACATTCCTGTTCACGACAGGATGGAAGCCATCGCTCTCATCCACGACGGTGAAACTTGCTATGGCGTAGTGGCCAGGTGCCTGAGAACCGGTGATCTCAATGTTTACCTTGCAAAATCCACCATCATTGCCACTGGCGGCGCCGGCCGTCTGTATGCTGCGTCCACCAACGCTATCATAAATGAGGGTACAGGGATGGCCATTGCCCTGGATACCGGACTTGTTCCCCTCGGCAATATGGAAGCGGTACAGTTCCACCCCACGGGGATGCCTCCGGTCTGGATCCTGATGACAGAAGGAGCCCGTGGAGACGGCGGCTACCTGCTAGACAAGAACCTGCACCGCTTTATGCCAGATTACGAGCCCAAGAAGAAAGAGCTTGCCTCCCGTGACGTTGTTTCCCGCCGGATGATCCAGCATATCCGGGCAGGTTACGGTGTGTCGAGCAAGTATGCCCCACAGCACTTGTGGCTGGACATTCGCCACCTGGGCCGCAAGTGGGTTTGGACAAACCTGCGTGAGATCGCTACCATCGCCATGAACTTTAACGGATTGGATCCGGCCAAGGATCTTATACCGGTCCTGCCCACCCAGCACTATACCATGGGCGGCGTCCGGACCAATAAGCACGGTTTTGCTTACGGTCTGAAAGGCCTCTTCGCCATAGGGGAAGCAGCCTGTTGGGATCTGCATGGATTCAACCGTCTTGGCGGTAACTCCCTTGCGGAAACGGTCACTGCAGGTTATCTTATTGGCAAGGAAGTTGCCAAGTACACCCTTGGCGCAACTCAGAAATATGACTATAAATTGGTTGAGAGTTTTGTCAAGAAAGAAGAGGAACGGATCAAGAACCTTATTTCCGGCAGATACGGTAAGGAGAATGTTTGGGAAATCAGAGCTGCAGCGCAGCAAGTCATGATGGACCACGTGCATATTTTCCGGACCGGCAAGTCTCTCCAGGAAGGTGTCGCAAAACTGCAGGAGCTGTATAAGCGCTCGCTGAAGATAGGATTGCGTTCTTCCGGCAAGGGAGCAAACCCGGAACTGGCACAGGCTATCAGGATGCCCGGTATGATCCGTGTCTCCCTCTGCATTGCCTATGGAGCGTTAATGCGTACGGAAAGCAGGGGCTCTCATTTCCGGGAAGACTACCCGAAGCGGGATGACGTCAACTGGCTCAAGCGCACACTGGCCTACTGGAAGGAAGGGGCCGACCTGCCCACGCTTGACTACGAACCTGTCACATGTCCATATATGCCCCCGGGCGACCGTGGATACGGCGAAGCAAGCGCCCATGCAGCCCCTGCCAAGGGCAAATAACGTGGTACAAGGAGGGCAAAGATGAGCAGAAAAATAACGATATCTATATTCCGTTATAATCCCAACATACCCGGCGACGAACCCAGAATGCAGGATTATACACTGGAAGAGTATGAAGGCATGACCTTGTTCGTAGCGCTGAACGAAATCCGCGAAAAACAAGATCCCACTTTGATGTTTGACTTCGTATGCCGTGCGGCTATTTGCGGTTCTTGTGCCATGCTGATTAACGGAAGACCGGGTCTGGCATGTAAAACACTGACCAGGAATTTACCCAGCCGTTTCACGCTTATGCCGTTGCCGGTATTCAAGTTAATCGGCGACCTGTCCGTGGATACCGGCACATGGTTCAGAAATCTGCAGATGCGTACTGAGGCCTGGATTCACACCAGTAAAAAGTTTGACCCCAATGCTCTGGAAGTCAGGATGCCCAACGAAGTCGCGGAAGCAATTTACGAGCCGGAACGTTGCATTGAATGCGGCTGCTGTGTGGCTACTTGTGTTACTGCCAATATCCGGGAAGACTTTATTGGTGCAACAGGCATTAACCGGGTTTCCCGCTTTATGCTAGACCCGCGCGATGAACGGACTGAGAAAGAATACTTCGAAATTGTAGGAAATGAAGACGGTGCTTTTGGCTGCGTAGGCTTAATGGCGTGCGATGACTTCTGCCCCATGGATATCCCCCTGCAAAAGCAGCTGGCCTATGTCCGCAGGAGGATGGCAAAAGCTGGCTTGAAGCTCGACCTGAAGGGCATGAAAATCTCTTGATTAATACATGTAACACATGTAAAAACCCGCGGCGTAAAACTTACCGCGGGTTTTTTATTATTTTTATTTCATATCATTTTCATATTATTTTCATTTTAGACTAAAAGGGGCTTAAAACATTTCATCTGTGTATTATTGCATTTGATTGACAATCTGCATGGGTGTTCACAATGACGAAAATTAAGGCAATTGACCTCGGTTAAACAAGAGGTAATAATATTCTCTCCGTCGATAATATCCTTGTAGATTTCAATTATCTCAACAGGATGATTTGCGGCTTTGCACATTCTTTTCTTAGTAACAATCCTTAATTTTTCACCCACGAAGCTCACCATACCAGCAGAGTATCTATTTATAAAATATTGATTCTTATATATATGCAAGGCCGATACCAGAAAGAATACCTAAAATTAAAAAATAATTGTAACATTATAAACCAATTTTGATTAAAAAAAATTATAATAAAATTTTATAGACTTAAAATGGACAGCAACTGTACCTTTTTTGAGCATTTATTTCTTAATTTAGTTATCAGCTATCCATAAATAATGTAACCAGTATTATTTGCCATAATATTTTTTCTATTTTAAAGCATAACCATAGGGAAGGAGGGGGTTATATGTTTACAGTTTTTATTGCCGCGGACTTAGAGGGTATTACTGGTTATGTCGACTGGCCTGAAAAACTGCCGGAAGAATTATGGTTTAGGGAGCAAATGACAGCTGAAGTTAATGCAGCCATTGAGGGGGCATTGGATGCAGGGGCAGATAAAATAATTGTATCGGACATCCACTGGCGAAAACAAAATATTATTCCCGACAAACTGCTGGGTAATGCCTCATTAATCCGCGGCTCAAAAAGAAAGCTCATGTGGATGGACCTGGTTGAGCGCAGTAATCTCGTCTTTCTTATTGGTTTTCATTCAGGTTTTGGGCCGGGGTATGCGGTCTTGCCCCATACAATAGATACAAGGATAACAGAGCTTAAAATAAATGGTCAAAATATGGATGAGTCTTTGCTAAGCGCAATAACAGCCGGTTATTACGGGGTACCCGTTGGCATGGCAACGGGAGATCTGGCCTTTGTTAGCGGAATAAAGAAAATCCTGCCGGACATTGAGACCGTAGCTGTAAAGGAAGCTGTTTGTCCCTCTGCCGCCCTTAACCTTCATCCAAAAATTTCGCTGGAGAAAATAAAAAAAGCAGCCAAAGTAGCTGTTCAAAAAGGTATTGATGGTGTTTATAAACCCTATTTCCCGGGAGAAATTTTTGAAATGAGCCTTGAATTAAGCTGGCCTTCTTACGCAGATGCTTTGAGTCTTATACCAGGGATTGTTAGAAACAGCGGTACAAGGGTTTCTTATAGCGGGAAATGGCATGATATTATGGGTATCTTATCGTTATTTGTAAACTGGATTAGTAATAAACAACTGATCTAAAATTGTATATTTTAATATTAAATGAGCCTGGATCGCTGCATGTCCCTGTAAAATAGTTGTGTGTAAGTATATTGTTTGGTATAATAAGTAATGTTTTTTACCTATTTTATTACCTAAGTAAGGTATGAGAGGAGCAAGTATGTGTTTAGCCTGGACAAGCAACTGGAAGTAATCAGGAGGGGCGTTGCGGAAATTGTCCCGGAAAATGAACTGGCCGACAAGCTAAAGCATTCTATAGAAAGCGGGGAGCCCCTAAAAGTCAAACTTGGGCTAGATCCCACCGCACCGGATATTCACCTCGGGCATACTGTTGTCTTGCAAAAATTGAAGCAGTTTCAGGATTTAGGACACCAGGTAATCCTGATTCTGGGTGATTTTACAGCCCGCATTGGAGATCCCACCGGGAGGTCGGAAACACGTAAACAGCTCAGCGAAGAACAGGTCCTTGCCAATGCCCGTACATATGAGAGGCAGGTATTCAAAATTCTCGACCGGGCACGGACAAAGGTGGTTTTCAACAGCCAGTGGTTTACACCCATGAATTTTGCCCAGGTAATAGAGCTTGCCGCAAAATGCACATTGGCCCGGATGCTTGAGCGTGATGATTTCGCCAAGCGTTTTAAAGAGTGTCTGCCTATAAGCATTCATGAATTATTTTACCCTCTTATGCAGGCTTATGACTCGGTGATGCTGAAGGCTGATGTTGAACTGGGGGGGACAGACCAGAGATTTAATCTCCTAATGGGTCGCAACCTGCAGAAAGAATATGGTCAGGAACCACAGGTGGCTTTGATGATGCCAATTTTAGAGGGTCTGGACGGCGTCCAAAAAATGAGCAAAAGCCTGGGCAATTATATAGGTATTGACGAGCCACCCCGGGAAATGTACGGGAAAACCATGTCACTGGCTGATGATCTAATGCTCAGGTATTTTGAACTGGTTACCGCTGTTTCCCTTGACGAACTCCGCAGCATTGAGGCCGGTCTGAAAGACGGCAGCATGCACCCACGGGATGTTAAAATGAGGCTGGCCCGGGAGATTGTAACCCAGTACCACGGTCAAGAGGCAGCACTGGCGGCGGAGGAAGAGTTTAAAAGAATTTTTCAACAGAAAGACTTACCTGACGAAGTGCCGGAATTTAAGGTAACCGGGGATATGCTTGAGAATGGCGAAATATGGTTACCAAAATTAATCGCTCTTTCTGGAATGACCAGCAGTACCAGCGAGGCCAGGAGGCTCATCCTACAAGGCGGTGTGAAGGTAGACGGGGAGAAGGTCACAGATGCCGGGATCAATATTAGACCTGTTCCCGGTATGGTTATACAGGTTGGGAAACGAAAGTTTACCAGGTTTGTTTTATAGACCTTCCATATAATGGCTCCATACTCGGTATAGCTTCAATTGTATTTATTAAATTTATTAAAGCGCTTACGCGCTTTTTTTTATGCCACAGGGTATCTGTTTAAATCATTACCCTCAGGACCTTTAAACTGCTTTCAATTGCTTATTTTAAACATAGATTAATATACATAGATTAATCCAGTCTGATACCTGTCTATAGAGGTGGGAGAATTGTTCAAAAAAAGACGCAGAGCAGCGCCGGCTGTTGTTTTGATTGCCTTCTGTCTACTTGCAGCTGGTTTAGTATTGATAATTGATCTAACCCTTAGAACTGCGTTTTATAATATTGCTGAAATAAGGGCTATTCAAATTGCCACCGAGGCTATTTACAGGACCCTGCAACAGGAAGTTATCGGTGATAATATACAATACCAGGATTTAGTGTTAATTCACAAGGACAATCAGGGACGCATTACTCTTATGCAGGCCAATACAGTAATGGTAAACAGGGTTGCTGCCAAAATTACATTATCTGTCCAGAAGACTTTGGAAGAATTGAGGTTGCAAGACTTCGAGATACCTCTTGGCGAAATTCTGGACATTCCTCTTCTGGCCAATTATGGTCCCAGGATTAATTACCGGATTATGCCGATGGGGACAGTAAGGGTCAATGTTGTTGACCAGTTTGAAGCAGCAGGTATCAACCAGACAAGGCATAAAATTTATTTGAGTTTTGATACCAGTGTCCGCATAGTCATCCCCTCCAAAAGTGGTGAGGCTGTGGTTGCCGCCCAAATGCCTCTTGCCGAAAGCATCATTGTAGGCAGCGTCCCAGATACATTTGTAAGTATTTCAGGAGGAATTTTAGGAGGGAATCTGTTGAAATAATTGCGTGGGCAAGTATAAAATTAGGCGTTACATAGCAGAATATTCTTGAATTAGTGATAATAAATAATAAATAATAATATCCTTGCAGCTCTATGTCCTTGACAATAGTCCGATTGATATGGTAAATTATGAACTGCCGTTGTCAATTGAGAATCAATAAAGTACCAGTTAATACCAGTTGATCGCAATTGAATTATAGTGTAAAATAAGTAATGCCGTTAAAACGGCAGCAATAAACGGCAAGAGAACCAAAAAATACTACTTGACGCAGAAGAGGCAAAAGTGATAAGATAACAAATGTCCGCGCCGGAAGGCAGCGGCCCAAACAAGAACACGGTCTTTGAAAACTAAACAGTGGATGGATGTAAGATTGGTGGTTGGTGGTTGGTCGTTGGTGGTTGGGATTGAGTAGGAAACAATCCTGCTACCGGCAGAAGACAACCGACTGCCGAAAGAGAGGACTCTCGTCAAGCGCAAAGCGAAGCGAGCAGTACATTCCGAAACAACGCGTACGAGATGAGAGCCAATCAGACTTTAGGAATTAAGACTTTAAGATAAAGTTTTAATGGAGAGTTTGATCCTGGCTCAGGACGAACGCTGGCGGCGTGCTTAACACATGCAAGTCGAACGGGGGTTACATTGAAACCTAGTGATATGTAACCCTAGTGGCGAACGGGTGAGTAACGCGTGGATAACCTACCTGTCCGACCGGGATAACACCTGGAAACGGGTGCTAATACCGGATACGCTCACGGGTTCACAAGAGCTTGTGAGGAAAGGGGAGACCCGCAGACAGATGGGTCCGCGTCCCATTAGCTAGTTGGGGGTGTAATGGACTCCCAAGGCGACGATGGGTAGCCGGCCTGAGAGGGTGACCGGCCACACTGGAACTGAGACACGGTCCAGACTCCTACGGGAGGCAGCAGTGGGGAATCTTCCGCAATGGGCGAAAGCCTGACGGAGCAACGCCGCGTGAGTGAAGAAGGCCTTCGGGTTGTAAAACTCTGTCATCAGGGAAGAAGAAAGTGACGGTACCTGAGGAGGAAGCCCCGGCTAACTACGTGCCAGCAGCCGCGGTAAAACGTAGGGGGCGAGCGTTGTCCGGAATTACTGGGCGTAAAGGGCGCGTAGGCGGTTATCCAAGTCAGGGGTGAAAACCTTGGGCTCAACCCAGGGCCTGCCTCTGAAACTGGGTGACTTGAGGGCAGGAGAGGGGAGTGGAATTCCCAGTGTAGCGGTGAAATGCGTAGATATTGGGAGGAACACCAGTGGCGAAGGCGGCTCTCTGGCCTGTTACTGACGCTGAGGCGCGAAAGCGTGGGGATCAAACAGGATTAGATACCCTGGTAGTCCACGCCGTAAACGATGGGTGCTAGGTGTAGGAGGTATCGACCCCTTCTGTGCCGTAGTTAACACAATAAGCACCCCGCCTGGGGAGTACGGCCGCAAGGTTGAAACTCAAAGGAATTGACGGGGGCCCGCACAAGCGGTGGAGCATGTGGTTTAATTCGACGCAACGCGAAGAACCTTACCAGGGTTTGACATCCCCTGACAGCCTATGAAAGTAGGTTTTCTATCTTCGGATAGACAGGGAGACAGGTGGTGCATGGTTGTCGTCAGCTCGTGTCGTGAGATGTTGGGTTAAGTCCCGCAACGAGCGCAACCCTCACGTTTAGTTGCCAGCGGGTGAGGCCGGGCACTCTAAACGAACTGCCGTTGACAAAACGGAGGAAGGTGGGGATGACGTCAAATCATCATGCCCCTTATATCCTGGGCTACACACGTGCTACAATGGCCGGTACAAAGGGAAGCGAAGCTGTGAGGCGGAGCGGATCCCAAAAAGCCGGTCTCAGTTCGGATTGCAGGCTGCAACTCGCCTGCATGAAGTCGGAATCGCTAGTAATCGCAGGTCAGCATACTGCGGTGAATACGTTCCCGGGCCTTGTACACACCGCCCGTCACACCACG
>Ga0116181_1001186_pt1 | contig 22876 bp, 23 predicted proteins | sample AD_UKC075_MetaG_FD_89752 | JGI IMG/M metagenome (GOLD analysis project Ga0116181, IMG submission 89752) | Active sludge microbial communities of municipal wastewater-treating anaerobic digesters from USA - AD_UKC075_MetaG | ecosystem: Engineered > Bioreactor > Anaerobic > Digestate | place: USA... | reverse complement strand
GTGAATGCAGTCATGGGGGGTTCCTGGGAAGGTGCGGGCCGGGACAACCGGTGGCATGCATCATGCACAGCGCCCCGGCCCACAGCCACCCGAAGGAGCCCCCATGGACGCGCAGACCCTGAACCCGCTGACCGAGCAGCAGATCCTCGACGCCGTGGCCGCGCTGCAGCCCGCCTCGGTGGCGCTGCTGTCCGATCTGGTCGCGCAGCCCTCGCTGCTGGGCGACGAGGCCGGCGCGCAGGCGCTGATGGCGCAGCAGTTCGCCGGGCTGGGCCTCAAGGTGCATGAATTCGAGGTCGACGAGGCCAAGATCAAGGACCACCCGGGCTATTCGCCGTCCATCCTGCCGTATGCCGGCCGCCGCAACGTGGTGGGCATCCACCAGCCGGCCGGCCCGGTGCGCGGCAAGAGCCTCATCCTCAACGGCCACATCGACGTGGTGCCGGTGGGCACCGACAGCCTGTGGTCGACGCCGCCGTTCGCGCCGCGCATCGAGGGCCATCCATTGACAGGTCGGCTCTACGGCCGCGGCAGCGCCGACATGAAGGCCGGCATCGTCGCCTACACGCAGGCCTTCCGCGCGCTGCGCAACCTGGGCTACGAGCCCGCCGCCCCGGTCTACCTGCAGAGCGTGGTGGAGGAGGAATGCACCGGCAACGGCGCGCTGGCCTGCCTGGTCGAGGGCTACACCGCCGACGCAGCCATCATCCCCGAGCCCTTCGAAGGCGTGATGAGCGCGCAGATGGGCGTGATGTGGCTGACCATCGACGTGCACGGCCTGCCGGTGCATGCCTCGGTGGCGCACACCGGGCTGTCGGCCATCGGCTATGCGCAGCAGATGGTCGAGTGGCTGCGCGAGCTGGAAACCGCCTGGAACCGCCCGGCCAACCGCCATGCCTGTTATGCCGGCCACCCGCACCCGATCAACTTCAACCTGGGCCGGATCTCGGGCGGCGAGTGGACGAGCAGCGTGCCCACGCATTGCCGCGTCGACATGCGCCTGGGCTTCTACCCCGGCCGCACGCCGGCCGAGGTGCGCGCCGAGGTCGAGGCCCACCTGGCCGCCAGCCATGCCCGCTTCGTGCAGCAGAGCGGCAGCGACAGCCTGAAGTACACCGTCAGCTACCAGGGCTTCCAGGCCCAGGGCTGCGTGGTCGACGTGCAGCAGCCGGCCATCCAGGCGCTGATGCAGGCGCACCGCGACATCGCCGGCGCCGAGCCGCCGCTGAACGCCACGCCGGCCACCACCGATGTGCGCTTCTTCCACCTCTACGGCCAGATCCCCAGCACCTGCTACGGGCCCAACGGCGCCGACATCCACGGCATCGACGAATGGGTGTCGCTGGCCAGCATGCAGCGGGTGACCGCGGTGCTGGCGCTGTACATCGCCCGCTGGTGCGGGTTGAACAGGCGACCGGCTTGAGCGCCGCGCCTGCGTCCGGTCTGGCCTCGCTTCGGCCCGTGTGGCCGATCCTGGTCGGCGCGGCGACCGTCTTGAGCCTGAGCCTCGGCCTGCGCCAGAGCCTGGGCCTGTTCATGCCGCCGATGACCGGTGGGCCGCAGTCCATCGGCATCAGCGTGGCCGACTTCACCGCCGCGGTGGCGGTGCAGAACCTGGCCTGGGGGCTGCTGCAGCCGCTGGCCGGCGCCTGCGCGGCGCGCATCGGCTTTCGCCCGCTGATGCTGGCCGGCGGCGCGCTGTACGTCGCCGCCCTGGTGCTGCTGGCCAGCGCGCAGGGGCTGCTGGCGGTGGTGCTGAGTGCTGGCGTGATGATCGGCGCGTCGCTGGCCTGCACCGGCTCGGCGCTCACGCTGTCGGTCGCCACCCGCGTGGTGCCGCCAGCCAGCCGCAGCCTGGTGCTGGGCGTGGTGTCGGCGATGGGCTCGCTGGGCGCGATGGTCGCCGCGCCCATCGGCCAGAGCCTGGCCGCGGCCCAAGGTTGGCGCTGGGGCGTCGGCGGCTTCGCGGTGCTGGCGCTGATCATGCTGCCGGCGGCCTGGATCGCCGGGCGTGCCGACAAGGTGCCCTTGCCCAAGCCGGCGGCCGGCTCGGCCGACGGCGACAGCGCCCGCCAGGTGCTGGGCCAGGCGCTGCGCTCGACGCCCTTCCTGGTGATGTCGGGCGCCTACTTCGTCTGCGGCATGCAGCTGGTCTTCCTCACCACGCACCTGCCGGCGTACCTGGCCATCTGCGGCATGGACCCGATGCTCAGCGCCCAGGTGCTGGGCATGATCGGCGGCTTCAACGTGCTGGGCAGCCTGTTCTTCGGCTGGGCCGGCGGGCGCTGGAACAAGCAGCTGCTGCTGGGCCTGCTGTACACCGCCCGCTCGCTGGTGCTGGCGGGCTACTTCATCGCCCCGCCCACGCCCACCAGCACCCTGGTGTTCGCGGCGATCATGGGCTTCCTGTGGCTGGGCGTGGCGCCGCTGGTCTCGGGCAGCGTGGCCGAGATGTTCGGCCTGCGCTGGCAGGCCATGGTGCAGGGCGTGGCCTTCTTCAGCCACCAGATGGGCAGCTTCCTCGGCGCCTTCGGCGGCGGCCTGCTCTACACCGCGCTGGGCAACTACGAGCTGTCCTGGCGGCTGGGCGTGGGCATCGGGCTGGTGGCGGGGCTGGTGCAGATCATGGTGGCGGTGGGGACGCCGCCGGGCGAGGGCAGGGGGCGGCTGGTGCCGGCCTGAGCTCAGGGCGCCATGAACACCTCGTCCAGGCTCACATCCCGCAGCCGCAGCGGGCGGCCGGTGGGCACCAGGCCCAGGCGCTCCAGGGCGTCGGCGGCGCGGTTGTAGTCGTCGGGGTCGAAGGCGCGGGCCACGCGGTAGACCTGCCCGTTGCGCGCCAGGATGCCCAGGTTCAGGGCGATGCCGCCGCCCGTGAGCAGGCCGTCGCCCGGGCGCAGGGCCTGCACGATCTGCGGGTCGTTGGGCAGGGGCGGGTGCTGGTCGATGACCCAGGTGTGCATGGTTTTGGTGCCTCCGTGCGTCGCTGTGGCGCAAGGGCTGCCCGGATGGGGCAGTCTGGCCGACTCGAAGCCAGTTTCGGGCCCGCTCCCGGAACCGGGTTGTGATGCATTGCCCGGCAGACGCCAGCGGCTTCCAGCCGAAGGGCTGCCTGCACACAATCGCCGATCCGCCCGCCAGGAGCCCGGCCCATGCTGCCCGCCCAGATCGACGACGATGCCTTCGACGCGCTGCACGAACGGCCGCAGGACTGGCTGCCCGAACTGCGCACGCTGGCTGATGCGCTGGGCCCCCTGGGCGACGGCGAATTGAGGCCCGCCAGCGGCGGCGGCTCGGCCCTGGTGGCGCTGCTGGGCGAGGACCGGGTGCTGAAGTGCTATCCGCCCAACATGCAGGATCACTTCGCCTACGAGCTGGGCGCGCTGCCGGTGCTGGCCGACCGCCTGGCCGTGCCCTCGCCCCGTCTGCTGGCCGACGGTGTGCACCATGGCTGGCCTTGGATGCTGATGACCCGGCTGGCCGGCACGCCGATGACCGCCGCCTGGCAAGTGCGCGACGAGCCGGGCAAGAACGCGCTGCTGCGACAGATCGGCGCGCTGATCGCCCAGGTGCACGCGCTGCCGGTGCCGGAATCGATGCGCCCGCGCTCGCTGGTGTGGGTCGATTTCATCGCCCACCAGCGCGCCGGCTGCGCCGCACGCCAGCAGCGCACCGGGCTGCCGGATCACCTGCTGGCGCAGCTGGCGGCCTTTCTCGACGGGCCCCTGCCCGACGGCCCGCAGGCGCTGCTGACCGGCGAGTACACGCCGATGAACCTGCTGGTCGATGCCGGCGATGCGGCGCGCCTGGCCGGCATGTACGACTTCGGCGACGGCCTGATCGGCCCGCGGGCCTACGACTGGCTGGGGCCGCTGTGCTTCCTGGCCGCCGGCCAGCCCGCACGCATCGCCGCGCTGCGCGCCGGCCTGGGGCTGGCGGCGCCTTGGTCCGCCGATGAGCGCCGCCAGCTGCTGCGCCTGATGCTGCTGCACCGCTACAGCTGCCTGCGGGCGCAGATCCGGCTGGACGGCTGGCAGCAGGCCGCCAGCTTCGAGGCGCTGGCCGATCGGCTGTGGGCGGAGTGATCGTCCCCCTGGGACAGGTCGCCACTGGCGACCAGGGGCGGTGATGCAGAAGCGGGCCGGGCCCGATCCGGGTTTCCCGGTCGGGTCCGGTGGCCCCCCGGGGGCGGCCGCCAGGCGGCCGGTGCCGTCATGTTCTCAGCGTCAGCCCGCCATCGGCCACCAGGCCGTGGCCGGTGATGAAGTCGGCGTCGTCGCTGGCCAGCAGCAGCACCGAGCGCGCCATGTCGATCGGCTGGCCCAGGCGGCGCAGCGCGGCCTTCTTGGCCCACACGGCGGCGATCTTCTCGTCGGCGAAGCTCTTGGCCGTCATGCCGGTGTGGATGGCGCCGGGCAGCAGGTAGTTGACCGTGATGCCGAACTTGCCCAGCTCCAGCGCCAGCGTCTTGCTAATGCCGGCCACCGCGTGCTTGCTGGCGGTGTAGGCGGTCAGGCCGATGTCGGTGCGCTCGGCCATCACGCTGGCGGTGTTGATGATGCGCCCCCGGCCGGTGACGGCGGCGCGCGCCTTCAGCGCCGGGATGGCCGCGCGGCAGATGCGGAACACGGCGCGGGTGTTGACGCTGAACACGCGGTCCCACTCGGCATCGGTGCTGACCTCGCCGAGTGCGTTGTAGGACACGCCAGCGTTGTTGAACAGGATGTCGAGCTGGCCGCCGCCCGCCTTCAGCGCAGCGGCCACGATGGCCTCGGGCGCGTCGTCGGCCGCCACGTCCTGCGCCAGCGTGGTGATGCGGGCCAGGCCCTCGTGCGCCGTGGCGATCGCGCTGCCCGGACGGTCGACGGCCAGCACCGTGGCGCCCTCGGCGGCAAACAGCTGCGCGCTGGCACGGCCGATGCCCGACGCGGCGCCGGTGACGATGGCGACCTTGCCGGCCAGGCGGTTCAGGGGCGCGGGGGCTTGGGCGGGGGCAGGCATCGGTGTCTCCGGCTGTGGAAGGGGGATGCGTCCAGTGTGCGACCGGGCCAATGCCGGCCTCTTGCACCCACGCGACAGCCGCCGCCAGCAGCCACCGCCATGTGCCACCGCCATGTGCCACCGCCATGTGCCACCGCCATCGGCCGCGCCCGCCCGCCTGCGCGCACAATGCTTTTGCTGTTTCGCCAGGAGTTCCGCCATGCCCGCCCCCGTTGTCGACTACTACTTCGCCACCGTCTCGCCCTGGGCCTACCTGGGCCATGCGCGCTTCGTGGCCATCGCCCGGGCGGCGGGTGCCACGGTGCGGATCAAGCCGATGGACCTGGGCGTGATCTTCCCGGTCTCGGGCGGGCTGCCGCTGGCGAAGCGGGCGCCGCAGCGCCAGGCCTACCGGCTGATGGAGCTGCGCCGCTTCAGCCGGCACCTGGACATCCCGCTGCATCCGCAGCCGGCGCATTTCCCGGTCGACGGCAACGATGCGGCGCGCCTGGTGCTGGCCGCCGACACCGCCCTGGGCAGCGCCGCGGCACTGGACCTGGCGCAACGCGTGGGCCGGGCGATCTGGGCCGAGCAGCGCAACGTGGCCGACCGCGCGACGCTGGCGGCCCTGCTGGCCGAGGCCGGCCTGCCCGACAACCTGCTGCACCCTGCGGCCATGGACGCAGCCGGTGCACGTTATGCCGCCTGCACCGACGAGGCGCGTGCGCTGGGCGTGTTCGGCGCGCCCACCTACGTCATCGACGGCGAGCTGTTCTGGGGCCAGGACCGGCTGGACTTCGTGCAGCGGCGGCTGCAGGCGGGTTGAACCAGACCGGCCGGCCGGTCACATGCCCAGCTTCTGCAGCCGGCCCACCTGCACCGCCATCTCGCCGTCGTGCAGGCGGTCAGCCTCGTCGGCCGCGCTGCGCGAGGCGGCCTCCAGCCGAGTCTTCAGGTCGGGCAGGCTGGCGCGCAGCCAGGGGATGAAGAGGGTGTCGTCGCCGGTCTCGGCCAGCGCACGGCCGCAAAGCCGCCGACGTCCAGCGCCTGCAGGGTCTTGGCACCGGCCATCAGGTCGCTGACCAGGGCGGACTGCAGGCGGTCGATCGCGCGGTAGCCGCCGCAGGTGGCCACCCGCTCGATGACCGCCGGCGCGGCGAAGGGCTCCAGCGACGCGGCGCCGTCGCCCAGGATGACCTGCAGCGCGGCGCGCTGCTCGGCCGCGGGCACCAGGCGGGCGGTCGGGCCGTCGCCCGGCGCCAGCGGCGGCAGGGCGCCGGCCAGCAGGCGGTTGACCGACTGCAGCAGCGCCACGTGGCGGCCGAGGATCACCTCGTCGGTGCCGGCGTACAGCCGGGCATCGCCCCCCGTGCCGGCGTCCAGCCGCGCCAGCGAGCGCTGCAAGCTGGCCACGCCCAGCCGGGTGGCGTCCACAGCTGGGTCACGCCGTCGCCCGGCTGGGCAGCCTGGTTGAAGCGGCCGTCGGCCATGATCGAGCTGTTGGGTCCGAAGCGGTTGGCAAGCACCGGGTTGCGCATCTGCGCCACCGTGTGCGTGGTCGAGGCGATCTGGTTGTGCATCAGCCCCAGCGTGTGGCCGACCTGGTGGGCGACGAGGTAGCTCAGCAGCGCGCCGGACTTCTCGGTGCTCAGCGGCAGGGTCGACCACATGCGGGCCCATCGCGTTGACCTTCTCCTCGGTCACCCAGCGGATCACGTTGATCGACAGGCCCTCGGGCGACCAGTCCGCATCCTGCGCGGGCGTCGGCGCGTCCAGCACGCGGATGGCGTTGGAGAAGCCGGCCGCCTCGAAGGCCGGCAACCACTGCAGCACGCCGGCGGTGATGTGGGGCTTCCAGCGCTCGGGAATGCCCGGGCCCAGGTCGCAGGTGATCGGCTTGACCGGGTCGCTGACCGCGGCCGCCGGGTTGGCCTTCTCCAGGCGGAAGCGCGAGATCACCGACTGGCGTGCCTGCGCCGCGCCGCCGGCGGTCTCGAACTCGCTGAACTCGTTGGGGAAATCGCCCACCCGCGGGTCGCTGGGGCGTGCGGCCATCGGCGTGTCGGGCAGGAAGACCAGCGAATGGCCCAGCACCACCGACACCGGCTGCGGGCCGGCCGCCGGCGCGGCCGGGTACTGTGCCAGGTGGGTGAGGTGGCTGCGGATGTTCAGCGCGTTGCCGCGCACCCGCACACGCTGGATGTAGGACTTGCTCGGGTCCACCGCCGCCACCAGGCCGCCGGTGCGGGCGACGAAGCCGCGGCCGGTGACCGCGGGGATGTCGATGGCGAAGGTGCCCGTCAGGTCGACCAGCAGGCTGCTGTCGTCCTTGGCGCCCAGGATGGGAAAGCTGGCGATCAGCGCGCCCGTCTCGCCGGCCGCCACCGCGGTCTCGATCGGGCGGATCTTCGGGTCGCGTGGGGCCGCGCCAGGCAAGCCGCCGGCGGGTGGTCTGGGCGCCGGGTCGGCCACGCTGGCGCGGCGCCGCTGGGTGCCGCTCAGGTCACGCACATGCACGAAGTGACCGTGGCGCTCCAGCCGCACCAGGCTGTTGCCGGCCTCCAGGGTGTCGACCACCACGCCCGGCGGCAGGGCCACGGCCTCGGTGGACCAGAGCATGGGTTTGCCGATGGCGCTGGTGGGCAGCTCCAGCAGGGTGTTGCCGGCCACGCGCCAGGCGGTGACGCGGCCGGTGCCGATGCGTTCGGCCGCCTGCATCAGCGTGGCCAGGTCGGGCGGGGCGGCGGCCTGCTGCGCGGCGGACGGTGCGGCAGACGGCTGACTGCCCCGGTGGCCGGACAGGATGGTAGCCTTGCGAACACTCAGTTCTTAGCAATCCCGACCAAGATGCCCCACCTGGTGATCCTGTACACCGGCAACCTGGATGCCGTGACCGACATGACGGCGCTGTGCCGGGGCCTCGCCGACGCGATGCTCACCGTCACCGACGAGGCCGGCAAGCCCGTGTTCCCGACCGGCGGCACGCGGGTGCTGGCCTACCCGGCGCCGCACTTCGCGGTGGCCGATGGCGGCGCCGCCGGCCGCGCCGCCGGCTTCCAGGCCGACTACGGCTTCGTCTACCTGAACCTGCGCATGGGCCGCGGGCGCAGCGCCGCGGTGCACGCCGATGCCGGGCGGCGGCTGGAGGCCGTGGCCAAGACGCACTTCGCCCCGCTGCTGGCCAGCCGGCCGGTGGGCGTGACCTTGCAGATCGACGAGGGGCCCGAGGTGTTCGATGCCAAGAACAGCTCGCTGCACCCGCTGTTTTCCAAACCCAACTGACCGCGAAGGACACCACCATGCTGCCGATGCCGCAGAACCATTTCAAGGCCGCCCTGGCCGCCAAGCAGGCGCAGATCGGCCTGTGGGTCGGCCTGTGCAATGCCAACGCCGCCGAGGCCCTGGCCACCACCGGCTACGACTGGCTGCTGCTGGACGGCGAGCATGCGCCCAACGACCCGGCCAGCGTGCTGGAGCAGCTGCGCGCGGTGGCGCCGTACCCGGTGCACCCGGTGGTGCGGCCGGTGATCGGCGACGTGGCGCTGATCAAGCAGTACCTGGACGTGGGCGCGCAGACCCTGCTGGTGCCGATGGTCGACACCGCCGAGCAGGCTGAAACCATGGTCAAGGCGATGCGCTATGCGCCGGCCGGCATCCGCGGCATGGGCGCGGCGCTGGCGCGGGCCTCGCGCTACAACCAGGTCGACGACTACCTGGCGCACGCCGACGCGCAGATGTGCCTGCTGGTGCAGGCCGAGACGACCACCGCCATCGCCAACCTGGAGGCCATCGCCAACACCGAGGGCGTGGATGGCGTGTTCTTCGGCCCGGCCGACCTGTCGGCGTCGATGGGCTACCCGGGCCAGCCCGGCCACCCCGAGGTCGTCAAGACCATGCTCGACGGCATCGCCACGGTGCGCAAGGCCGGCAAGGCGCCGGGCATCCTGATGACCGACCCGGTGCAGGCCCAGCGCTACCTGGACGCCGGCGCGCTGTTCGTCGCCGTGGGCGTGGACATGCTGGTGCTGGTGGCCGCGGCCCAGGCGCTGGCGCAGCGCTTCAAGGCGCCGGGCACGGCGGCAGCGGCAGCCAAGCCGGGCTACTGATCGCCCGACCTGCGCCAGGCGCGTAGGACGTTGCCCAGGCCCGGTGGCGTCTTCGACCGATGGTCTGCAGTGCGTGCCGCGGTGATGCTGGAGCCTCTTCCAGACATTCCAGCAGCACGCCATGTCCAACACCCTCGGCCGCCGCCTTGCGTCGCTGACCAGGACCGCCACCGTGGTCGCCGCCTGCGCCGGCACGGCCGCCGGTGCGGTGATCGGCGGCGTGATCGGCCGCGAGAACACCAGGGGCAAGTGATCTGGCGGCGGCTGGCCGGTGCCGCAGGGCAGGGCGGCGCGCCAGAATCGCGCCCGATCCGCCCGCCCGACCACCACCATGCCGCCGACTGCCCCGCCGCCCGTTCTCCAGCTTCAGGACTTCCGCTTCGCCTACCCCGGCGAGCCGCCACTCTTCGACGGCCTGTCGCTGACCCTGGCCCCCGGCCTGCACTGGCTGCAGGGCGATGCCGGCAGCGGCAAGACCACGCTGCTGCGGCTGCTGGCCGGTGAGCGTTCCGGGATCGCACAAGCCGACTTGGCCGGCGTGCCAACGGCCGTCGACAGCGATGCCTGGCGCCGCGCCGTCTGCCATCTGGACGCCCGTGCCGAAGACTTCGACGCACTGACGCCCGCCGCCCTGCGCGACCGGCTGCGCGCACGCCACCCGGCGCTGGACGATGCGCTGTGGCAGCGCCACATCGACGGCTTCGGGCTGGCGCCGCATGCGGCGAAGACACTGTTCATGCTGTCCACCGGCATGCGCCGCAAGGCTGCATTGGCGGCGGTGCTGGCCAGCGGTGCGGCCCTGCTGCTGCTGGACGAGCCGACCGCCGGCCTGGACGGGCCAGCGACCGCCTGGCTGCACACCGCCCTGCACGACCTGGCCTCCCAGCCCGGCCGCGCCGCGTTGATCGCCTGCGGCGCCTGGCCTGAGAGCCTGCCGTGCCAGGGCACGGTGGCGCTGGACGCGACCGGCGACCAGAACAGCGAAGAGCCGCGTTAGTTCATTTTTCTGCCGCCAAACCGAACAGCTCGCGCATCGCCGCACGGTAGGCGTCCAGCCCCAGCCCGTGGGTGCTGTGGTGCGAGCCGCCCTCGACCAGCACGAAGCGCTTGGGCTCGGGTGCGCGGTCGTACAGCGCCTGGCCCAGGTCGGGCGGGATCAGGCTGTCGGCGCTGCCATGCACCACCAGCACCGGCGCCCGCACCGCGCCGATGCGCGCCGCGGCGTCGAAGCGCTGGGTGATCAGTGGCGACAGCGGCAGCCAGCCCCACTTGAAGCGGCTGACCACGTCGGGGATCGACGGAAAGCTGCCCTCGACCATCAGTCCGGCCAGGTCAGGCGTCTCGGCCGCCAGCCGCAGCGCGATGGCGCCGCCCAGCGAATGGCCGAACAGGTAGCGCCGCGCCTGCGGGTGGCGATCGGCCAGCCATTGCCAGGCGGCGCGGGCGTCCTCATGGGCCAGGTCTTCGGACGGCAGGGCCGCGCTGCTGCGGCCGAAGCCGCGGTAGTCGACACCCAGCACGGCGAAGCCCAGGTCGTGCATGCGGCGCATGCGGTGGGCGCTGCCGCGCACGTCCCAGCGCGCGCCGTGCAGGTACAGCAGCACCGGCGCGTCGGGCCGCGGCTGGCCCAGCCACAGGCCGTGCAGGCGCACGGCCTCGCCGCTGAGGGCAGAGCGGAACGGGATCCACACGTCGTCCATGCCTTGCGCCGCGGCCAGGCCGCCGGCCCAGGTGCGGTCACCGGGCTGGAAGATCCATTCGCGCTGCTTGGCATCGAGCGTGGCGCAGCCGCTGGACAGGGCCAGGGCGGCCAGCAGGGCCAGCGCTGCCGCCGCCGTGTGGCGGCGCAGGCGCAAACGCCGTGCCGGATGGTGGGTGAAGCGCGGTGGCATTGGCAGCGATCTTCGCATCACCCCCGGCCAGACGTCGCCCAGCGGTGGGGATGCACCCTTGGCGCGGCCGGGATGGGCGCCGTCCTACCTTGGGCCGGGCCGGTCGCTGACCGCGCAGGCGGCCGAGGCGCGGTGCAATGCAGGCGCGCTGCCGCACCGTGCAGCCTCCCGGAGCCCGAACCCATGTCTGCCGTCACCACCGCCCCTGCCGCCGCCGCGGTCCCCACACCTGCAGCACAAGCGACCGCCACCGGTCTGCTGCGGCCGGACGGCCCCGCCACGACGGCACCGGCCCCAGCGGCCAGCTCACCCGGCCCCGTCGTCTACACCCAGCGCACCACGTTGCCTGATGCGCCACGCATCCAGACCTTCGACATCGACTGCACGCTGCGGTACGAGGTGGCCGGCACCACCGACTTCGTGTTCCAGATCCATGCCCAGCCCGGCATGGACCAGGTGGTGCTGCAGGAGACGATGCAGGTCAGCCCGCCGCTGCCGCAGCATGTGTTCGCCGATCCCGGCATCGGTCATCGCTTCCTGCGGCTGCACGCCGAGGCCGGCCCGGTGACGCTGCGCTACCAGGCGAGGGTGCAGCGCACCGTGCTGCCACTGGACCTGCAGGCCGAGGAGGTGGCCATCGCCGACCTGCCCGACAACCTGCTGCACAACCTGAACCCGACCCGCTACTGCGAATCAGACGAGCTTGGCCTGGCGGCGCAGCACCTGTTCGGCCAGCTGCCACGCGGGGTGCAGCGGGTGGAGGCCATCGTCGACTGGATTCACCAGAACATCCAGTACCAGGTCGGCACGTCGAACGCGCTGACCACCGCGCGCGACGTCTACGAGAGCCGCACCGGCGTGTGCCGGGACTTTGCCCACCTGGGCGTCACCTTCTGCCGGGCGCTGAACATCCCGGCGCGGCTGGTGGTGGGCTATGCGCGCTTCGATGACCCGCCGCCGGACTTCCATGCGGTGTTCGAGGCCTACCTGGGCGGGCGCTGGGTGCTGTTCGACGCCACGCGCATGGTGCCGATCGACGACGTGGTGCGCATCGCCACCGGCCGTGACGCCAAGGACGTGGCCTTCGCCACCATCTTCGGCCCCGCCACCATGCTGTCGATGGCGCCGTTGATCACCCGCGTGGATTGACGCGGGTCGGCGAGCCGGCCAACTTCAACCGGTGGTGTCCAGCACCACCCTGCCGCTGGCGACATCCGCCAGCTTCTGCGGCAGCAGCACCTCGATGCGGCCGTGGCTGCCGCCCAGCACGCCCAGCGCCTGCAACTGGCGCAGCACACCGTTGATGCGCTGGCGGCTGGCGCACAGCAGGGCGGCCAGGTCGCCCTGGGTCAGCGACAGCTCGATCAGCCGCGCCGGGGTGGGCACCACGCCGATCACCGGCGGGCGGCCGAACTGCTTGAGCAGACGCTGCAGCTTGATCGCCACGCGCTGCGACAGCGGCAGGGTCTGCAGCTCTTCGAGCCGGCGGAACATGTGGCGCAGGCGGCGGCAGTCCAGCTGCAGCAGGGCATGGCGCAGCTCGGGCTGGCTGTCCATCAGCCGCTGCAGGCTGGCCAGCGGCACCGTCAGCACGGTGCTGTGCACCTGGGCGACGATGTCCAGGTCGACCGGGCTGTGATCGACCAGGGCGATGTCGCCATACCAGTCGCCGGGGCCCAGCAGTTCCATCGTGAAGGCGCGGCCATCGCGCCAGCTGGTCGACAGGCCCAGCGCGCCGCTGGCCACGCCCACCCACTCGGTGGCGACGCTGCCGCGCTCGATCAACCGGGCGCCGCGCTTGACATGCTGCACCCGCGCCTCGGCCAGGATGGCCGCGCGCAGCCCGGCCGACAGGCCGGCGAACCAGGCGCCCTGCTCGATGCGCTGGCTTTCCACCGGGCGCAGGCCGGGCAGCACCGGCGGGCGCACCGCCAGCGGCATGGGCACCAGCGCCGGCACCGGGCGGTGCAGCGGCGGCTGCCGCAGGGCAGCCGGCAGCGGTTGGGACGTCAGGCTGCGCTGGGGAAAGACATAGGCCATCATTGCTCCACGCGGATGTTGTGCTCGGCGGACAGCTTCTTCCACTTGGCGATTTCCTGGCGGAAGAAGTCGGCGAAGACCGGCTGCGGCATGACCTGGTAGACCCCGCCGGCGTTGGCCAGGATGTTGGTCAGCTCGGGCGTCTGCATCGCCGCCACCAGGGCGGCGTGCATCTTGGCCACCATCGGCGCGGGCGTGCCGGCCGGGAAGAAGAAGCCGCTGAACGAGGGCAGCGACAGATCGGGGAAGCCCGCCTCGGCCATGGTCGGCACGTTCGGGTAGCGCGGCAGGCGCTGCGGGCCGAACACCGCCAGCGGCACCAGCTTGCCGGCGCTGACCAGGGGGTCGATCTCGCTGAAGAACGCGGCCGTGAAATCGACCTGGCCGGCGGCCGAGTCCTGCGCGGCCAGCGCCGCGGCCTTGTAGGGCACGTTCAGCAGCTTGGCCCTGGTCGCCCGGGCGAAGGTGGCGCAGGCGAAGTGCGCCACCGAGGCATTGCCGCCGGTGCCGCAGCTGCGCTCGGCAGCACCCACCTTGGCCACCGCCTCGGCGATGGTCTTGGCGCCGACATGGGCGCCGCCCACCAGGGTCGGAAAGCCCATGTTGCCCAGCGCGATGGGGATGAAGTCCTTCACCGGGTCATAGCGCACCTTGCCGCCGGCACCCGGGAACAGCACCAGCGGGTTCATGCCGCCGTAGTACATGGTGTAGCCGTCGGGCGCGGCCTGGGTCAGCGCCTCGGCCGAGATCGAGCCCGAGGCGCCGCTGCGGTTCTCGATGACGAAGGTGGCCTTCATCGCCGGGCCGACGACGTTGGTGTAGCGCCGCGCCCAGATGTCGTTGATGCCGCCGGCCGGGCCGTCGACGATCAGCTTGATGGGCTTGTTCGGGTAATCGGCCTGGGCCTGGGCCAGGGGCGACAGCAGGGCGGCGGCAGCCGCCGTGGCGAGGGCAATCACGTGGCGGCGCAGCATCAGACCACCTCGAACAGGCCGGCGGCGCCTTGCCCACCACCGATGCACATCGTCACGACGACAAATTTCGCGCCGCGCCGCTTGCCTTCGATCAGCGCATGGCCGGTCAGCCGTGCGCCGCTGACGCCATAGGGGTGGCCGACCGCGATGGCGCCGCCGTTGACGTTGAGCAGCTCATCGGGGATGCCCAGCTTGTCGCGGCAGTACAGCACCTGGCAGGCGAAGGCCTCGTTCAGCTCCCACAGGCCGATGTCCGACACCTTCAGCCCGGCGCGCTGCAGCAGGCGCGGCACCGCGAACACCGGGCCGATGCCCATCTCGTCGGGCTCGCAGCCGGCCACCGCGAAGCCGCGGAAGATGCCCAGCGGCTTCACGCCCAGCTGCTCGGCACGCTTGCCGTTCATCACCACCACCGCGCTGGCGCCGTCCGAAAACTGGCTGGCGTTGCCGGCGGTGACGATGCCGCCCGGCAGCGCCGAGCGCAGGCCGCTCACCGCTTCCAGCGTGGTGTCGCCGCGGATGCCTTCGTCAGCCGCAATCGTCACTTCCTTGCGCGTGATGCGGCCGGTGGCCTTGTCGACCACGCCCATGATGGTGGTCATGGGCACGATCTCGTCGGCGAACTTGCCGGCCTGCTGGGCGGCGAAGGCGCGCTGCTGGCTGCGCACGCCGTATTCGTCCTGCGCCAGCTTCGGGATGTTGTAGCGCTGGATCACCTGTTCGGCGGTCTGCAGCATGTTCCAGTACAGCGTGGGCTTGTGCTCCATCAGCCACGGGTCCACCCGCATGTGCTTGTTGGCCTCGTTCTGCACACAGCTGATCGACTCGACGCCACCGGCGACGATGGCCGGGCAGCCTTCGGTCAGGATGCGCTGCGCGGCCAGGGCGATGCTCTGCAGGCCCGACGAGCAGAAGCGGTTGATGGTGAGGCCGGCGGTGGTGACCGGCAGGCCGGCACGCAGGGCGATGGCGCGGGCGATGTTGCCGCCGGTCGTGCCCTCGCCGAAGGTGCCGCCCATGATGCAATCCTCGACCTCGCCGGGGTCGATGCCGGCGCGGGCCACGGCGTGCTGCACGGCATGGCCGCCCAGCGTGGCGCCGTAAGTCATGTTGAAGGCACCCTTCCAGCTCTTGGCCAGGCCGGTGCGGGCGGTGGAGACGATCACTGCGTCGGTCATGTGGCTATGCTTTCGGTAAACGGTGGCTGGGCCAGCGCCGGGCCGCTCCCAAGCGGCCCAGCACCCCCTCGGGGGGTGGTCGCGGTACCCCGCGACCGGGGGTCAATTGAACGTCTTGCCTTCGTCGGCCAGACGGACCAGCAGCGGCGCCGGCTGCCACGACGGATCAGCGCCCGGCTCAGCCGCAAAACGACGCAGCGCGCGCACGACGTTGGGCAGGCCCACGGTGTCGGCATACAACATCGGCCCGCCGCGGTGCAGCGGGAAGCCGTAGCCGTTGAGGTAGACGACGTCGATGTCCGAGGCCCGGGCGGCGATGCCTTCTTCCAGGATGCGCGCACCCTCGTTGATCAGGGCGTAGAAGCAGCGCTCGATGATCTCGGCATCGCGGATCTTGCGCGGCGTGATGCCGTTGGCGGCGCGGAAGTCGGCGATCAGCTGCTCGGTCACCGGGTCGGGGATGGGGTCGCGCTTGCCGGCCTCGTAGCGGTAGTAGCCGGCGCCGGTCTTCTGGCCGTAGCGGCCGGCCTCGGCCAGCTTGTCGGCCACGCTGGGCTTCAGCGGCACGCCGGCCTCGGCGGCCTTGCGCTTGCGCGTGGCCCAGCCGATGTCCAGGCCCGCCAGGTCGCCCATGCGGAACGGGCCCATCGCCATGCCGAAGCCCTGCAGCGCACCGTCGATCTGCTGCGGCAGCGCGCCGGCATTCAGCAGGCCCTGGGCCGCGGCGCCGTAGCGCGCCAGCATGCGGTTGCCGATGAAGCCGTCGCACACGCCCGAGACCACCGCGATCTTCTTGATCGTCTTGGCCACGGCCATGCTGGTGGCCAGAACGTCGGGCGCCGTCTTCGCGCCGCGCACCACTTCCAGCAGGCGCATCACGTTGGCCGGGCTGAAGAAGTGCAGGCCGATCACGTCCTGCGGGCGCTTGGTGAAGCCGGCGATGGTGTCGACGTTCAGGTAGCTGGTGTTCGACGCGAGGATGGCGCCGGGCTTGCACACCTTGTCCAGCGTCTCGAACACGCTCTTCTTCACATCCATGTTCTCGAACACGGCTTCGATCACGAGGTCGACATCGGCGAAGGCGTCGTAGCTCAGCGTGCCGGTGACGGCGGCCATGCGCTGCTCCACCTGCTCGGGCTTCAACTTGCCCTTCTTCATCGTGTTCTCGTAGTTGCGGCGGATGGTGGCCAGGCCCTTGTCCAGCGCCTCCTGCTTCATCTCCAGCAGCACCACGGGAATGCCAGCGTTCAGGAAGTTCATCGTGATGCCGCCACCCATGGTGCCGGCGCCGATCACACCGACCTTCTTGATGGGGCGCAGCGCGGTGTCGGCCGGCAGGTCGGGGATCTTGGCCGCCGCACGCTCGGCCATGAAGACATGGCGCAGGGCCTTGCTCTCCGGACTGGCCATCAGCGACAGGAAACCTTCACGTTCAGCGGCCACGCCCTTCTCGAAGGACTGGCCGTAGCTCGCCGCCACGGCTTCCAGGCACTTCATCGGCGCGGGGAAGTTCTTGCTCATCGCGCCCACGGTGTTGCGGGCGAACTGCAGGAAGGCCTCGCCCTGCGGATCGGTCACCTTGCGGTCGCGGGCGCGCACGGCGGGCAGCTTCTTGGCGATGACCTCCTCGGCAAAGGCCACGGCGCCGGCGATCAGGTCGCCCTCGATCACCTTGTCGACCAGGGGCGTGCCGGCGAACTTGGCGGCGGCCACCGGGTTGCCGCCGACGATCATGTTCAGCGCGGCTTCCAGGCCGATCAGCCGCGGCAGGCGCTGCGTGCCGCCGGCACCCGGCAGCAGGCCGATCTTCACTTCCGGCAGGCCGAGTTGGGCATCCGGCGCGGCCACGCGGAAGTGGCAGCCCAGGGCCAGTTCCAGCCCGCCGCCCAGGCATTGGCCGGCGATGGCGCCGACCACGGGCTTGGGGTTGTCTTCCAGCATGCTGATCACCACGCGCAGGTTCGGCTCCTTGGCGCCCTTGGGCGTGCCGAACTCGGTCACGTCGGCGCCGGCCGAGAAGGCGCGGGTCGTGCCGGTCAGCACGATGGCCTGCACGGCGGGGTTGGCATTGGCTGCGTCCAGCGCGTCGGCAATGCCCACGCGCAGGTCATAGCCCAGGCTGTTGACGGGCGGCCGGTCCATCGTGAGCACGGCCACCGCGCCTTGCACGCGGATGCTGACGGTCTGGGTCATGGTGATCTTTCAGTGAGGAATCAATGAGCGGGCAGGGTGCCCGCGCTCAGTAACCGACATGTGACGCGAACGCGTCCTGGTGGAAATGCTGGTCGCCCCACAGCTCGTTGAGCACGCGGGCGCGCTTCATGAAGAAGCCGATGTCGAAGGCGTCGGTCATGCCCATGCCGCCGTGCATCTGCACACCTTCCTGCACTGCCGTGGTGGCGGTGCGGCCGGCGCGGGCCTTGGCCACCGCCACGGCCTTGCCGGCGGTGGTGATGTCGGCATCGAGCTTCTGCTGGGCCTTGATCAGCGCGGCGCGGCTGATCTCCAGGTCGGCATACAGCGCGGAGGCGCGGTGCTGCAGGCCCTGGAATTCACCGATCAGCCTGCCGAACTGCTTGCGCTGCCTGATGTAGTCCAGCGTGCGGGCGAACACCTCGTCGGCCAGGCCCATCAGCTCGGCCGCAGCGGCGCAGCGGCCGGCGTCCAGCGTGGCAGCCAGGGTGGCGGCGCCGGTCTCGGGCGTGCCCAGGATCGCGTCGGCGCCCACGCGCACGCCCTGCAGCCGCACACGGGCGGCGTTGTGCGCATCGACCATCACCGTGCGCTCGACCGTCACGCCCGCCGCCCTGGCATCGACCATGAACAGGCCGGTGCCGGCATCGCCGACGCGGGCGGCGACGATCAGCAGGTCGGCCACATGGCCATCGAGCACCAGCGCCTTCGCGCCGTCGATCACCCAGCCCTCGCCCTCGGCGCGGGCGGTGGTGGCCAGCCGTTGCGGGCGGTGCTTGCCGCCTTCGTCGATGGCCAGGGTGGCGATCGCCTGCGCACTGGCCAGCTTGGGCAGCCAGGCCGATTGCTGCGCGGCGCTGCCACCGAGCTTCAACGCGGTGACGGCCACGATGCCCGAGGCCAGCAGCGGGCTGGCGCACAGCTGGCGGCCGATCTGGTCCATCACCACGCCGGCTTCCACGTGGCCCAGGCCCAGGCCGCCATGCGATTCAGGCACCAGCACGCCGGTGTAGCCCATCTCGGCGAACTGGCCCCACAGCGGGCGGCTGAAGCCATCGGCATCGGCGCTGTCACGCAGCTGGCGCAGCGCCTTGACGGGCGATTGCTCGGAGAGGAAGTCCCGCGCGCTGTCGCGCAGCTGGGTCTGGTCGTCGGTCAGGATCAAGGCCACGGTCAGGCTCCCGGCAGTTCAAGAATGCGTTTGCTGACGATGTTCAGTTGAACTTCACTGGTGCCGCCCTCGATGGAGTTGGCCTTGGTGCGCAGCCAGGTGCGGGCGCGGTCGCCCTGGTGCGAACGCTCGCCCTCCCACTCCAGCGCGTCGATGCCGAAGACGCTCATCATCAGTTCCCAGCGCCGCTTGTTCAGCTCGGAGCCGTAGTACTTCAGCATCGACGGCAGGGCGGGGTGGGCCTGCTTGGCCCGGCCCAGGTCGCCGGCGCGCTCCATCATCAGGCGGAAGGCCGCTTCGTCGACCTCGAACTCGGCGATCTGCGCGCGCAGCGACGGGTCGGCCAGGCGGCCCTGGTCGTCCAGGCCGATGGCGGCGGCGGCCTGCAGGCCCAGCGGCTTCGCGGCCTCGCGGTCGCCGATGCTGCCGATCATCTGGCGCTCGTGGCCCAGCAGGTACTTGGCGACGTCCCAGCCCTTGTTCAGCGTGCCGACCAGGTTGCGCTTGTCCACGCGCACGTTGTCGAAGAAGGTCTCGCAGAACGGGCTGGCGCCGCTGATCAGCAGGATCGGCTGGGTGCGCACCCCCGGGCTGGCCATGTCGAAGAGCACGAAGCTGATGCCGTTGTGCTTGTTGGCGGTGTCGGTGCGCACCAGGCAGAAGATCCAGTCGGCCTTGTCGGCATAGCTGGTCCAGATCTTCTGGCCGGTGACGAGGAAATGGTCGCCGCAGTCCTCGGCCTTGGTCGCCAGGCTGGCCAGGTCGGAGCCGGCATTGGGCTCGCTGTAGCCCTGGCACCAGCGGATCGCGCCGCGGGCGATGGGCGGCAGGTGCTCGAGCTTCTGCGCCTCGGTGCCGAACTGCAGCAGCGCCGGGCCCAGCATCCAGATGCCGAAGCTGTTGAGGGGGCTGCGGCAGTTCAGCGCGCGCATCTCCTGCGCCAGCACCTTGCCCTGCAGCGGGCTCAGGCCACCGCCACCGTAGGCCTGGGGCCAGGTCGGCACGGTCCAGCCGCGCTGTGCCATGCGCTGCAGCCAAACCTGCTGGGCGGGCGACTTGAAGCGGAACTTTCGGCCGCCCCAGCAGACATCCTCTTCGCTGGTCATCGGCCGCCGCATCTCGGGCGGGCAGTTGGCTTCGAGCCAGGCGCGGGTGTCGGCGCGGAACGCAGCGAGCTCGGGGGTGTCGTCAGCGACGACCGGTGCGGCTTCAGCCATGGCGCGGGGAGTCTCCGTTGGTGTCCGGCTGCCCAGGCGACGTGTCGGCGATCGACAAAGGGCGGGCCGGAGTTACAAACCCTGTTTTCGAAACTGTAGCCGACGGACCCGTCTTCCGCGTGACACCTAGGGAAACCGATAGCGTACCCGGGCTTCTATCTCGGCGCATCATGGCACCCAAGCCGGCGGCACGCATCGCCGGCAGACAGGAGACAAGGCCCATGTTCGACACCCGCTGTGTGCATCGCTGCGCACGGGTTCTGCACGTGCTCTCAGGCGCTCTCGGGGGCTGCTGATGCGGGGCTACGTCATCCGGCGCCTGATGGCGCTGCTGCCCACGCTGATCCTGGCCAGCATCATCGTGTTCGTCACCGTTCGCCTGATCCCGGGCGACGTGATCGACCTGATGCTCAGCCAGAACGACGTGGCGGCCGACAAGAAGAGCCGCGAGCAGATCATTGCGGCCCTGGGCATGGACAAGCCCATGTGGCAGCAGTACTTCCACTGGGTCTCGGCCATCGTGCTGCACGGCGACCTGGGCAACTCGCTGTGGCAGGGCACGCCGGTCACTGAGCACCTGCGCGCCCGCCTGCCGGTCACTTTCGAGCTGGGCTTCATCGCCCTGGTGGTGGGCCTGCTGATCGCGCTGCCCATCGGCGTGTACTCGGCCATCCGCCAAGACACCCGCGGCGACTACCTGGCGCGCAGCTTCTCCATCCTGCTGCTGGCCGTGCCCAGCTTCTGGCTGGGCACCATGGTGGTGGTCTTTCCGTCGATCTGGTGGGGCTGGTCGCCGTCGGTGGACTACGTGGCCTTCTTCGCCAACCCCTCGGGCAACCTGTCGCAGATGCTGCTGCCGGGCATCGTGCTGGGCGCGGCGCTGTCGGCCGTCACCATGCGGCTGACGCGCACCATGATGCTGGAAGTGCTGCGCCAGGACTACATCCGCACCGCCTGGGCAAAAGGGCTCGGCGAGCGGCTGGTGATCATGCGCCACGCGGTGCGCAACGCGATGATCCCGGTGGTCACGCTGGTGGGCCTGCAGGCGCCGCTGCTGATCGGCGGCGCGGTGATCATCGAGCAGATCTTCGTCATCCCCGGCATGGGCCTGCTGCTGCTCGATGCCGTGCAGCAGCGCGACTACCCGATCATCACCGGCGTGTTCCTCGTGGTGGGCGTGGCGGTGATGCTGATCAACCTGATCGTGGACTTGAGCTACGGCTTCCTGGACCCCAAGGTCCGGATGCGCTGAACGCCGGGAGAACCTCACCATGAGCGCTGTGCTCTCCACGCCGGCCGCCACCGCGGCCAAGCCCCGCAACAACAGCTTCCTGGCGCGGCTGTTCCGTGACAAGCCGCTGGGCAGCTTCGGCGGCATCGTGCTGCTGCTGTTCGTGGTCGTGGGCGTGTTCGCGCCCTGGATCGCGCCCTACGACTTCAACGAGATCGCGCCGCTGGACCGCATGCAGGGCCCCAGCTGGGCCCACTGGTTCGGCACCGACAACCTGGGCCGCGACGTGCTGTCGCGCTGCATCTACGGCGCCCAGCTGTCGGTGATCATCGGCTGCTCGGCTGCGGCGCTGGCCACCATCATCTCGTCGGTGATCGGGATCGTCAGCGGCTACTTCGGCGGCAAGGTCGACATGGCGGTGCAGCGCTTCGTCGATGCCTGGATGAGCTTTCCCGACCTGATCGTGCTGATCGTGGTCGTCAGCGTGCTCGGCCCGGGCATGCCGCAGATCATCTTCACCCTGGGCCTGCTGCTGGGCATCGGCGGCTCGCGCATCGTGCGCTCGGCCGTGGTGTCGGTGCGCGAGCACATGTACGTGCACGCGGCGCAATCCATCGGCGCTGGCACGCTGCGCATCCTGTGGAAGCATGTGCTGCCGAATGTGATGGCGCCCATCATCGTGCTGTTCACCACCCGCGTGGGCTCGGTGATCCTCGCCGAATCGGGCCTGAGCTTCCTGGGCCTGGGCGTGCCGCCGCCGGCACCCACCTGGGGCTCGATGCTGTCGGGCAGCGGCCGCACCTACATGTTCCAGGGCCCCTGGCTGGCGCTGGCACCCGGCCTGTGCCTGACCGTGGTGGTCTATGCCACCAACGTGTTCGGCGACGCGCTGCGCGATCTGCTCGATCCGCGCATGCGGGGCACGCGATGACATCGCGGATGCGCGGCACACGCTGACCCGCCGCATCCAGGACAACAGACAACACAGCCCGCCGTGGCGGGCATCCGAAGGAGACACGATGGCCCGTCCGCACACCCCCCACCGCCTGGCCTCACTGGCGGCCGCCGCCCTGCTGGCCGCCGCGCCCGGCCTGGCGCTGGCCCAGGCCAAGCCGGCCGCTGCGCCCGCCGCCGCTGCCGAGAAGCCGCAGTACGGCGGCAGCTTGAGCATCGGCAACGTCTAGTACACGGTGTCGCCACTGAGCTTCGACTCGGCCGACATGGCCTGGAAGATGAACCAGGACACCGGCCTGAGCTACGAGCAGCTGTTCGTCGCCGACCTGTCCAAGGCCAAGTCCAGGGGCGGCAAGTACCCGTTCATCTCCGACTCGTTCCTGCCGCCCGACAGCCTGAAGGGTGAACTCGGCGTGAAGATGGAGATCCAGGTCCTGGAGTACTCGGCCTACCTGTCGGCGATGACGACCAAGACCAATGCCGCGGGCTACTTCCTGCAGGCCGGGTTGAACAACCCGACCACGTCGCTGCGCAAGACCTTCGTCAGCAAGCAGACCTGGAACCCGTCGCAGCACGCCGACCCCGAGTTCGACAAGAAGATGGCCGAGGTCTATGCCGAGCCCGACGAACGGGTGCGCATGATCAAGGTGCGCCTGATGGTGCGCGAGATCCTGGACAAGGCGCCGCACATCTTCCTGCCGGTGCCGCATGTCTACAGCGCCTGGTGGCCGTGGGTGAAGAACTATGGCGGCGAGCTGCGCGCCGGTGCCGACCGCCCGGGCCCGATCCACGCCCGCGCCTGGGTCGACCAGGACATGAAAAAGAAGATGGGGTATTGACCCCCCCCCCCCCCAAGGCCCTCCGGCCCCCCCCCCCCGGGGGGGCCCCACGGGGCCCGCCCAAGCCGGTTCCCCGGCGCCCCCTTGGCCTACCCGGGGCG